>Ga0073906_1005865_pt1 | contig 10627 bp, 7 predicted proteins | sample Inofromicrocosms_FD_65485 | JGI IMG/M metagenome (GOLD analysis project Ga0073906, IMG submission 65485) | Mouse cecum microbial communities from Vienna, Austria - Inoculum for glucosamine and mucus D2O microcosms | ecosystem: Host-associated > Mammals > Digestive system > Large intestine > Cecum... | reverse complement strand
CACAATGACAAATATCAGATTCCTGACATATATGAGCAATATGAGAGTCTCAAAAAATTCATAACGAAACCAGAATAGTCCCGTTTTGTACGCTCATCTGTATGTCGCGAAAAGTTAAAGTTGTTATATCTCTTTGATAATCTGAGCATTATAGCTACCTTTGCATTGAGTCACTGTTGTCGGTTTGGCAAGTACGGCTTGTAACAATTTAAGTAGCAGACGGTTAACAACTTACAGTCATGGAAAATTCACGTCACTTGTACGGATTGGAGTTGCACTTATCTGTATATCAACAAATTAACCGCTTCTGCATCGAAGAATATGGAAGATGCCGACGGGTTATATGAAATTATTGCTGTCCGATAAAACTTTTTGAGGCAAAACAAAATTAGGACTGGCACCTATTGCAGGAGTCAGTCCTTTGAGTTTTATCGGACAGCAATGATAAAAATAGCGGCAGATACAGTATCGAGCCTGCATGAAACCGCTTTTGCACCATGCCAGACAGACGGCGGCGTTTCGCGGGATGCGCGTAACGCCGCCGTTATGGGGCGGGGCCGGGTTATACCCTCCTGTCAGTCGGGCTGACGGCCTTCCGCGACCTCGTCGCGGAAGGCGTAGTGGTTTCTGAGGCCTTCGAATGCGTCGGGATCGGATTTCAATGTCGATGTGTCTGCCATGGGGTCGTAGCTCTGAGCCACATCCCAGGCGCATACCGAACGTGCCGGTGCCGGCGGCAGGGGTTGGTCGATGGTTATGCGGGGGAGCATGAACATGGTGGTGACAGCGTCGAGTACCACCTGCGACGCCCGCACTTTTCCCTGGCGGGAATAGCCGGCGATATGTGGTGTGGCTATTGTGGCGGCTTCCAGAAGTCCGCGGTCGATGTCGGGTTCGCCTTCCCAGCAGTCGATTATCAGCGGGCCTGTTTTTCCGGTTTTGGCGGCGCGCAGCAGTGCTGCGGTGTCGGCTACTGCTCCTCTTGAGCTGTTTATAATCACCGGAGCGCGGCGGAGGCTGTCGAGGAAGCCGCTGCCAATGAGGTGGTGGGTTGGGTGGTCGCCGTCGACTGTGAGCGGCACATGGAATGTGACAATGTCGGCACGGCTGGCTATTTCGTCGAGGGTGTGCCAGTGGTCGCCGCCTTCGGCGAGCTGTCGTGGCGGGTCGCACAGCATTACGCGCATGCCCAGCGAGCGTGCCCAGTTCTCGACAATGGAGCCTACATGGCCTATGCCGACGATGCCTATTGTGAGGTCGGCCAGGGGGCGGTTCACCACTGCCAGCAGCGAAGCGAATACATACTGAGCCACTGCGGGCGCATTGCATCCGGGGGCGTTCACCACGGTGATGTTGTGCTGTGCGCACCATGGCAGGTCGATGTGGTCGGTGCCTATCGTGGCTGTTGCCACGAGTTTGCATCGCGAGCCTGCAAGCAGTGCGGCGTCGCAGCGTGTGCGTGTGCGCACTATTATGGCATCGGCATCGGCTAAGGCTTTGGCATCGATGGCTCCGGAGGGGAGGTATTTCACCGAGGCATATCTGTCGAGGAGTCCGCGGAGGAACGGGATGTTTTCCTCCACCACTATTTTCAGATTAGGATTTGGCATAGAAAGAGTGTGGTGTATGCCAGGCAGATGGCGGCGATGGCAATCCAGCTGCGGTCGGCACGGTGGGTGGCGAAGTAGTGGGCCGTCTGTATGGCGGCGCACAGGTTGAGGAGAGGAATATAGGCGGCGGTGTTGCTGAAGTCGGCCGCGGCGCCCAGGATTGTGAACAGAGCCACCACAATTATGGCGCCGTTGACAGCGCGGCTGCGGGCATTGTAAGCGATGGCTTTGAAAGCGTTGAGAAGAAGGCATAGCACCAGCAGAGAGGCCGACAGGCCGGCGGTTGCGAAGAGCCAGATCTGCTCGCCTATGTCGACGGCTTCGAAAAGGCGGGCGAAGTCGGGAAGGTGTAGGTCGGAGGGTTCGGCTATGCCCAGCCCGAAGAGAATCCACCATGGCGCCAGCACACCGAGCGTTGCGGCCACAAGTGTGCGGCCGCCGAGCACGCGCATCTGTGCGCAGCAGATGAGCATGGCGGGGATGTAGACGGCGTAGCAGTACTGGGTGGCCGACAGTGCCGACAGCGACATGAAAGTGAGCAGCACGCGGCCGGATGCCCGTTCGCTACGGTACACACCGAAAAGCAGCAGCAGGCATATGGCGATGGCGAGTGCCAGCAGCGGCCCTGTGTATAGCTGCACAGTGAGCTGCGGTGTGGCCAGCTGCATGACTGCGAACAGTGCCATGTACAGCCCGGTGATGCTGCGCAGGATGTTGTGTATTTTGGCCATGGCGGCCGCCGTAATCACAATGGCGGCGTTCGCTGCCATGGAGCAGGCGAAGCTGAGCCCCCCTGCGGGTAGCCATTCATTCGCCGACGGCAGTGCGAAGCCTCGGTCGCCGGCAACGGGAGTGTGGCTGCCAGTGAGGAAAAAACAGATGAGACCCACAAAAGCTATGGCGCACACCCAGAGAGCGAATCCCCGGGTGTGCATCATGCGTGTGGCTATGGCGGAGCGGACAGGCACGGCGAGCCTACTTCAAGTCGCTGCCGATGTCGCTGCGGTAGCGCATGCCGTCGAAGGAGATGTTCTCCAGAGTCTGATAGCTCTTCTCGGCGGCCTGGGCGATGGTGGGCGCCAGCGAGGTTACGGCCAGTACGCGTCCGCCGTTGGTGAGGATGTTTCCGGATTCGTCGGCGCGTGTGCCGGCATGGAAAACAATGGAGTCGGCCGGATTGGCGAGTCCGCCGATGGTGTCGCCTTTGCGGTAGCTTCCGGGGTAGCCTCCGGCGACGGCCACTACTGTAAGGGCGGTGTCGGAGTAGGTTTCCAGTTCGGGGGCATCGGCAAGACGTCCGTTAGCAGCGGCCATGAACAGCTCGAGGACGTCGGACTTTATGCGCGGCATCACAACCTCGGTCTCGGGGTCGCCCATGCGCACGTTGTACTCTATTACCATGGGTTCGCCTCCGCAGTTCATCAGTCCCAGGAAGATGAATCCGCGGTAGTCGATGCCTTCGGCCAGCAGGCCGCGCACAGTGGGGGCGATGATGCGGCTCTCGACTTTTTCGAGGAATGAGGCGTCGGCGAACGGAGGAGGGGAAACGGCTCCCATACCGCCGGTGTTGAGGCCTTCGTCGCCGTCGAAAGCACGTTTGTAGTCTTTCGCCGGAGGCAGCACGCGCCAGTTGCCCATGCCGTCGGTGAGCACGAATACAGAGCACTCGATGCCGCTGAGGAACTCTTCGATAACCACTTTTGCGGAAGCCTTGCCGAATTGTCCGCCGAGCATTGTGCGCAGTGCCGCGCAGGCGCTGTCGAGGTCCTGCTCGATGAGGACACCCTTGCCGGCGGCAAGACCGTCGGCCTTGAGGACATAGGGAGCTTTCAGGCTTGCGAGGAATTCGATGCCGGCCTGGGCGTTGTCGGCGTCGACTGTGAGGTGCCGGGCTGTGGGAATGCCGTGGCGGCTCATGAATTCTTTGGCGAAATCCTTGCTGCCTTCGAGAGCGGCGCCGTCGGCACCCGGGCCGAGGATTGCCACGCCGGTGCCTTCCAGAGCCTGGCGCAGGCCTTTCACCAAGGGGTCTTCCGGGCCTACGACCACCAGATCGATGGCGTTGTCGGCCACGGCTCCGGCAATGGCGGAGAAATCATCGGCGGCAAAGGGCAGGTTGGTGCCGTAGGCTCCGGTTCCTCCGTTGCCGGGTGCGATGAAAAGCTTGCCCAGACGCGGGCTGCCGGCTATAGCGCGTGCGAGAGCCGATTCGCGGCCTCCGCTTCCGAGCAATAGCACATTTAGGTGTGTGTTGGCGCTCATTTCTGTGTGTCGGTGTTATCGGTGTTCTTTTTCTTGCGTGCCCTCCATGTGGGGTTGAGCACTATTTCTTTGCTGGCAGGGATGCTTGGCTTCTTGCCGAGCGACGACAGCCTCAGCGGACGGCGTGTGTTCTCTTCGGGAGCCTTGCTGTCCTGTGCGGGGTGCCGTTCCGGGCGGTTTTCGTTGCGTTTGTTCTCGAATTTCTCGAACCGGCCGTTGCCGGGGCGTCCGGCTTCGGAGCGGCGACTGTCCGGTCTTGGGCGGCTGTATGGCCGGTCGTTGTCGGTGGGTGTGTTGTTGCGTTTGGGACGTCGTTCGACGCGCTCTTCCTTGATGGCACCACCGGCTTTCCTGAAACTGCGCTTCGAGCCTTCGAAAAGCACGTACTCGCGAAGCTCGCAGTCGAGACCGCCGTTGTTGAGTTCCACTTTCTGCGACGGCGCCAGTCCGATCTGGCTGAAATATTCGTCGGTGTACCCGATAATCCATGCATGGTAGCCGGTGAACACGTGCTTCAGGGTTGTGCCGATGGTCTTGTAGAGAGCGTTCATGTCGTCGGCACCTATGCGCTTGCCGTATGGCGGATTGGTCACCAGGATGCCGGCAGGCTGCGGAGCCTGTTCCCAGCGTGCGATGGATTTCGCTTCCAGGGTTATATAGCGGGCCACGCCGGCGCTTCTTGCATTCTCCCTGGCAATCTCGATGGCTCTGGGGGAAATATCTGCACCGATAATGGGAACGGTGATTTCTCGCTCGGTGCTGTCGTCGTTGTAGATGGTTTCAAGAAGTTCGGCGTCGAAGTCGGGCCAGTTCTCGAAGGCGAAGTGTTTGCGGAAAATGCCGGGATTGATGCCTGCGGCGATGAGTGCTGCCTCGATGAGGAATGTTCCGGAGCCGCACATGGGGTCGACAAAGGGTGTATCGCCCTTCCATCCGGTTTTCATGATTATGCCTGCTGCGAGAACTTCGCTTATGGGCGCTTCGGTCTGTGCGCGCCGGTAGCCGCGGCGGTGGAGCGACTCGCCGGATGAGTCCAGGCTCAAGGTAACTTGCTGGCCTGCGATGTGCACATTGATCATGATGTCGGCACCGTCGAGGCGCACACGCGGGCGGCGTCCGTCGTCGCTGTGGTCGCGGAACCAGTCGGCGATGCCGTCTTTAACCTTGTATGTGACAAACTGGGAGTGGCGGAATTCGTCGGAAAATGCCACCGTATCGATTGAAAAAGTCTGGTTTACCGACATCAGAGAGCTCCAGTCGAACTCTTTGACACGGTCGTAAAGCTCATCGGCGTCGCGAGCCTTGAAGCGGCAGAAAGGCTTGAGAATGCGCAATGCGGTGCGGCAGCACATGTTGGCTTTGTATAGCATGGCCAGATCGCCGCTGTAGGCTACCATGCGTTTGCCTTGCTCGATGTTTTCGGCGCCAAGGCTGCGGAGTTCTTCGGCAAGCACTTCCTCAAGTCCCTGGAAGGTCTTGGCCACCATTTCAAATTTCGTGTTCATCGCTTGTGAGTTTTACAATGCAAAATTAGTGAAAATTTCGCAACCACGCGGCAAAATCCTCAAAAGCCCGGAGCATGGTCATGGGCACTCCTGCCGATTGGTGAGGCTCTGTTTACTGGCTATATGTGTCGAGTCTGTTTTGTACTCACAGATTTAATTGCCACATTCTGCTGTATTGCCGAACCGTGTTGCCTTGAAGCTTTTGATTCAAGGTCTTTTCCGGTTTGACTTTCCCAAAATCGCAACCAAAACTCAATTAAATCAAAACCAGTGCAAAGCCCCGGGTGAAAATCGGTTTCGGCTCTCTGAAGATGCTGGGTATTTGGAGTCCCGCCCGGAAAACGAAGCTTGTTGAATGCTATCTTTTGTAGTTCTTTTAGTTAAAATAAAATAATTTAGCTTACGATACGTGAATAGTCGAATCGTGCTGTTTAACATGTTCTGTAATGGCTCTATTTGTTGATTCTATGAAGATTAATTGCCGAAAAAGATGGTTTTTCAGCGTTTTCTTTGACTTTGTTTAACAATTACCCCCCCCATTTAACATTCGTTAGGTTTTGGATTTGGGATAATTTAGAATAAATTCGCAGCGAAATATGAAAAACGTCCCTGCAAGGGAATGAGAGTTGCAAGGCGCTCACCACGCCTCACAAATCAGAGATTAATACATACCAGAGATTATCACTTACTGTTTGCGGAGAACATCATACCATGAAGAGCTTTCCGTGACAATACTGAAAATGATGAAACGCATTTTTGCATTTTTCGCATTTGCCTGGGCAAGCATAGGCTTTATGCTGAGCGGCCAGCCGTTGGCAGTAAAGACGAACCTGCTCGGCTGGGCTACGACCACTATAAATGTCGGAGCTGAGATGTCTGTCGCGCACCGGCATACCGTGCAGCTGGTCGGTGCACTTAATCCTTGGACTTTTTCCGGCGACCGCCGCATACGTTTCTGGTCGGCACAACCGGAGTGGCGTTATTGGCTTTGCGAGAGTTTTAACGGTCATTTCTTCGGCCTCCACGCCCTGGGAGGGGAATATAACGTGAGGAATATCGATATGCCTTTCGGCATACTGCCGCATACCGAAAAGGGGAGGCATTATGAAGGATGGTACGTAGGCGGCGGCCTCACCTACGGCTATCAGTGGATGCTGTCGCGGCATTGGAATCTCGAAGCTTCGATCGGTGTCGGATACGCATATTCGCCCTATAAGTTATACGGGCGTTGCGACCGCTGCCTCGACCGTGGGCACCGCAACTATGTAGGCCCTACCAAAGCCGCCATCAGCATTCTCTACATATTCTGACCCGATTATTCTTGCAAGTAAGTCACCCCATGAAATTCAAAATAGCAATTGCCGCGTTGTTCGGTTGCGCTGCCTTTTTCGGCAATGCCAGCAATGTCAACGATGCCGCCTCGGTAACAGCCGAATCCATAGCGGCCGGGCGCGTAGGCGACAAGATGTATCTTTCGATGGTGCTGAACCTCGACTCGCTCGACGTGGAATCCAACCGGCGTATCGTCTTCACCCCCATTCTTATCGGTTCCAACCCCGCCGACACGGTATCGTTCAGCGAGGTGATGGTGAACGGGCGGCGCCAGCACATAGCGTACCAGCGCGGCAGCGGCGGATTCTCCGGAATCGAGGTTAGGCGCATAAACAACACCGAGCAGCGGATCACCTACAGCGATGCTGTGCCTTATGAAGAGTGGATGGAATTCGCCACGCTTTATCTTGCCAACGACCTCTGCGGCTGTGGCGACGTGCTCGATCGTGGCCGCGACGAGCTGGCGGTAATTGATATGCGCCAGGCTCCAGAGCCCGAGTTCGAGGCACTGACATGCTTCGTAACCCCCGAGGTGGAGGCCGTGAAGACTCGCAGCGAGCGTGGCAGCGCTTTTATCGATTTCGTGGTCAACCGAACTGAAATCAAACCGGATTACCGTGGAAACATCGCGGAACTCGGAAAAATAACCTCGACAATCGATCTTGTGAAAAACGACCCGAATGTGTCGATAACCGCCGTGAAGATTCACGGATATGCATCGCCGGAAGGATCGTTCGCCAACAACAGGCGCCTGGCCGAAGGGCGTGCCGAAGCGTTGGCCGGATATGTGGGCCGTCTGTACAGTTTCCCATCGGGGATGATTGAGGTGGAATCCACTCCCGAGGATTGGGATGGGCTCCGCCGCTATGTGGCCGATTCGCTAAGCCTCGACAACCGGGACGGAATCCTGGCCATTATCGACAATACCGACCTTGCGCCGGATGCCCGCGAACGGAGGCTGAAATCGCGCTTCCCGCAGCAATACCGCATTCTGCTCAACGAGGTCTACCCGGCGCTGCGCCATTCCGACTACGAGGTGGAGTATGTTGTGCGCCCGTTCAGCCTCGAGGAAGCGCGTGTTATACTCACAGAGAATCCTCGCCTGCTCAGCCTGCACGAACTCTATATGATCGCCAACAGCTATGAACCCGGCAGCGATGAGTTCAACGAGGTGTTCGAGGTGGCTGTGCGCCTGTTCCCCTCCGACCCTGTGGCAAACCTTAATGCCGCGATTACGGCTTTCAACCGGCGCGATATCCCCGCGGCGGAGCGCTATCTGGCCAAAGCCGGAAACCATCCGCAGGCTGCCGTTGTGCGCAAGGCCATTGAAGAATCGAAAGCTGTTTCCGAGTGAGCACGCCGCGTGAAGTTATAGAACAAACAATCATATCATATTCATCTTTAACCTTAATTTCATGAATTTTAAATCCATTTTTTCAGCAGTCGCGTTGTCGGCGCTGATGGTCGGATGCTCGTCGGACGACTTACCCGACAATCCCGGAACCGAAGGCGGCGAATCAACTTCGGGCTACGTGAACATCGCTATCAATCTCCCGTCGGTAGGTGCGCAGGGTTCGCGTGCAGGACAGGCAAACGACAACTTCGACGACGGTCTGGCTTCGGAATATGCCGTGACTTCGGCTCATCTGGTGCTTTTCAATTCCGACAAGGAAGACGAAGCAGTGGTAAGGGGTGTGTTCACGTTCAAGGATCTCAAGCCCTGGAACGAAGATGCAACCATCGAGAATGTGACAACATCGGCAAAATCGGTAATAAAGATCGATGCACCCAGTAACATTAATTTCGGAGCGCTTGTAGTGCTCAACGATCCGAAAGCCGAAAAGCATTTCATAGTAGGCAAGTCATTTAACGACCTGTTCGGCGCATTGTCCGTAGTGGGTCAGGATGAAATGATCAACGGCGGCAAATTCTTCATGACCAATGCGCCCATGTACACCGCAGGGACCGGCAAGACACTCGCCACAATACCTGCCAACCAGGTATACAATAGCTATGAGTCCGCATTGCAGGCTACTCCTATCGAGATATTCGTTGAACGCGGCGTGGCCAAGGTTAATGTAACCACGGCGACGAACCTTAAAAACGATGTGGAAATCGATGGTACGACCTACCAGGCAACTGTAATAGGCTGGTCGTTGGATATCACCAACAAATGGTCGTATATGGTGCGCAACATCGATGGTTTCGATACCTGGAAAGATTATACGGCAGCCGGTAAAGGTCTGCGTTTCTACAGCACCGCATCCAACCGCATCTATTGGGCTATCGACCCCAACTATGATGACGACATGGAGGGCGACGATGTGTATGTGGCAGATAATTTCAACAAAATCACAACTGTTGAGAACAGAAGCGCTGACGACCCCGTATACGTTCTGGAAAATACATTCAGTGTTGCCAACCAGAGGAGAACCCGTGCGACCCGCGCCATCATCAAGGCTTCGTTCGCTCCCGAAGGTGGCCAGGCCGCGGACTTCTACCAGGTAGGTTCCTCCAACACAATCTACGACAAGGAGGGTATGCGCAACGTTGTAATTGCCCAGGCCGTTAAAGTAATCGAAGGCAAAAACGACAGTGGTAAATATGCTTTCGCCGAGAACACTTCGGTGTCGGCATCGGCCGGTGCACATCAACTTACGGTAGGCGACGTGCTGTACGACGGTGTCGCGCTCTCTGAAGCTGAAATTGGGACACTCAATGATGCCATCGGCACCATCAATTTCTTCAAAGACGGTGTATGCTACTATGTGGCCCGTATCCAGCACTTCGGCAACGAATACACTCCCTGGGCACCCGGCGACCTCACTTATGGCGAAGATAAGGACCCGGTACTGGCCGACAAGAACTATCTCGGCCGTTATGGCGTTGTGCGCAACAACTGGTACGAACTCCAGATTTCGGAAATCAAGCACCTCGGCCATCCCGACATTCCCGAAGCGCCCAACACCCCGGACGACGAGAACGAATACTATGTGTCGTTCAAGGTTAATGTACATGCATGGGCCAAACGTGTGCAGAACGTGATTCTGTGATCCGGACTGTAGACCCCATATAAACTTATCTGATGGACCGGGGGCGCTTTGCGCCACGAACAGGGCATGGCGCCCCCGGCCCTCCTTTCTCTCCCGATGTGAAAAAACGCAATATAAGCCAATCCAACAACAAATCAGCAATGACAGCAAAACACCTGGCCGTAGTAATTTCGGGCATGCTCTGTCTGGCGGCGGCCGGACTCAGCGGATGCACCCTGATGCACGACGAGCTGGACCCGTGTCCGTCGGGAGTAGACCTCAAGTTTGTCTATGACTACAATATCCAGCGTGCCGACATGTTTCCCGACCACGTTGGCGGGGTGACTGTTTATGTTTTCGACCAGTCAGGCCGATATATCACACAGCAGGAGGATTTCAATACCGCCGCCGACCGTCCTCTGGCATCCCATTCCTACCGGATGCATCTCGATCTCGCGCCGGGCACTTACCGGTTCGTGGCACTGGCCCACCAGCGTGGTATGGACGACTGCCTCTCCGATGCCGGTGCGAAATACCGCCACGCCGCTATGGTTCCGGGACAGAACTCGCTCTCCGACCTGAGAGTGGTTCTTGACCGCATGGACGGCGAAGTGGTGAACGAGGGCACACACCTCGACACATTGTGGCACGGCATGAGCGCCACACCTCTGGAGGTGCGCGACATGGAGGCTGCCTCTCAGACAATTAGCCTTGTGCGCAACACCAAGAGCCTCACCGTAAGCCTGCACCAGCTCGATGACCCCGCAGGCATCCACAGCGACGATTTCGACATAAAGATAACCGCCTCCAACGGCATCACAGGCCACGACAACACCATGCTGGCCGACGAATCACTGACATATACCCCTTATGCCACCTGGACAAC
>Ga0073906_1005863_pt1 | contig 10628 bp, 10 predicted proteins | sample Inofromicrocosms_FD_65485 | JGI IMG/M metagenome (GOLD analysis project Ga0073906, IMG submission 65485) | Mouse cecum microbial communities from Vienna, Austria - Inoculum for glucosamine and mucus D2O microcosms | ecosystem: Host-associated > Mammals > Digestive system > Large intestine >... | reverse complement strand
TATCGTAAACATATACTACACTATTAGATATATTTGCTATTGCTTTTTTACAATCTGTTACAACTTTTTCGATCGTTTTTCCTTCATTATAGCAAGGAATTAATACTGCTAATTTATCCACGTTGCCCCCTCCTTTTAATGTTTATTTTTTCAACACTAAACATACATGCAAATGCCATCAAAACAATTGCAATTTCACCAATTACATATCTAGAATAACCATTTATAGGAACCAAAGTACTTAAACCGACTAATCCAATTAGTGGAACCAAAATAATAAACATATCTAAATTTCTTAGCTTTATACTTCGATACAATAAAAATATTAAAAACCAGGTAGCTATCGCTGTATTTAAGAAAAATGCAATTACAGGAAAACTTAAAATCAACCCAATAAATTCACGTGCTTTAAGTCGTACAGAGTCATTAAATAAGTAATTATATTTATCGACCCAATTAGGTTCAACATAATATGGTACCCGTGTGGGAAAATTAATAAATAATGAGCCATATAGATTAGTAGGGGAAGCAAATGGATTTAAATAGAAGCTGTTCGCAGCTATATAAACTTTTATATATGTGAACGGATGCTTCAATCCAGCTTTCAACCATACTTTTAGATATTCTCTTAAATCACTCTTTATTTTTGAATTAGATTGCATCTTCTTTTTTCCTTGTACAACCTCTTTAATAAGAGAAGGATTATTCAAAAAAGTATTTACGGGAAAAAGATTTTTTAAGTTATCGCCAGAATTAATATCATAATTCTTTTTAATTTTATCTAGAGGAGTTATCTTATTTATTATCTTTTTATCTTTCTTAGTCAAACTATTTGGATTATTTATATAAACATAACTTACCTGTCTTGTAGGTATTGTAAGGGCTTCACTACTAGCCCCAGGGACTATATTAATTTTGTGCACATAAGCCTTCCAGCCACTAATAATAACTACAAAAGAAAGCAAGACCAACAACAATTTAGTAATGTTCACATGCTTATATACTAAGAAAGACAATAATATCAGCGTACTAATTATACTAATATATAGAGCGTCATTTCTAAACTGCGAAAACAATACCATTGTAAGCAAATATAACAAATAATCATTAGTGTGCAATGCTTTATGTTTATTTTTCACTCCCATTATTATTTTGACATAGCAAAGGTAAAACGCTGCACAAAATGCATAATATAATGTACTTTTATCGATCGTTGCTACATAACTACTAAATATGGGAGAAGCAAAAATAACTAAAGAAACGATTCCCATAATCTTTCCAGATTTCTGACCAATAAATTGTACTACCTTAGTATAAATAAATGCACTTATTAAGGTCTGAAATAGGATAACCAAAAAAATACCAAAATTAGGATTGAGTATTTTATTACCAATATTAAAAATACTACCTATAAGTAATGTCACAAACCAAGGATTATGATTTGTAGGTACATACATAAAATCTAAATTTGCTACCCTTTTTCCCTCGAATTCACAAAACTGTTTAAGTGCATCCCAACTTATTTGGCCAGGTAAAAAGAAAATAATAACTAAACTCCACGAAACTAAGATCACTAAAAAAACTCTCTCAAATTTAAAGAAAGATTTTTTGCTATAATTTGAATATTTTTGGCATCCAAAACTACAAAGCGCCAAGGCTCCAGCAAATGTTATTGTCCAGCCTAATATAGCTAATATTGTTATAAGTATATTTCCAGCACCATGTAAATAATATGTTCCCATTATAGTATAGGGTTTTTCACCTGCTATAAATAAAAAAGTAAAGTTATAGAGAATTGAAAAAATTAGGCCAAAAAAATAATCAATGAAACATATTTCAACAAGATGCCTAACTTCAATAAAGTAAAAAAGTGTTAATACTAACAATGTATTAACTAAAACATTTAAAAACGGTTGTCCAAATCTGTCGTTTGAAATAGGAGTTGGGTAAATGACCCCCATACCAAAAACAGCAAAAATCCATAATTCTAATTTTTTATATTTTTTTATTTTATCAATCATTTCCAACCACCTAATTTCATCCGAACACTTAAAAATCAACCTTTTTTATTGGTTTTTAAATGTATATTTTTAGTTTTCCAAAAAGAAAAACGTTCTCCCTAACTTATTTTATAATCTTCTAGACCTACTTTTATAATCGGTCATAGAAACAAACAGTTAGAATATTTGCCCCCCGAGTGCATAAAAAATATCGGTACTCCATATGAAAAAATAATACCCAAAACAATACAAAGAATTAGATAAAAGGATGGGCGTGATGCTTGTATACCAAGTTGTGCTGGATTAGTTACAGTATGTAAAACAACAACAGCAAACGAAGATGCTATTGCATTCAAATACATAAAATAATATTTTTTACTTTTAGTCATTTTCGCTTACTTCATCTTAATCTGAACTTTATAAAAGCTAATTTTCCCCATCATCAGTTCTTAAATGCTCAATTGTCGGTTTAAAAGAAAGCCCCTCTTTTGTAGCATTCCAGATAATTTGAATTCTCCTCTTTTTATTATCTTTTGATTTTATAATAACCTTAGTTAAATGCAAGATAGTTTTTAAGCCTAAATGAACCCAGCCAGCAATCCCCTCTCTACGATAAACGTAGACTTCATTACGGTAAGCAAATTCATACCGTTTAAATCTATCAGGAGAGTCATTAACAATATTGCTTCCATTGTTTGACTTACATTTATGAATAACTACACTCTCTGGCACAAAGTACGCCGGATATTTTCGTGAAATTCTGCGTGAATACTCAAAATCATCAGCCCAAATGAAAAATTCTTTAATTGGTAATCCAACTTCTTTGACAACCTTCATCGGCACGAAAAATGATACGAATGTTCCCATAATAATCCTTTTAGGATTGCCATCATAATCTTGTAATTTACGATTCAAAGTTATCTTAGGAACATTCATATTACACATAGACTTATCTTTCCACAACACTTTACTGGCTAAAAAGCCGAATTCTCCGATGTTTTCAGCCACTTCCATTAATTTTTCCAAAGCATTAGGGGTTGGAATTGAATCATCGTCCATCAACCATAAATAATCTGGTTTCAATTTAGCACTTGCTTTTACCCCAAATTGAAAACCACCAGCACCGCCAAGATTTTCTCCGGTATTAACATATGAGACACGTGGATTATCGATTTTTTTTACAAAATCCTCTGTACCGTCCGTACTTGCATTATCAATCACTAAAATATCTAAGTTTTTATATGTCTGAGCCAATAGCGATTCAATACATTCTTTCAGCAATGTTTTACGATTATAAGTTACTACCACTGCTGTTACTTTTTTATCCATAGTTAACCACCCTTAGTTATTTAGCCAAATTAAATTTACGCCAAATTTTGTGTTTTAAAAGCTTAACTGGTGGTACGACCAACAAGTTAATTTTACTCTTTGTATTCCACGTTGTAATTGTGGTGTTAATAGAAGAAAATTGTTTCCCATAGCGACGAACAATTTCCCGACCAGTTTGAATATATTGCCAATTTTCTGAAAATCCAGTTGAATAATGCCACATTCTAGCAGGAATAACATAATTCATTTTATGATCCAGCAAAGCCATTAAGCACTGCTCAACAGCATACATATGCCATCCTTTGATATCCGAAAATGGATGCTGCTTATAAAAATCCTTAGTCATCACAAAAAGACATTCATCCACCGTCTGTGCCTTAGTCGTTTCTTGAATTAACTGGCCAAAATGGTGTGCTGGATCACCGTGAACAATACTTGTCACTAGTGTTGATTTATGATGATGAAGTTCAAATAGACATCCCGAAACACCAGCTATTCCAAGGTCCCGAATTTTAATAACTTGATTCAAAAAGTCACGCAATGCATATTGATCAAGGAATCGCATATCTGGATGAGAAAACACAAGATAATCTCCATGCGCTTTCTTTATAGCATCATTGTATGCTTCACGAGCTGAAAAAAACTGATTATGAGTATTATCAATCTTCACTAACTCATAGCTAACTTCTTTTTGACTTTCTAAACTTCTTTTGAAATCTTCATAAATTTTTTCTTTATTAACAATTGTGATAATTGAAAAAAGTGGATTGTCTTTGCTCATGATTGCTCCCCATAACCTTATTAAACTAGCCAAGTCTACTTAACTTTTGATAGTCTCGAACAACGATACCACCGAAAACAAGATTCCCAGTAGTTGTTGCTCTTGCTGGTGGATATTTTAGTACAATTCTTAAATTCCATAGTGGATTCCGATGTTGAACTAGACTTGCATAATTTTTAACATAATTCTTATTCTGCCCTGTTAATTTGCTTCCGTAAGCTTGCCAAAAATCGCTAGTAATTTTTACCATCCGAATTACTCGACCATTAAAGGGCTCATTCTTATTAAAAAGTGTGGTCTTTTTATTACTGCCGATTACATTCCCTTGATGTTGCCGATAAAGAATCGTGGAACGATCTAGATAGACAACTTTACCAAACGCAGCTGCTACTAGAGCGATCCACCAATCATGCACATATAGTTTATTACTCTTTACTTTATCAAAATCGAGTAAATTTTTAAGCTCTCGATTAATCATCATTGTGCATCCGGTTACGCAATTTGCAAAAAGCATTGATTTAAAATCTGACCAATGTTCTTCCGAAGAATTCATTAGTGAATCCCCATGAAGATTTGTATCTACTACTGTTAAGTTCGAATGAACACAAATAGGCATATTGCCAATTTCAGAGGCTTGCATTTTCCTTAATGTTGCTGATATTTTATCTTCCATCCAATAATCATCTTGATCAGAAAACATATAATACTGAGCTTTCGTATTCGCCAATAAATCCATAAACGAGCCAGTAACTCCTAAATTTTTCGGTTTGTTTTCATTTAAAAATGTAATCTTTTCGTTATCTCTGGCAATTTTCTTAATTAGGTTAACTGTATTATCGGTGGATCCATCATCTCGTATGTAAAGATGCCAATCAGTATAATCTTGGGAAATAATTGATTTTACTTGTTCTTCTAAATATTTCTCACCATTGTAAGTCGACATCAATATTGCAACATTCTCATTTGACATACTTTTCTCCTCAATACTTAAATACTTTTCCAAGTAGTAATACTAAATGAAAAAATCATCCCAACTAAAAGCCCTAAAGCAGCTCCAAGCACAACATACTTTTTAATGGAAGGAGTAGTCTTAGCACTCACGTTATCTCGTGTAGCTCTTGTTAAAATTCTTACATTACTATTATTTGGACTATATTTAGGAAGTTGAGTTTGTGCGGCTTCAGCAACTGCATTGGCAATTTTTACCGAATCATTTTCCTGAGTAGTTCGTGCTGTAATCTTAAGGACCAATGAATCTGGTGCTGAATTAATACTAACTGCCGAGGCTAGTTGTCCATCTGAATAGTTTTTGCGTAAGTTAGCTGGTAGATATTTTTCTGCTTTTTTCATCGTTTCTTGATTATTAAGAATTTCTTCATATGAATGCATCATTCCTTTTTCAGCCATCATCGCTGCATTTTTATAGTCAGTTTGCGTAACCTTAATATTTAAGATTACACTCGATTCTGCGGTAAAAAAAGTTATTCGTTTGTGTCTTGCATATAAGCCAGCACTTAGAGCACCAATTAACGTTAATACTAAAATAATTACTATATTTCTAATAATTATTTGATTAAAGTTACCAATCGTTATTTTCTTTGACTTTGCCATTTTTTAAACCTCCGCTGATTGTTTGTGGAACACATGATAAGAATGCCAGCATAAAGGGATTATACGTAATTTCCAACATATGCTGATCAATTAAACTACTCGAAACAACTAAAAATAAAATAGCCGGTAACAAGTACTCATGTTTGACCGTTTCTCTAAGTGAAATACCTACTAAAATTAAAAGAGCAATTATACCAAGAATAAGGCCATTAATTACTAATAATCTTACAAAAGAAGAATCGATAAAGAAGTATTTACCAGGGTTATTTTTCATCATGTGCAGGCCGTCGCTCCCGCCCCACCCTCGTTCTATAACTCGTTTTCCAAGCAATGTAATACCGTATTTATCAAACCCTTCTTTTCCTAAAGCTAACCTTCCAGATAAAGCTTGATCCAGTTTTACCATTACTGGATTAGAAAATGTAAAGTAATAAGTTATTAATACATAGCTATAAGGTAAGACGATGCTTAAGTACCAATATGATGATGCAATAAACTTCTTTAGTTTGGTATTAAGTTTACGACTAACACTTAACATTACTAAGACCATTAAGATCATTAATAAGGCATCAACACGCGTATCAGTTACTAAATATGTTAAATAGTCTATTACTAATATTCCAAGCCATTGAAGCCACCCCATTTTTTTATAATTTAAATAACAATAAGCTAAACATAAATAAAAAATATGAGCTGAAAAATCAGTTGGATAATCAGTTCCTAAACTATATCTAAAAGTTGTTCCCCTAAAAAATGCTAAATTCTTTATTATTCCTGCTAAAGAATACAGCATCGTAAGTAACATCAACATCAAATTAATATTAAAATATTGCCGAACTATTTTATTAAAACTAATTCCTCTCGCAGCAAAAATAAAGCTAAACATTATCATCACGTTACTTAGTTGAGTCCTTCGCCATGATAAAAATGCAAGTCCTAAAATGACAGTTATGCCAATATATTCATACCATTTAAAATTATCAAAAATATAAATCTTTACTATTAGCAAAGCAAAGGCAAGATAATTAACTAAATTGACATAATTGACATTTAGATAATCCATAAATGTTGTATTAAACACAAATGAAGCAATTAGACTTAAAGCAAAGGCTGCAAAAAAAAGTTGTTCACCACTAATAGTCTTATTATTGAACCATCTGAGTTTATCCCTCGAAAAGGTAATCATCTTGTTTAAAATCTCCTACTCGTTCATGTTTAGCTTAGTTAAAGCATGCTTTGTATAATAGCCCTCTCGAAGTTTCTTCCCTAATTTTTCTGCGTTTCTCTTCATTAATTGATATTGTTCATTCGTAAGAGATAAAAGCACATTATCTAGTTCGGTTAAACTGCTTATACAAATACCTGCTCCACTTTCCTTAATTAGTGGTGCCAATGCTGCTTGATCCCAAATAATGACAGGAATACCTGTGCTAAGGTAGAGCGATGTCTTGTGAGGATTATTATATTTTAAATATTCCCCGAATGTACCACTACAAGTTTCAGTACTATTCCCATCCCAAATAAGCCCAAAATCCTCGGTTAAATGCTTGGGTAGTTCTTCTGGGGTGTATTGTCCACAATATCTTATACCTTCTGGATAGGAATCCAATTTATTGGGACCGTAAATATTAAGCCGGTAGCTTAAATTCACTTTAGTTAAAAAAGTTGATTTAGCTAAATTTCCCGGAAAACAAATTGTAAAATTAGCTGGGTCATATTCTTTTTTCTTTTGCATTGGCTGTTCATTATCATAATCAAATAAACCCAGTTCAATCATATTGGTTTTAACATCATTATCTGTCAACCACTTTTTCATTGCTTGATTATGGACAATTAGATTATCTACTTGATTAAACAATACTAATTCTCTTTCCTTATCCTCCATTGACAATTGTAAGGCAGGAAGATCATGAATAAAAAGATCAATTTTTGCATTAGTATATTTATGAATCACTTCAATGAATTGTCTTAAAACATAAGGAGTAGATATCGGAAATTGTAAAATATAACGATCAGCTGGATGGGTTTTAACCAATCTTATTATACTTAAACGCGTTAAAAGATATCTTTGAAGCCTCGTATAATATATTTTGACATGAATTACTCCAGTATCATTCAATTGAGATGCAAAAAAATCTATATCTTTTTTTGCCTTATTTCCACCAGAGTTTTTAATAGGGTCAATAGCAGAAATTAAATATTGCATAATTTCTTTTTCCTTTCACTATATAATAGGTTAGAAGATATACTTTAATTCTATCTTTTTTCTAAACGTCGATTTTGAATTAGTTTAATTGCCTGATTAACAATTGGAGCCTTTAGTAAAATAATTCCAAGTAAATAAACAATTATACCAACTATTACTTCAACAATTAAATTCACTACAGTCATATTAATTATTAGTGCTAAGCGATAAATAACAATAAACATTATTGCACCACTAAGAATGTATTTCCACACGTTTCCAAAAAGTTTTCTTCTACTAATTGTATTCTTAATATAATAAAGCTGCACTGCCGTTACTGTTAATTCTGAAATATCTGTAGCAATTGTTGCCCCCTTGGCTCCCCATAATGCAATTAGGAAAAGGTTTGCAATAATATTAACAACAGCCCCTAATGTAACTGAAACCGTATATTCTTTCGTGCGATTAATCGGCATTAAATATTGCGTTCCTGTAACATTACTCCAAGCAATAAATAAGATAACTGGCGCTTCAAACATCATTAAAGTTCCAGCCGCATCATATTGACGTCCTAAAAACCATGGAGCGAATGGCTTAGCAATTGCCATGATACCAAATGACATTGGAACTGCAATAGCCGTAATAAAATCAAAAGAATTATAAAGGCTATCACGAATTCCTTTAACATCACCTTTAGAAAATTTATTGGCAATATGTGGCAACATTACTTGTCCAGAAGCAGTTGCAACTGCTAAAACGACCTTAATAATTTGGTCAGTGTTCTGAAACTGCCCTAGTTGATTTTGCGTTGACATTCTTCCCAACATCAGCCGATTAACAACTAAGTATACTTGAGTAGTAATTGTTGGAATAAAAAGCAATAGTGCGGGATAAAAATGTTTAAACGGGTGCCATGTGCTAATTGGAACCCATTTAATTTCATCCTTTAGATAGGGCCATAAAGTTAAATTACCAACAAGGTTTGATAATCCAAGTAAAGCAATATATTTGCCTAAATCTCCTTGATTTTTTACCAAAAGAAAAATCAAGGCGACTGAAGCCAATTTTACTAACATATTTCGAAAAACAATCCGCTGGAAGTTTTCCATTCCCATAAAATACCAAGAAACGTCTAATCCAGCAGCAATAATCCAAAAAGACTGAAGTAAAAAGAAACGTTTAAAAGTAGTACTAAATAGGAGTACCGCTGCAAGATAAGCTATTAATGCTAGTAAAATTGTAATTCCTTGAAGCGTCTCAATTCCCCAAAAGATTTTTGAACGATCTACTACATTATCGCGATGATAGGCTACTTCACGATTACCATAAAGTGCAATTCCCATCTGTCCTACAAGCATAAAAAAGATCATCCAGCTATTTGTATAAGAATTGATACCAACAAGATCAGGTCCCAACACCCGAGATATATAAGGGACTGTAATTAGAGGTACTAATAACACTAAAACTTGATAGACAACATTATACAAATAATTCTTAATAACCTTCATGGCTACTAATCAAACTCCTTGTTAACAGCTGTCAAAGCTGCGTGTAATACTTGATCCATGTTGTAGTAACGATATTGACCTAACCGACCACCAAAAATCACGTTGTTGGCCTGTTCACTCGCTAATTTTGCATATTGCTTATAAAGTTCGTTGTTCCGTTGATTATTGATTGGGTAATATGGTTCATCACCCCGATGCCAATCAGCCGGATATTCACGGGTAATCACCGTCTTATCCTTATCACCCTTACCGAATTCAAAGTGCTTATGTTCAATAATCCGAGTATATGGTGTTTCTGCATCAGTATAGTTAATTACCGCATTACCTTGATAGTTTCCAACATTCTTTTCTTCAGTTTCAAAACGAAGACTACGGTATTGCAGTTCACCTAACTGGTAATCAAAGAATTGATCAATCATTCCGGTAAAGACAATCTTTGGATAATCTTTAAGGTATTCATCCTTCTTATCAAAGAAGTCTACTCCAGTTTCAACGTCAATCAAATCACTATCAAGCATTTTTTCGACAATCTGGGTGTAACCACCAACCGGAATTCCTTGATAGGTGTCATTAAAGTAGTTGTTATCGTAAACTAATCGCACTGGCAGACGCCGAATAATAAAGGCTGGCAATTCAGTTGCCTTTTGTCCCCACTGCTTTTCAGTATAACCTTTGATAAGCTTTTCATAGATATCGCGACCGATTAAGGAAATAGCTTGTTCTTCCAAATTCTGTGGCTCTTTCCCTGCCATCTCTTGGCGTTGTTCATTGATCTTCGCCATTGCTTCCGCTGGTGTCCGCACGCCCCACATTTGACTAAAAGTATTCATATTAAACGGGAGGCTGTACATTTCGCCCTTGTAGTTAGCTACTGGGCTATTCGTATACCGATTGAATTCTGCAAACTGGTTTACATAATCCCACACTTCCTTATTAGACGTATGGAAAATATGGGCTCCATATTGATGCACTTGAATGCCATCTACCTCCTTAGTGTAGATATTACCAGCAATATGGTCTCGCTTTTCAATCACTTTCACACGCTTACCACGTTTAGCAGCTTCATAAGCAAAAGTTGCCCCAAAAAGGCCTGTACCTACTACTAAATAATCATATTTTTTCATTGTTCTCTCCATATCATAACTTTTACATACTTTTGTATAATACTACATTACTACAGTGTTTGTGAAGCTTTGAAATATTTATCATAATTT
>Ga0073906_1005857_pt1 | contig 10644 bp, 10 predicted proteins | sample Inofromicrocosms_FD_65485 | JGI IMG/M metagenome (GOLD analysis project Ga0073906, IMG submission 65485) | Mouse cecum microbial communities from Vienna, Austria - Inoculum for glucosamine and mucus D2O microcosms | ecosystem: Host-associated > Mammals > Digestive system > Large intestine >... | reverse complement strand
TCGGTGTTATAATCTCCACAAGGCATTCCCTCTCGTGTTTTGTGGTTGGTCGCGCTTCCATTATAACACTTGAGACTATGCCTTCTTTTTTGCCATTTTTCAGATTTGCTCATTTATAGGCTGTTATGAAATTTTGATCTTACCCTCTCCGGCCTTTTTCCACTCAATATGCGGCTACGACGCCCCCATTGTTGGCGTAGACAGTAGCGATGCCGCCGGTGGGGACGATGACGATCTCAGAAAAGCCGCACTTCTGCTCCACCAGCTCCCGGACATGCTCCACGCGCTCCTGGCAGTTGCAGTGGGCGAGGACCAGCCGCTTGCGGACGTGCCCGGGGTCGGCGGCTATATGAGAGACCATCTTCCCCAGGGTCTGCCGGATGGAGAGCCCCTGCCCCAGCTTCTCGATCTCCCCCTCCGGCGTGGCGCCCATGAGGAGCTTCACCCGCAGCGCCCCGGTCACCAGGGACTGCATCCTGGTCAGGCGGCCGTTCTTGCGCAGATTATCCAGGGTCTCCAGCACGAAAAGGGTCTGCATCCGCTCCAGGTACGCCTCCACCTGGTCCACCACCTCCCGGAAGGGCGTCCCGGCCCCGGCCAGCTCCCGGATAAGGAGGGCCGCCTGGGTCTGCCCGGCGGTAGCGGAGCGGGAGTTGAAGACATGGACCTGCCCCCTGCCCCCCTCCTCCCGGTAGATGGCGCAGGCCTGCATGGCGGCGTTGTAGGACCCGGAGAGCCGCCCGGAGAGGGTGACCACATAGTTGTCCCCGTCGCAGAAGTGCTGCAGATAGGCGGCAGGGGCGGGGCAGGAGGTCTTGGTCCCGCCGGGGGCGGCGCGCATCTTCTCCAACAGCACCGCCTGCCGGAGCTCCCCGTCATCGGGCATGGTCTCCGCGCCCACATGGATGCTCAGCGGCACCATGGTAAAGTGCGGGTCCCCCCGCAGGTCCGGCGTAGGGTCCGTACAGCTGTCACAGATCAAGCGATAACTCATTTAAAAAACCACCTAAACTAATATTCTACATTAGATTATAGCGTGTAAAAGACGGGATGTCAAGGGGAGACCGAGAAATCGTCGCGTATGTCTCCAAAAACAGGACTTTACGTAGGGGCGCACAATGTGCGCCCCTACGAGTGTCCTTCCTATGCAAACAATCACTCCCCACCCCCGGAATTTATAGCTTGGATAAAAATTTTGTCCTCAGCGAAAAGATTTTCTTGCAATATGCTGAAAAGGGGTCTATAATAAGCCCTGGCAGACTATAAAAAACTAGGGAGGATACACGTATGTCTATCAATAAAGAACGCGCATGGGAGACCCTGAAGGCTCTCTCCTTCGAGCGCGTGACCGGTACCGAGGACGAGAAACGGGCCGCCGAGCTCCTCAAGTCCATCTGCGAGAAGGCGGGCGTCGAGGCTTGGCTGGAGCCCTATGAGATCGTCCAGACCTCCATCGACAAGGTGGAGCTGTCCGTTCTGGGCGAGAACGGAAAGACCTACAACGTCATCGGCGTTGGCGGGAGCGGCTCTACCCCCGACGAGGGCATCGTGGCCCCCTTTGTCTACATTGAGGACGCCAGCGACGCCACCCTGGGCTATGTTAAGGGTAAGATCGCCGTCACCAACGGCATGGTCAACGCCAAGACCTGCCGCCGCCTCAAGGAGCTGGGCGCACTGGCCTTTGTGAGCGTCCACGGCGGACTGTGGGACGACGAGCGCCTGGTCAAGGAGCCCCGGCCCAAGGATATGCGCGGCAAAAAGAGCCCCGAGTTCCCCGGTGTGAGTATGCGCATCGAGGACATGGAGGCCCTGGTCCGGGACCACAAGGGCGACGAGCTCCGCCTGGTCATCAAGACCGAGCGCCAGATGGTCACCGCCCACAACGTGGTCGCCGTCATCCCCGGCACCCGGATGCCCGAGGAGGAGGTGGTCCTCACCGCCCACTATGACAGCGTCCGCTGGTCCTCCGGCGCCTGGGACAACGCCACCGGCAGTGTGGCCATTATGGAGATGTTCCACCACTACCTGGCCAACAAGCCCGACCGCACCGTCCGCTTCGTCTGGTGCGGCAGCGAGGAGATCGGCCTGAAGGGCTCCGAGAAGTACTGCGAGGCCCACAAGGACGACCTGAAGAAGATCATCTACAACGTCAACTTCGACATGCTGGGCAACACCCTGGGCCAGCGCTACTTCGCCTGCTCCGCCTGCGAGGAGGTCCTCCACGCTTTCCAGTTCTTCGCCAAGGTCAAGGGCATCGCCTTCAACAGCAAGCTGGAGCTGGCCAGCAGTGATTCCACCAGCTTTGCCAAGGCCGGCGTGCCCTCCTCCACCATCGGCAAGGGCGCTCCCCGGGGCGGCGCGGAGATCCACAGCTACCACGACATGATCGAGCGGCTGGACCCCGACACCCTGTACCGTGATGTCAACTTCTCCCTGGAGTATGTGGACATGGTCGTCAACGCCGCCGTGAACCCCATCCCCAAGGAGCTGAGCAAGGCCGTCAAGGAGAAGATCGACCAGGCCGCCAAGCGCATGGCCGAGATCGACGGCGAGGAGAAGAAGGACGAGAAGAAGGACGAGGAGAAGAAGTAAGTCCTCTCTCCGCTGACAAGAAGCGCTCCCCCTTTGGCAAATGCCAAAGGGGGAGCTTTCTGCGAAGAGCACCGGGTCACTTCGCCCTACAGGGCCGCCTCCTTCACCCGGCGCAGGAAGGTCTGGTAGGAGATGCCCAGCTCACTTGCGGCGGCCCGGGAGGAGATGGACCCCTCCCTCCAGAGCTCCGCCAGGGGCTGGAACTCCGGCGGCAGGGGCAGGCGCTCCCGGCCAAAGCGGACCCCCCGCTCCCGGGCGGCGGCGATGCCCTCCGCCTGCCGCTGGCGGAGGTTCTCCCGCTCCGTCTGGGCCACGTAGCTGAGGAGCTGGAGCACGATGTCCGCAATGAGGGTGCCCATCAGGTCCCGGCCCTGCCGGGTGTCCAGCAGGGGCATGTCCAGCACCACGATAGCCGCCTCCCGCCCCTTGGTGATGGCCCCCCACTGCTCCAGGATCTCCGTATAGTTGCGGCCCAGGCGGTCGATGCTCTTGACCACCAGTACGTCCCCCGGCCGCAGGCGCTGGACCAGGCCCAGGTACAGCTCCCGCTGAAAGTCCTTCCCCGACTGCTTTTCAATGATGATGTTCTCCTCCGCCACGCCGAAGTCCCGCATGGCGATGAGCTGGCGCGCCTCGTTCTGCTCGTGGGTGGATACCCGCACGTAGCCGTAGGTGTTGTTCGTCATAATCCGGCCCCTTTCCACAAAATCTGGTGTCTCTCATTGTACCGTTTTGCGGGAAAGGGGGGCGGACTGGAAATTTAGGAATGTCTCTTCTTTTTCAGCAGCATCAGGGCCAGGAGGCTGACTGCGCAGTACCCGGCGGCGGCAATGGCGGACGCCTCCACGCCGAATTCTCCGCCTGTGAGCAGAAAATTCCTGGTGTTCAGGACATAGGTCATGACCGAATACGGGTCAGGCGCTTCGCTGATGCTGAGGATGCCGCCGATCATGAGGATGTTCCACAGCGCGTGGACCAGGCCGCTGTTCCAGACAGAGCCCCCTTCCAGCGCGATCAGGGAGAACATGATCCCCACCATCGTTCCGGCGGAGAGCACCAGGAGACAGCTTACGGGCGAGAAATCCATGCCAATGATATGGACGGCCCCGAACAGGACAGAGGGCAGGAGAACTGCGGCAGTGGGCCCCCATTTTGCCTTAATCAAGTGGAGGATGACCCCTCTGAAGACGATCTCCTCTACAAATCCTGCGGCGATGCCGGTAAAAAACACGCCGGCACAGATGGCCGCGAACATCTCGCCCCCGGTCATCTCCGATCTCACAAATCCGCCCGGCAGGAGCAGGTAAATGCCCGTGACGGCCGCGGGCAAAAGGACCGCAGTCACGATCCATTTCCCGTCGATGCGCAGCCGCGTGAGCCCCACGCTCTCCACACTCTGATGCAGGACCTTTTCCACGAAGAGGCGCGTCAGGAAGAGCGCGATGGTCAAATAGAGCGCCCCCGCCGCCATATTGCAGATGCCCGCAGGGATGTTCAGCCCATCCAGCCCCATCCCGGCGGCGGAAGCGAGGACTTGCGAGACGATCAAGAGGAACACGGCTCCCGCCGAGCCCCCCAGCACCTTTTTTACACCCATCGATCCAGCCTCCTTTCTAAAGCTACCCCCTATCCTACCATCGGCCCCGGAGCCCGTCAACGCACTTTCCGAAATCTTCAGACATTCTTAAAAATTTTCCTTGCATTTTTCCCCGCTTTATGATATCCTATTTGGGCGTTAAAAGGGCGGTCCTCTGTCAAGGGGCGGACTGGATTCCTGTCTGTCCGGGAAAAATTGTTAAGAACGCCTATAAATAGGAGGAAAAATCCATGGATCTCATCAAAGAACTGACCAAATCCCAGCTCAAGGAGATGCCCGCCGTCCAGGTCGGCGACACCGTCAAGGTGCATGTAAAGGTCAAGGAGGGCGCCCGCGAGCGCATCCAGGTCTTCGAGGGCACCGTCATCGCCAAGAAGCACGGCGGCATTGAGGAGACCATTACGGTCCGCCGCATCTCCTACGGCATCGGCGTGGAGAAGGTCTTCCCCATCCACTCCCCCACCATCGACCAGATCCAGATCGTTCGCCACGGCGTCGTCCGCCGCGCGAAGCTCTACTACCTGCGTGACCGCGTCGGCAAGGCCGCCAAGGTCCGGGAGAAGCTTTGATCGAAAATCCCCCCGTGCGCCGGAGCGCACGGGGGGATTTTTTGTTGAGGCGTTTTGCTGTCGGGCTTCGCTATGCGCTACAGCAGCTGCGCCGCGATCTGATACACCGCAAACGACGCCAGCCACGCCACACCCAGCTGCCAGACCAGCGCCAGAACGGTCCAGCTCCTGCTGGCCATCTCCCGGCGGATGGTGGCGATCGCCGCCACGCAGGGGGTGTACAGCGCACAGAAGGCCAGAAACGCCAGCGCCGCCGCCGGGGAAAAGGTGGCGCTCATCACCGCCCCCGCCGCGGCGTAGTCGGTGAGGGAGAAGCCGTAGAAGAGGCTCATGGAGCTGACCACGGCCTCCTTGGCGATCAGGCCCGTCAGCAGAGCCACCGCCGCCTGCCATACGCCGAAGCCCATGGGCGCGAATACCGGCGCGATGACGCCCCCCACTAAGGCCAGGATGCTCTCCGCCGTGTCCTCCACCATGTGGAGGCTGGGGCTGAAGCTCTGGAGGAACCAGACCACCACGCTCATGGCGGCGATGATGGTCCCCGCCCGGGTGAGGAAGTCCCGCACCCGCTCCCAGACGTGGAGCCAGATGTTGTGGAGGGTGGGCATCCGGTAGGGCGGGAGCTCCAGCAGGAAGGGGGCCGGTTCCCCCTGGAAGAGGGCCTTTTTCAAAATGAGCCCCGAGGCAATGGCCATCAGCGGCCCCAGCAGATACAGCCCGAACACCACCAGCCCCGCGTGGTCCGGGAAAAAGGCGGAGGTCATCAGGCCGTAGATGGGGAGCCGCGCCCCGCAGGACATGAAGGGCACCAGCAGGATGGTCATGCGCCGGTCCTTGTCGTTCTCCATGGTCCGCGCACCCATGACGGCGGGCACCGTACAGCCAAAGCCCATGAGCATGGGGATGAACGCCTTGCCCGAGAGGCCGAAGTGGCGCAATGTCCGGTCCATGACAAAGGCCGCGCGGGCCATATACCCGCTGTCCTCCAGCATGGAGAGGAACAAAAAGAGCAGCGCGATCATGGGCAGGAACGTCAGCACCCCGCCTACGCCGGAGATGAGGCCGTCCACCAGCACGCCGGCGAGCCACGCCGGGGCGTGGAGCGCCTCCAGCCATCCGGATACGCCGGGGCAGAGCACCTCTTCCACGAACCAGGCGATGCCGTCGGAGAGCCAGGCCCCCGGCCCGCTGAAGGTGACGAGGAACACCAGGAGCATCATGCCCAGAAACAGCGGAATGGCCCAGATCTTATGGGTTGCCACGGCGTCGATGCGCTCGGTAAGGGTCCGCTCTCCGGTGCGGCTCTGCCGCTTCACCGCCAGGCGCACCGAGCGCTCCACAAAGCGGTAGCGGCTGTCCGCCAGGAGGGTCTCCCGGTCCCCCAGGGCGCTGGAGGACTCGTACTCCGCCGCGATGGCGTCGATCTTCTCCAGGGTATCCTGGTCCAGCTCCAGGTCCCTGGAGACCTCCTCATCCCCCTCCAGGAGCTTGATGGCCGCCCAGTGGGCAGGGATGTCCTTGTCATAGGCCCGGTCGTGGATGATCTCGCCGATGCGGTGGTGGACGGCGTGGGTGAAGTCGTCGTAGAGGTCGTCGGGCTCCACGGTGAGGCCGGTGTGCATCTGCCGGTGGGCCTCCTGGACCAGCTCCGCGATATTGGTGCCGTCCCGGGCGGAGATGGGGATCACCGGGACGCCCAGGAGGGCGCTCAGACGGCCGCAGTCGATGGTATCCCCCTTCTTCTCCACCTCGTCCATGAAGTTGAGGGCCAGGACCACGGGCCGCTCCAGCTCCAGCAGCTGCATGGTGAGGTAGAGGTTTCGCTCCAGGTTGGTGGCATCGACGATGTTGATGATGGCGTCGGGCTGTTCGCCGATGATGAAGCGCCGGGCCACCAGCTCCTCCTGGGAGTAGGGGGAGAGGGAGTAGATGCCCGGCAGGTCCACCACGGTAAAGCGCACGTCCCCCAGCTTCGCCTCCCCCTCCTTCTTCTCCACCGTGACGCCGGGCCAGTTGCCCACGTACTGGTTGGAGCCGGTGAGGGCGTTGAAGAGGGTGGTCTTGCCGCAGTTGGGGTTGCCGGCCAGGGCCACTTTCCAGGGGCGGGTGTCGTGGGCTTTGGCGTCGTAGGGGCGCTGGTGATGGGCCTGCTCGTGCTGGTGGGCCCGGTGCATGGCCTGCAAGTCCTTGGGACCGGCGCAGCCCATGGCGCAGTGGGCGCAGTCGCCGTGGCAGGTGCTCCCCAGGTGGTAGGCGCTCTCGCTGACCGCCTCCCGGGCCTCCCCCGCCGTGACGGGTCCCACCTGGATCTGGGCGGCGTCCTCCTTGCGAAGGCTCAGCTCGTAGCCCCGCAATTGCAGCTCCATGGGGTCCCCGAAGGGGGCCATTTTGATGAGCTTGACCTCTGTCCCCGGGGTGAGGCCCATGTCGATGAGCCGCCGTTTCACTGCTCCCCGGTGGTTGCCCACCTGCCGGATCACACAGCTCTCGCCGATGGGGAGCTTGTCCAGGGTGTTCCTTCCTGTTTTCGTCTCCATAGAGGGACCTCTTTTCCTTATTTTCGCGGAAAGTCCGTCTGCCGCCCTGCTTCGGGCGAGAGTTAGCGGCAACTATTCAGCAGGGATATTATAGAGGATAACCCTGCGGTTGTCAAGGGGAAAGTTAGTGGAATCTACCTCAAAAAAGGGCCGTCCTCCCCGGAGGGGGCTGTCAGGATTTACCGCTTGCCATAAGTGCGAAAAATCCGCTATAATGGCACTGTAACGGGAGAAAGAGAGAAAAATCGGGAAGAAACTGGAAAGGAATGTCTATGAAAGCACAGAAAATACTCTCCGCGCTTCTGCCGGGGGCGGGGCTTGCGCTGGTCCTGTGCCTCACCGCCGCCGGGGCCGGTGAGAGCGGCGTGACGGTGATGGTGGACGGCGCGCCCCTCTCCGGCGGGGCGTACATCAATGAGAATGGCTCTACCATGGTCCCTCTGCGGGCGCTGGCGGAGGCGCTGGGGTGCACCGTCACCTGGGACGGGGAGAGCCGCACCGCCATCGTGACCTCCGGGGAGGACGAAATCTCCGCGCCGCCGGTGGTGATGCTGGACCCCGGCCACGGCGGGGAGAGCACCGGGGCCTCCTACAGCGGGGTGGCGGAGAAGGATTTGAACCTGGCCATCGCCCAAAAGGCCGCCGCGTTTCTCGCGGAGGCGGGGGTGGATGTACGCATGACCCGGACGGACGACCGGGACGTGGGGCTCTATGAGCGCACGGACCTTGCGGCCCAGGCGGAGGCGGCGCTGTTTGTCAGTGTCCACTGCAACGCGAGCCTCACCCATTCGGATGCCATGGGCGTGTACACCGCGGCCTATGAGGAGGGCGGGGAGAGCTGGCGGATGGCGGAGGCTCTGCGCACCTCCGTCACAGCCGCCGCCGGGGCTGGGGACATGGGTACGGAGGCGCGGCCCGATCTGGCGGTGCTCCGGACGGCCTCCATGCCTGCGGTCCTGGTGGAGTGCGGGTATATGTCCACGCCGGAGGAGCTGTCTCTGCTGGCGTGGCCGGAGTACCAGACCCGGCTGGCGCGGGGGATCGCAGATGGAATCCTGGCCTGTCTGGAGGGGGCGGGGCAGTGAGCGGAGGCATTTTCGGTTGAATTTTCCTGGAAATTCCCGGAGACGGGAAAAAACATATTGTAATTTCCGCCGTTTTGTTATATACTGGTGGGCAGTACTGTTACAGGAGGTTCAACCATGAAAAAAACGTGGCGTTTGGTTTTGGAGATCGTTGGGATGTCCCTGGCGGTGGCCGGACTGATCTGCGTGCTGATCGGCTACTGGGACCGTCTGGAGGAGGGCTTTGTCTCGCTGAAGGAGGCGTGCCGGGGGCGCAGGTGCTCGGAGTTTGACGACTACGACGACGATTTCCTCTGTCAGTAAGCGACCGGCCCAGCCGTGCTGAGGGCAAAGTGAGAGACACGGGAGCATTTCTCCCGTGTCTCTCGATGTTTTATGGGGTCCATCCCTCCGGCAGAGCGCCATAGGCGGCCATGGGGCCGTCCTGGAGGATGGTCAGGCTCTTGGTCTGGTAGAGCAGGACGCTGTCCGTTTTTGCGGTGCAGGTCTCCAGGACCCTGCCAAACAGGTCCCGAACCTCGCCGACGGCCTCCCCAGCCCGGAGCAGGTCCCCGGCCCGGTGGAAGGGGTACCAGCACCCGGCGAAGCGGGCCGCCGCGTAGACCACGTCTCCCAGGAGGAGCGGACGGCAGGTCCGGCGCTCCCCGTCCAGGAGGCCCAGGAAGCGCAGGATATTGCGCACATCCCGCTTGTCTGCGTCCACCTCCTCCCGTGTCCAGAGGCCCAGTCCGCCCCGCTCCAGGAGGATGCCCGGCAGGCCCAGGGCACCGGCGCGGTTGAAGGCCCCGCCGGAGCCGCTTCCGGAGCGGACCATCCAGGGCACGTCCGCCTGCCCGGCCATGGCGCGGGATCGCTTTGCCACGGAGGGGTCCGCCGCCCCCTGGCAGTAGACGTAGGGGGTCAGCTCTTCGTATCCGTCGCCGCTGTGGAGGTCGATATAGGCGTCGGCGTGGCGGAAGAATACCTCCTCCACGGTGTAGGCGATGCGCTGGGAGAGGGTGCCATCCGGTGTACCGGGGAAGACCCGGTTGAGGTTCTTCCCGTCCTCGAAGACCAAGCTCATGGTCCGGTGGGCGAAGCCGGTGGGGTTCATCAGGTGGATGATGGCGAGACTGCCGGAGAGGTCCTCCGGACGCAGTTCCTCCGCGAGCTCCAGGGCGGCCTGGATGCCCACGTACTCGGCGGAGTGGACACCGGCGGAGAGGAGCACTCTGGGACCGGGCCGCGTCCCGTCCAGGAGGGTCACAGGCAGGGCCGTGCCCCCTCCCCGGATGGAGAGGAGGCATTGCTGTTTGGTTCCTGGGGAGGGGGTCCAGGAAAAAATTTCTTTCATTCTGTGTTCCTTATTTTATTTTTACATGGGGAGGAAAGCCTCCGACAGGAGCTTGCGGTGGGGAGCGGTCTCCTCCAGGGCGCAGAGGATGTGATCGGGGATGGTGGTGCTGTAGCTGATCTGGAGGAGGCGGAGCCCCTCCTGGCCGGCGGTGTCCCGGGTCAAGAGGTCCGGGTCGAGGAAATCCATGTGCTGGAGGGTGGTGCGAAGGTCTGTGTCCAGGGCGACCCACAGTTCCAGGCCGTCGATGGAATAGGTCTCCCGGTGGTAGCTCAAAAGGACGTGGGGCAGGAGCATCTGCTCTGTCAGAGCGCCGTAGAAGTCCCGGAGGACGGGGTTATGGCGGGCGAGGAGCCAATCGGTCTGGCCGGAGAGGAGGGCGCGGCACTCGGCCTCTGTGACCATAGCGCAGTCGTAGGCGCTCTCCAGCTGGCGTTCCAGGAAGAGGTAGGTAGGGTCGTTATTGTAGTAGGAGAGGGAAAACTGGGGGATAGAGGACAGCTCCTGATCCTGTCCGGAGGCCAAGAGGCCCCGGTAGCTGGCAAAGCGGAGCGTGTGGATGCGGCCGGCGTCTCCGCCTTCCGCCACGGTGCTGTTCAAGCGGCTTCGCAGAGCGCGGTAGTCAGAGGCTGTCAGCTGGTACTTCATTTGGTTTTGGTAGGGGCGCGATGTTGTCATGGGGAAACCTCCTTTTGCCACTATCAAAGTAACCAATGAAAAAGAACTGGGTATGACTGGTTTTTGAACAATGTGTTAATAGAAATGAAAAAAGTGTAAAGGGAGATTTTTACTTCCGAATATCTGCCATCTCCGTCGAAGGCCCGGGGCTCCTCGCCCCCGTCCCCGGTGACTTTTTGTACGGACAAAAAGTCACCAAAAAGCCGCCAAGGGGGCTTTGCCCCCTCTGGACTCCCCCACTCCTCTTGGGCCG
>Ga0073906_1005854_pt1 | contig 10654 bp, 9 predicted proteins | sample Inofromicrocosms_FD_65485 | JGI IMG/M metagenome (GOLD analysis project Ga0073906, IMG submission 65485) | Mouse cecum microbial communities from Vienna, Austria - Inoculum for glucosamine and mucus D2O microcosms | ecosystem: Host-associated > Mammals > Digestive system > Large intestine > Cecum... | reverse complement strand
TACTTCCAGTGGGCGGCGATGCCGTACTCGGCGGTCTGGTGCATCTCCCAGGTCCTGATCTGGACCTCGAAGGGGATGCCCTCCCGGCCAATGACCGTGGTGTGAAGCGACTGGTACAGATTGGGCTTTGGGGTGCCGATATAGTCCTTGAACCGGCCCAGCACCGGGTTGAACATATCGTGGATGCAGCCCAGCACGTTGTAGCACTCGGGGATGTCGTCCACAATCACCCGGAAGGCGTACAGGTCGAAAATCTCGTCCAGGGTCTTGTTCTGGGCGAACATTTTGCGGTAGATGGAGTAGGTGTGCTTCACCCGGCCATAGACCCTGCCGGAAATTTTCTCGTCGCTGAGCCGCCGGGCGATGCGCTGCTGAATCCCCGCCAGAAAGTCCTCATGAGCGGCGGAGCGGGCGGCCAGCTCCATCTCAATCTCCTTATAGCCAATCGGGTCCAGGTAGCGCAGGGACAGATCCTCCAACTCCCACTTCAGCTTCTGCATTCCCAGGCGGTGGGCGATGGGGGCGTAGATCTCCATGGTCTCCAGGCTTTTTTCCCTCTGCTTGCTGGGGGACTGATACTCCATGGTGCGCATATTGTGCAGCCGGTCGCAGATTTTGATTAAAATCACCCGGATATCCTGGGCCATCGCCATGAACATTTTGCGCAGATTCTCCATCTGCTGCTCTTCCTTGCTGGTGTAGTGGACCCGGGAGAGCTTGGTCACGCCCTCCACCAAGGCGGCCACCGGCTCGCCGAAGCGCTTGGCAATGTCCTCGTGGGTGGCCTTGGTGTCCTCAATGCAGTCGTGGAGCAGGGCGGAGATCACCGAATCCGGGTCCAGGTCCAGGTCGGCCACAATTTCCGCCACTGCCAGGGGATGGGTAATATAGGGGGACCCATCCTTACGCAGCTGTCCGTTGTGGGCGGAATCTGCGTAGGTGAACGCGGAAAACAGCCGCTGTGTATCCAAATCCGGGGCATAGGCTAAAATTTTATCCTCCAGCGCCTGGTAGCGGGCTAAAATAGGGTCCATAGTGACACCTCGCTTCTGTATATTATCCCTCCGCCCATCGGCGCAGGCGGCGCAAAATCTCGCTGGCCTCCAGGTCGATCTTGTGCTCTGGCCGGTGGAGCTGAATCTGGAGCTGATCCGCCCGGCTTTTCAGGGAGATAAGCCCCCGCTCCTGAAAGACCTCCAGACAAAGCTGCACGTGAATCTGTCCCTCCCGCCGGCCGGAGCGGCGGGCCACGCCCCTGGCAATCCGGGGGGCGGAGTCCTCCAGCACCGGGGCCTGGAGGCACTGGCGCTCCAGATACCGCCATAAATCGGCAAATTCCGTCCGGGTGGGCAGCAGTATCCGGGCCTCCGCCGGGGAGAGATTGCCCCCCTGGCGGTATTTTTCAAAGGCGGCCCGCTCCCACTGGGCCCGGGTGAGGGCGGGGCGCAGGTCAATGAGCTGGAGCTGAACGGTCCGGATCCCGCGAAATTCGTTGATCTGGGGGGAGAAGGCCGCGTCCACCCGGCTGCCCAGGGATACGCCCAGCTCCTGGGCGTCGGCGGAGAAGAAGATGGCCTCCAGGGTGCTCCCCCGGGCCTCCAGCCGCAGCTTCAGGTGGCGGCCCCTGCCCACCTGGCTCAAGCCCGTCACCTGGGCTCCCAGCAGCGCCAGCACCGGCCGGGGACAGCCCTGTCCGCAGGGCTCCAGCCGGTCCAGCGCCTCCACATTGTCCACAGTAAGCTCCTCCGGCCTCACCGCCGCGTCAATCACCAGGGGCGGGGCAGCCGCCTGCTCCATCCGGCGCTCCCGGGAGATGGCCTGCCGCAGCCGCTGGGCCAGGGCGGGAATTTTCTCCTCCTGGACGGTGAAGCCGGCCGCCAGGGCGTGGCCGCCGAAGCCCTCCAGCAAATCCCCGCAGCTCTCCAGCAGCCGGAACAGGTTGACCCCGCCCCAGGACCGGCAGGAGCCCTTTCCCAGGCCCTCGTGGAGGCAGATCATAAAGGCGGGACAGCTGTACCGCTCGGACAGGCGGGAGGCCACAATGCCCACCACCCCCTGGTGCCAGGCGTCTCCGGCCAGAAGCACCGCCTCCTGCTGGGGAGCCCGGTCCAGCTGCTGGACACACTGCTGGAAAATGTCCCCCTCAATGGCCTGCCGCTCCCGGTTCAGGCCGCACAGCTCCGCCGCCAGGACTTCCCCCCGGACCGGGTCCCGGGTGAGCAGCAGCTCCAGCGCCAGGGCGGCCCGGCCCATCCGGCCGGCGGCATTGATCCGGGGCGCCAGGGTGTATCCCACCAGGGAGGTGGTCAGGGGGCGGCCCTCCAGCCCCACCTCCCGTAGCAGCAGCCGCAGGCCCACCCGGGGAGTGCGCTCCAGAATCTCCAGGCCCCGGGCTACAATGGCCCGGTTTTCCCCCTCCATGGGCATCACATCCGCCACGGTTCCCACCGCGGCCAGGTCCAGACAGCTCTCTAAAACCGCCTCCCGCTCCTCCGGGGGGGTCAGGGCCAGGGCCAGTTTCAGAGCCACCCCCACCCCGGCCAGTCCGGAGAAGGGATAGGGGCAGTCGGCCCGGCAGGGGTCCACCACCGCCGCCGCCTGGGGGATGCGCTGTTTGCACTCATGGTGGTCGGTGACCACCACGTCCATCCCCAGCTCTCCGGCGAAGGCCACCTCCTCCACGGCGGTAATGCCGCAGTCCACGGTAATCACCAGGGAGACCCCTTCCCGGGCTAGATGCAGGGCGGCCTCCCGGTTCAGGCCGTAGCCCTCCTCCAGCCGGTCGGGGATATAGGGGACCACGTCCAGCCCCCACCGGCCCAGGAAATCCGTCAGCAGGCAGGTGGAGGTGATCCCGTCCACATCGTAGTCGCCGTACACCGCTGCCCGCTCCCCCCTCCGCCGGGCCAGCGCGATGCGCGCCACGGCCTTGTCCATGTCCCGCAGCAGCTCCGGGGGGTGAAGGGGCTCGTTTTTGGGGGAGAGCATCGCCTGGGCCTGCTGGGGTGTCCTAGCCCCCCGGGCCGCCAGCACGGCGGACAGCAGAGGGGGCAGGCCGCCCTCCTCCAGCCGGGCGCGGGCCTTTTGGCTGGAGGGGCTCAGTTCCCAGTTTTGGTATCGCACAGCCGGTTCCGCTCCCTTCCCATTACGCTCCTGTCTCCTATTGCAGAAGTCAAATAATAATTATTATACCATTTTTAATAGGCGGGTCAAGAAAAATCTATTCACTCCCTCAATTAGGGTCCGTTTCACAGCAAATGCACCTCCAAAATTATTATAAAAAATCAGCAGTAAAAATGTAATAGTGCAGAACACAAAAAAGGTCAAGAAAAAACAAAAATTTTTCTTGACAGGGAGGTGTGTTTTTTGTATAATTCAATCACAACAAATGAGCAACTGCTCATACGTTGTAAAGAAAGGAGGCGGCTATGGAACGCTTGGACTGCTGCCAGGAAAAGCAAATCCACCCCAACCGCATTGAAAAGGTGAAAAACCTGCTGCCCCAGGACGAGGTGCTCTACGATTTGGCGGAGCTGTTCAAAATCTTCGGGGACAGCACCCGGATCAAGCTGCTGTATGCCCTCTACGAGTCGGAGCTCTGCGTGTGCGACCTGGCCGACGTGCTGGGGCTGACCCAGAGCGCCGTGTCCCACCAGCTCCGGCTGCTGAAATCCAGCAAGCTGGTCAAATTCCGCCGGGAGGGCAAAACCGTATTCTACTCCCTGGCCGACGACCATGTGGTGCGCATTCTCAGCCAGGGGATGGAGCATCTGGAGGAGTGACGTATGAGCTTCTGGGACCGCATCGCTATTGCCTACGACGCCGCCGAATGGCTCAACCGGACCGCTGTGACGGAAATGATCTGCCAAACCGCCTGCCGCACGCCCCAAGGGGTTTACGCGCTGGACTGCGCGGCTGGAACCGGCTCCCTGTCCCTGGCGATGGCCCCCAGCGCCCGGCAGGTGCTGTGTACCGACCTCTCTAAATCCATGCTACGGCAGGCGCAGAAGAAAGCGAACGCACGCGGCCTGTCCAATCTCCGGTTTGAAGTGCGTGATCTGACCGCTCTGCTGGAGCCGGACAACGCATTTGACCTGACGGCGGCGGGTAACATACTGCATCTGCTGCCGGAACCGGACCGCGCGGTGCGGGAGCTGTTACGGGTGACCCGTCCCGGCGGTCAGGTGCTTCTGCCCACCTTCCTGCTGGGGGACGCGAGTGGTCTGCGCACCGCCCTGAAGCTCTATAATCTGCTGGGCTTTCGCGCCCGAAGAAATTTCACCGCAGAGAGCTACCGGAGCTTTTTAGAGGGGTTTGAAGGGACCCTCACCGAATTTTTGGTCCTTCCCGGACATATCCCGGTGGGATACGGGGTATTGTCCAAGCCGCTTTAAAATTCAACTTTAAAATTTGAGAGGAGCATTTTTATGAAAAAGACCTACAAGCTGATCGACCTGGACTGCGCCAACTGCGCCGCCAAAATGGAAAACGCCATCCGGAACATCGACGGGGTGACCAGCGCCACCGTCAGCTTCATGAGCCAGAAAATGACCGTAGAGGGGGACGACGCCCGATTTGACGCGATCATGCAGGAAGTGGTAAAGGTCTGCCGCAAGGTGGAGCCGGACTGCGAGATCGTCCTGAAATAACGGGAGGAGGGTCGTATATGACCAAAAAGCAAAAAAAGATGCTCTACCGCATCCTTGTCAGCTTTGTCTTGTTTTTGATTGCCGTACTGCTGCCCCTGGAGGGCCTGCTGCGCCTGCCGGTCTTTTTGATCCCCTACGCTATCGTGGGCTGGGACGTTCTCTGGAAAGCCGTCCGGAATATCCTCAACGGTCAGGTGTTCGACGAAAACTTCCTGATGGCGGTGGCCACCCTGGGAGCCTTCGGCTGCGGGGAGTACCCGGAGGGAGTGGCCGTTCTGCTGTTCTATCAGGTAGGCGAACTGTTCCAGAGCGTGGCGGTCAGCCGGAGCCGCCAGTCCATCGCCGATCTGATGGACATACGCCCCGACTACGCCAACATAGAGCGGGACGGGCAGCTGGTCCAGGTGGACCCGGAAGAAATCTCGGTCGGCGACATCATTGTAATTAAGGCCGGGGAGCGGGTGCCTCTGGACGGGGTGGTAACCGAAGGGGCCTCCGCCCTGGACACCGCCGCCCTCACCGGGGAATCTCTGCCCCGGGACGTGGCTCCGGGGGATACGGTAATCTCCGGGTGCGTGAACCTGTCGGGGCTGCTCCATGTGCAGGCCGCAAAACCCTTCGGAGAGTCCACCGTGGCCCGAATTCTGGATCTGGTGGAAAATTCCAGTGAGAAAAAAGCCCAGGCGGAGCATTTTATTACCAAATTCGCCCGGTATTACACCCCCATTGTGGTCTTTGCCGCCCTGGCTCTGGCCGTTCTCCCCTCGCTGCTCACAGGCGGACAGTGGGGCGTGTGGGTACCGAGAGCTTTGAATTTTCTTGTAGTGTCCTGTCCCTGCGCCCTGGTTATCTCCATCCCCCTGAGCTTTTTCGGGGGCATCGGCGGCGCGTCCAAGCAGGGGATTCTGGTCAAGGGGAGCAACTATCTGGAGGCCCTGGCCCGGGCGGGGATCGTGGTTTTTGACAAAACCGGCACCCTCACCGAAGGAAAATTCGCTGTGGTAAAAACCGAAGGGGACGTGCTGGAGCAGGCCGCCCTGGCAGAGCAGTTCAGCACCCACCCCATTTCCCGCTCCATCCTGACCGCATGGGGCGGCCAGCCCGCTCCCGAGCGAGTCCGGGACGTGGAGGAAATCGCCGGGCACGGCGTCCGGGCCGTGGTAGACGGCAGGACGGTGCTGGCAGGCAACCGGAAGCTGCTGGAGCGGGAGGAAATTGCCATACCCGCCGTCCAGGAGCAGGCCGGAACAACCGTCTATGTGGCGGTGGAGGGGGAATATCGGGGCTATCTGGTCATTGCCGACCAGCCCAAGCCGAATTCCGCCCAGGCCCTGCGGGAGCTGAAGGCCTGCGGGGTGCGCCAGACCGTGATGCTCACCGGCGACAGCCAGGGCGCGGCCCAGCACGTGGCCCAGGCCCTGGGGCTGGACCAGTTCCACGCTCAGCTTCTGCCGGCGGATAAGGTCCAGCGGGTGGAGGAGCTGCTGGAGGCCAAGCAGCCCGGGGAACAGCTGATTTTTGTGGGGGACGGCATCAACGACGCCCCGGTGCTCTCCCGGGCGGACGTGGGCGTGGCCATGGGGGCTCTGGGCTCCGACGCGGCCATTGAGGCGGCGGATCTTGTGCTGATGGACGATGATCTGTCCAAGCTGCCGGTGGCGGTGCGCATCGCCAAAAAAACCCTGGCCATTGTGAAGCAGAATATCGTCTTTGCAATCGGCGTAAAAGTCCTGGTGCTGGTCCTGTCGGCCATGGGTCGGGCCAATATGTGGGCGGCGGTGTTCGCCGACGTAGGCGTGTCTGTGCTGGCGATTCTGAACGCCAGCCGGATGCTGCGGACGAAATAGCAGCAAAACAAGCACCCCCTGACGCAGAAACGCGTCGGGGGGTGCTTGCTGCCATGATTACAAATCCCTCACCAGCCGCACGGCCACACCCACAATGCAGGCATTGCCCAGCTCAAAATCCTGGGCGGACAAAAAACGGGGCTCGTAGTCCGGATTCTCCGGCTGAAGCATAACAATCTCCCCCTGCCGCCGGAAGCGCTTCAGGGTAGATGCCTCCCCGTCTACCACGCAGGCCACAATCTGGCCGTTTTCAGCGGCCTCCTGCCGGCGCATCAGCACCAAATCCCCCGGGCGGATGCCCGCACCGATCATGCTGTCCCCGTCCACCCGGAGGTAAAAATATTCCTCCGGGTCGGGCACGTCCGCCGGGGCGTAGCCCTGAATATCCTGCTGGGCCAGGGCGGGGATCCCCGCCCGGATGGTGCCCAGGATGGGGACCAGATGCTCCGGCCGGGGCGGGATGGCTGGGACCTCCGGGGGAAGGCCGGCCTGCCTGGGTACGTCGTAGCCCTGGAGCCACAGGGGGTTTACCCCCAGCGCCCCGGCGATGGCGGCGGCGGAGGTGACCTTGGGGCTGCGCTGTTCCAGAACATAGCGGTTCAGGGTCTGGGGGTTCATGTGCAGACGCTGGGCCAGGGAGAGATAGGTTTCCCCCTGTTCCGTCATCAGGGCCCGCAGACGGGCGCCGAAGGTGGAGACCTGTTCCATACAAAATACCTCATTTCAAGCGCATCACCAAAAATAACAAAAGGGGGCTTGACTTTTTTTGCGTTTTGGAGTATTCTAGGGAAGAAGATAGAACTTACGTTCTTATTTTCACGCCATCATATTGTTTTTGGTGATATCCGGTGAAAGAAAATGTCCGGGAATGGAACTTCTCGGACATTTGGTGGAGGAGGGTGGATTCGAACCACCGAAGCTAACGCAACAGATTTACAGTCTGCCCCCTTTGGCCACTCGGGAACTCCTCCAGATGAAATTGTGGAGCTGGTGGACGGATTCGAACCCCCGACCTGCTGATTACAAATCAGCTGCTCTACCAGCTGAGCTACACCAGCATCACGAAAACAGGCTGTCCAACAGCAAGGAATAGTCTAGCAGAGAATCAGGAAATTGTCAAGGAAAATTTTAAAAATTTTTTCGTTTTCCGAAAAAGGATTGGGGTGGAGATATTTTATGACATTAGCAGAGCTGTCGGTGGAGTACCGCGCCCACGCCGGGATGCTGGATGAGCGGATTCATCAACTGGAGGAGGAGATGGGTCAGGCCGGGACCGGCCGGGAGAGGGTGCTGTTGTATGAGCGCATCCGGATGCTGTCCACCATGCTGCGGGAGGCCCGGGAACTGGCCGTGTTGACAGAGCGCTACTATGAGAGGGGGTATCGCCGGAATGGCAAGTACACGCTATAGAAGAGGAAAGATTTACGCAGCGGACCTGGCCGTCTACACCCGGGAGATGGCTATGGACAACACACAGGAGCTCAGCCGCTTGAAGCGCAACCTGGTCCGGGCTATGCGGGAGGATATTACCGAAAAGCAGCGGGCGGTGCTGGCCCTGTACTACGGGGAGGGGATGACCATGCGGCAGATCGGGGACCGGCTGGGGATTGACCGGTCCACCGTCTCCCGGACCATCAAGCGGGGAGAGCAGCGCCTTCAGCGGTGCCTGCGGTATGGGGCGGAGGCCTATCTGCGGAATATTGAGTGACAGGCGGAAAAACGCAGCGGCCGGGGCTGTCTAAAAAAACCTTGTAAAAATCGGAAGAAGGCGGTATAATACAAAGGATATTTCTGATTTTTGGAGTGATGAATCTATGGATCGCATTGCCATTGCGGCCATCTTCGCCAGCCAGGACAAGCTGGACGGACAGACGGTCACCCTCTGCGGTTGGGCCCGGACCATCCGGGATATGAAAACCTTCGGCTTTATCGAGCTCAACGACGGTTCCTGTTTTAAAAACTTGCAGGTGGTTATGGATGCCGGAGTTTTGGAGAATTACAAAGAGATTGCCGCCCAGAATGTGGGCGCGGCTCTGATTGTCACCGGGCAGGTGGTGCTGACTCCCCAGGCCAAGCAGCCTCTGGAGGTAAAGGCCCAGTCCATCCAGGTGGAGGGGGCCTCCACCCCCGGCTATCCCCTGCAAAAAAAGCGCCACAGCATCGAGTACCTGCGGACCATCCAGCACCTGCGGCCCCGGACAAACCTGTTCTCCGCCGTGTTCCGGGTGCGCTCCGCCGCGGCTCACGCCGTCCACTGCTTCTTCCAGGACCGGGGTTTTGTGTATGTCCACACCCCCATTATCACCGCCTCCGACTGCGAAGGAGCCGGGGAGATGTTCCAGGTAACCACTCTGGACCTGGAAAATCCCCCGAAAACCCAGGACGGGCAGGTGGACTACAGCCAGGACTTCTTTAGCAAGCGGGCCAGTCTGACCGTCTCCGGCCAGCTCAACGCGGAGAACTTTGCTATGGCCTTTGGGAACGTGTACACCTTCGGGCCCACTTTCCGGGCGGAGAACTCCAATACCCAGCGTCACGCCGCCGAGTTCTGGATGATCGAGCCGGAGATGGCCTTTGCCGACCTGGGCGACTACATGGACACAGCGGAGGCTATGATTAAGTATGTGATCCGCTCTGTGATGCAGCGCTGCCCCGACGAGATTGACTTTTTCAACTCCTTTGTGGATAAGGGTCTCAAGGAACGGCTGGAGCACGTGGCAAGCTCCGACTTCGGGCGGGTGAGCTACACAGAGGCTGTGGAAATTTTGAAGAAAAACAACGATAAGTTCGACTTTAAGGTGGAGTGGGGCTGCGACTTGCAGACGGAGCACGAGCGGTATCTCACGGAGCAGATTTATAAGCGCCCCGTGTTTGTAACTGACTACCCCAAGGAGATCAAGGCTTTCTATATGCGTATGAACGACGATGGAAAGACCGTCGCGGCGGCGGACTGCCTGGTGCCCGCCATTGGGGAGATTATCGGCGGCTCCCAGCGCGAAGAGCGCCTGGAGCTGCTGGAGAGCCGGATTCAGGAGCTGGGCATGGATCCCAAGGATTACTGGTGGTACTGCGACCTGCGCCGCTACGGCTCCTGCCGCCACGCCGGGTTTGGTCTGGGCTTTGAGCGGCTGGTGATGTACTTGACTGGAGTGTCCAACATCCGGGATACCCTGCCCCACCCCCGCACCGTAGGCAACGCGGAATTTTAAGCGGCACATTTTTATTGACAATCGTGGTCAGCCTGTCGAAAAACGGCCACTTGATTATTCACATACTCCACGTGAGTCAATCCGTTGCTTTTCTTGCTGTTGGACTTTCCCTTGATCCGGCTCCTGCCGGGCTTGCTGCCCCCCACAGCCTGCCAATGTAAAGGTCAGCAGCAGAGAAAAGCCGCTGATTGCCAAACTGTTCCTGGAGCTTCTACAGGAGCGGGCCAAAGTTTCATAAGCAAAATCAGGGCGGTCCTATCATATGGGACCGCCCTGATTTCATAAAGATTATTTCTGTCCGGCCCTTCTCCATACCCTTCTCCATACCCTTCTCCATACCCTTCTCCAGGCCTTCCTCAAGGCTGTCCATATAACCGTTGGCGGTAGTGTCCGCTGCGATACCCCTGCCGCTGTTCATTACGCTCATACCAGGCTGCCCGCATTAACTGCTCCGCACCCTGCTCCAGCAGCCGGCCTAATTAAATGGGCATTTCCGAAGACATCGACTGCTGCATTGAACGGGGCGATTTCAACAAATTATTTGACTGAGCCGAGTACCCAGACGAGACAGCAGTTCATTGGGAATCGTGCCGCACTGTTGGGCCAACTCCTCCACTCGGAGCTCCAGACTGCCGTCCCGCCCGATGAGGGTAGCAATATCTCCAGAGTGGACAGAGGGAAGTCCAGTGACATCCACAAAGAGTTGATCCATACACATCCGGCCCACCATGGAGCAGAACTGACCTTGGATCAGCACTCGGCCGCCGTTTTCGGTAAGGCTCCGGGGCAGACCGTCCGCGTAGCCGATTGTCAGCGCCAGTGATAAAATGTAAAAAAACGCCGAGGAAAAAATGTAGTTTTGTGGCGGAGAGGAGGGAAAAAAGATAGACTCCCAATCAGGGCGAAAAAGAGCCCGGAAAGGGAGTCAGGAAATGAAAGGAGCACAGTG
>Ga0073906_1005848_pt1 | contig 10666 bp, 13 predicted proteins | sample Inofromicrocosms_FD_65485 | JGI IMG/M metagenome (GOLD analysis project Ga0073906, IMG submission 65485) | Mouse cecum microbial communities from Vienna, Austria - Inoculum for glucosamine and mucus D2O microcosms | ecosystem: Host-associated > Mammals > Digestive system > Large intestine >... | reverse complement strand
TTAGACTGAGTTATTTTAATCGAGAGCCGTATACATCGAGAGGTGTAAGTACGGTTCGGGGGCGAGTGCTTGCAAACCTGTCATAGCAATATGATAAGGCGGCGGGTACTTAGCCTACAGAAATACGGAAAAACTCCGGCGCAGGTTATTTTAAGATGGAACATAGAGCGTGGTGTTGCGGTGGTTCCGAAATCCTCGAAGCCTTCCCGTATCAGAGAAAATTATGATGTATGGGATTTCCGGCTGACAAAGGAGGATATGGCAGCAATCCAGAAAATGGAGGGCGGCAGGGAATTATTTTTTGAACATGACAGCCCGGAGCTTGCCCGTATGTTTGGCAATTACCGGATTCATTAAGAGGAGGAAACAAGTATGAGCAAAAATGCAGAAACGGCAGTCCTGCAGGAGAATGAAATGGGGACGCTCCCGGTAGGAAAACTTTTAAGAAAAATGTCCCTTCCGCTGATTTTTTCCATGTTCGTGCAGGTGCTGTATGGTCTGGTAGACAGTATGTATGTGGCACAGCTTGGAGATACGGCGCTTACGGCGATTTCCCTCTGTATGCCGGTACAGTATCTGGTGCTTGGTGTCGGTATTGGCATCGGAGTAGGTGTCAATTCCATTTTGTCGAAGAAGTTAGGAGAGAAAGACGAGCAGGGTGTAAACAGGGCAGCAGGAAATGGCTTTGTACTGATTTGGATTGTGTCGGTTGTTTTCGTGATAATGGGGCTGTTTGCAATGGAGCCGTTCTATGGATTACAGACGGATATTACAGAAGTGCTTGATATGAGTATTTCTTACAGTCGGATTATCAGCATTGTATCATTTGCGGCTCTGCATCAGGTCATTATGGAAAGGCTTCTGTCGGCTACCGGGAAAGCAAACCTTACCATGATTCCCATGCTGACGGGTGCGGTTGTAAATATTGTCCTTGACCCGGTTATGATTTTCGGCTGGTTTGGGATTCCGGCTCTTGGCATTGCAGGCGCTGCTTATGCAACGGTGATCGCACAGGCAGTTGCCGCTCTGGTAGGATTATTCCTGAACCTGAAATTTAACAAAGAAGTGCGGTTTACCGGCGCGGGATTCCTGCCAAACGGAGGTATCATTGCTGAAATTCTGAAAGTCGGAATACCTGTCGCACTTTCACAATGCCTGATTTCCGTGATTGCTTTTGGCATGAACAACATTCTGCTTTCACTTTCGGCGTTGGCTCCCGGAATTTATGTCATTTATATCCGTTTGCAGAGCTTTGTAATTATGCCCTCCGGCGGTATGAGCACAGCAGGAATTTCCATCATTGCTTATAATTATGGGGCGGGGAATAAAGAGCGGATCATGGAAACCTTAAAAAAGAGCATTGTGGTAAATCTGATTGTTGCCGCTGTCGGTATGGCAGTATTTCTGGCGGTGCCGGAACTTCTGCTTGCCATGTTCAACGCCTCGGATGCCGTTCTGGAAATTGGTGTTCCGGCGCTCCGTATCATTGCGGCATCTCTGCTGCTTACAACGACAACACAGATATTAACAGGTTTTTTGCAGGCGCTCGGGCGTGGTACGGACAGCTTTATTATTGCAATCACACAGGCAGTATTCCTTCTGCTTGCGGCGTGGCTTTTGTCACTGACGGGAAGTGCAATATTGGTATGGATGGCATTTCCGATTATGGAGGTGCTTCGGTTTGTGATAGGGGTATTCCTTGTAAAAAGGACACATAAAAATCAGATTATGAAATTGGAGGTAATAAATTGAAAAATCAGGGATTTTTCAATTGGCGAATTTGCGCATAAGGCGCAAATTTACGGGTTTATAGAAGATTGGAGGTTTTGTATGAACAACAAAGTATTGATTGCGTATTTTTCCCACGAAGGGGAGGCTTATGCGGGCGGAAAGATTGTAACTCTGGAAATCGGCAATACGAGGGTGGCGGCTCAGATGATGGAGAAAATGATGGGAGCTGATGTATTCCGCATTGAAACGGTAAAGCCGTATCCGTACAGTCACATGGAAACGGTAACGATTGCGCAGACAGAACAAAGGGAAGATGCCCGTCCGGAACTGAAAGGAAATAACATTAACGTGGAGGATTACGACACGATTGTACTCGGATACCCGAACTGGTGGGGGACTATGCCGATGGCAGTATTTACCTTTTTGGAGAGCCATGATTTCTTCGGGAAAACAATTCTGCCGTTCTGCACCCATGAGGGCAGCGGAATGGGACATAGCGAATCGGACATAAAGGCGGTATGCCCCGGCGCAAAAATCGAGAAAGGGCTTGCCATTACAGGCAGCAAGGTAAATAAGTCAGAGAAAACCATAGAAGGGTGGCTTTCTACGGCTGGACTTTTGTAATAGGAAAGCCGGTATAAAAACAAATTTTATATGAAAATGGAGGAAATCAAAATGAAACAGACGTATGTAACTTTGAATGATGGGAACAAAATCCCGCAGTTTGGTCTTGGTGTTTATATGATTCCGGGGGATGAAACCACAAAGGAGGCGTGCATGGAGGCTTTCTGGGCAGGATACCGCCACATTGATACCGCCCACGCTTACCAGAATGAGCGTGGAGTTGGGGCTGCCGTAAAAGAAAGCGGTATTCCTCGTGAGGAAATCTGGATTACGACAAAACTCTGGCCCAGCGAGTATGGTGAGGGAAAGACGATGGCAGCGATTGACAAAATGCTTTCCCGACTGGATACAGACTACATTGACCTGCTTTTGCTGCACCAGCAGTTTGGCGATTATATCGGGGCATGGAAAGATATGGAGAAAGCCGTTGCCGCAGGCAAGGTAAAGTCTATCGGTATCAGCAATTTTGAATCGGAGCGTCTTGAAGAACTGATTGCTGCCGCAACGATCAAGCCGTCTGTCCTGCAGGTAGAGTGCCATCCGTATTATCAGCAGAATGAGTTAAAAAAGCGCATTGCATCCTGTGGCACAGTGATTGAAAGCTGGTATCCTATCGGGCATGGTGACAAGGGGCTTCTGAACGAGCCGGTATTTACCGAACTTGCGGAAAAGTACGGAAAGAACAATGTGCAGATTATTCTGCGCTGGCATATTCAGGAGGGAACGATTGTATTCCCGAAGTCAACCAATCCGAAGCATATTCAGGATAATATTGATATTTTTGATTTTGAGTTGACGGCGGACGAAATGGAGCGCATTAGGGCTTTAGATAAGGGTGTTCGATTCTTTAATATGAGCCTTTCGGAGCAGGAAGCACATTTGAGTGCATTTACGCCTGCGGATTAAGGAGGAAAAAACGTGAAAAAGATATGTTCAATCATAGCAATATTGATTTTTTGTATGGCCTTTGCTGGCTGTGCGCAGACGGGCGGCCAGAGTGCCACAGACACAGGGGAGGAAATCTCCCAAAGCAGAAATGATAATGAAGTAAATGCAAGCGTAGAAACTCCGCAGGAAGATTCAAGCAGCGCAGAAAGCGGGGATGCCGGACAACCGACAGAAGATTTCGCTGATATGAATACGGAGTTTGATTTGGAGAAAGGAACGGTGCGGCTGAATAACGGGATCGAGATGCCAATCTTAGGGATTGGGACATTCCGGTTATCAGATGAACAGGCAGAAAATTCCGTATATTGGGCTTTAAGGGATGGCTACCGTCTGATTGATACCGCCCGCATTTATGGAAATGAGGTTGGAGTAGGCCGGGGAATCCAGAGAGCGATTGATGAAGGCTTTGTTACAAGGGAAGAAATCTTTGTCACAACAAAAATGTGGACGGACGACTATGACGATGGTGATAGCGCAATCGAAAACTCGCTTAATCGGTTAGGGCTTGATTATATTGACCTTATGATTCTGCACCATTCTGCACCGGGCAGTGACGTGGAAGCGTATCAGGCAATGGAGAGGGCTGTCGAGGATGGAAAATTAAGGTCAATCGGCCTGTCGAATTACTACACGCCGGAGGATTTTGACCGGCTGGTAGAGGCTACAACCATTGTTCCGGTTCTTTTGCAGAATGAAACACACCCATATCATCAAAGTATGGAAATGAAGGAGCATTTGAAAAAATATGGCACGGTAATGGAATCATGGTTCCCGTTGGGCGGCAGAGGGAACACACAGACGTTATTCAATAATGAAACGATTGTTTCCATTGCTGAGGCACATGGAAAAACCTCTGCACAGATAATTTTGCGCTGGCATTTGCAGGCGGGAAATATCGCAATTCCCGGTTCCAGCAACGAAGATCATATACAGGAAAATTACGAGATATTTGATTTTGAATTGTCAGAAGAAGAAATGCAGAGAATGAGCGATTTAGACCGTAATGAGCGGTTTGCCGATTATTGATTGTAAGGAGAAAATGTCATGGGGCTGGAACGTATCAATATGCGGGATGAAAGCTATCAGGCTTCCATCCACGAAATCCACAGATGCGGAAAACTGTGCTTTCATATCAACCAGACCGAACCTCATTCCGAGGAAGGGCGGCTGTTGACAGACGAACTTTTTGAATCGCCATTGCCGGAGGGAAGCGTCATCTTCCCTCCAATGCAGATTGACTTGGCGAAGAATGTTAAAATCGGGAAAAATGTAATTATCAATCATAACCTGACTTGTATGGCGAGAGGGAGCATTGAGATTGAAGATGATGTGATGATTGGCCCAGAAGTGGCACTGCTTACAGCAAATCATGATTTTGCAGACCATTGGGTATTGCTCTGCGGGAAAATCCACATCAAAAAGAATGCGTGGATTGGTGCAAGGGCGGTTATTCTGCCCGGTGTCACAGTCCGCGAAAATGCGGTAGTTGCTGCCGGAGCTGTTGTTACAAAGGACGTGGCGGCAAATACTGTGGTTGGCGGAAATCCGGCACGGGTAATCCGAAAATTAGAGGGGTAGGAGGCTTTGATAATGAAAAGGATACTTTCATTTATGATAATTGGAATTATGGCATTTTCTCTTACTGCCTGCGGGAACAGTGCTTCTGGAAACACCACACAGCAGGAAGCAGAAAGCATGTTGGAAATATCGGAAAGGGAAAATGACACTGATTTGAACACGGTTCCGGCAGATGAAGTAGCTTCCGCCGATAACGCACAGCAGGAAGAAGCAGACACCGATTCCGACAGCAATACAGAAGGAAATTCTATTCTGGTGGCATACTTCTCTCTTGCCGGGGAGCAATATGGGGTGGGTGTGATCGAAGAAGGCAATACCTCTATTATTGCAAAGATGATTGCGGAGCAGACGGGAGCAGATTTATTTGAGATTGAAGCCGTAAATGCTTACCCGGAAACATACGACGGACTGTTGGATGTTTCCCGGCAGGAAATGTCAGATAATGCCCGTCCGGAGATTGTTGGCACGGTGGATAACATGGAGGATTACGATATTGTCTTTGTGGGTTATCCGAACTGGTGGGGTGATATGCCGATGATAATCTACAATTTTTTAGAGAGCTATGATTTTTCCGGCAAAACGGTAATTCCATTCTGTACGCATGGCGGCAGCGGATTGTCTGGCACGGAAAGCACGATTGCGGACATTACGGGAGCCGAAATGATGGATGGCTTTGATATTGCCGGAGAGGCGGCGCAGAACCAAAGGGACAAAGCGAGCGAAGCGGTGACGGAATGGCTGCGGAAAGGCGGTTTTGTTGAGTAGAAATAAGCAGACAAAGAAACAGACCTTTTGTGTACTGATAATGTTTGCGATATTTTTTATGTTTACTGCTTGCAGTTTGAAAAAGGAAGGTTTGCAGGAGCCAGTAACTGATATGTCAGGGCTTTCTGATACGGAAAGTGCCCAAGTCGAAGTCACAAACAGGCAGGAAGGAGAACTTATGCAGGAATTTGATTTTTCGGTATTTTCCAATGTGGAGCTGATAGGGGCGGATTTATCTGCTATGAGTGGCGAACAGACGGAAATCCTTTACCGGCAGGCAATGTACTGTCAGGCTATGACAGTCGCAGATATTGATACCATGCGGGAACTTGTGTCGGAGGATATGGTCTTTACGCACATGAGCGGAAGACAGCAGACAAGGGAGGAATATTTTGCAGATGTGAAGGATGGGAGCCTCCGCTATTTTACTATCGGCATTGACAGCCCGTTAGTGGAAGTGGATGGCGATTTTGCTTCTGTTACTTATACTTCTGTACTGAACGCCAACGCTTACGGTGCAAGGGGAACTTATCGCATGGGCGGGACTCACTGGTTTGAAAAGCGGGAAGATGGCTGGTTCCTTATCAACGCCCCTGATCGTTAAGGGGGTATCCTATGGCTTCATTGAAAAATTCGGATAATAAAAAGATACCTTTGAGAAACGAGAAAAAATTCATGCGCATAATAACGGATTTAGTTATGACGGTGCTGCTTCCTCTGCTTATGGCTTATTCTCTGGCCGGGGAGGCTTTACATGAGTGGGTAGGCATCTTCATGTTCCTGCTTTTTATCCTTCATCATATCCTGAATTTATCGTGGTATAAACACCTACTCAAAGGGCGTTATTCCGGTTCCCGTATTTTGAGAACAGTGTTTGACCTGCTCCTTATTCCTGTTATGCTGATTTTGTCAATCAGTGGGATTATGATGTCCCGTCATGTATTTTCGGATTTGGGCTGGAGTTTATCCTTTGCACGGATAGCGCATCTTCTTGCGTCTTATTGGGGATTTGTACTTTTGTCGCTGCATATAGGGCTTCATTGGAGAATGGCTGTCGGCATGGCGGGAAATTTTCTACACAGAAAAAAGCCGGTAAAAAGCTGCATACTCCTGTTGCATATAGTGACTGTGTTTATATCGTTCTATGGAGTTTATGTCTTTATCCACAGGCAGATAGGCTCTTATATGTTCCTTAAAAATCAGTTTGTATTTTTTGATTTTGGGAAGCCGCTCATATTATTTTTGGGGGATTATTTTGCAGTCATGTGTTTGTTTGCCGTATGTGGGTATTATGCTGTGAGAGGAACAGAACTGCTGGCGGAAAGGAGAAAAAAAGCATGAAAAGAAAAGGGATGCCTATAATTGCCATCTTGACGGTATTGTTATTTACGGGGTGTGCTGGCGGAAATGATACGGCTTTAGATTCAACTGGCATAGCGCAGACGGAGCCGGAAACAATGGAAATACAGACAGAGGAATCCGAGGCGCAAAACGAGGCAAGAACGGACGGAACAGATCATGCAGTCCTGCTTTATCAGGGACAGGCAAGTATCCGCATTATTACGACGGAAGGAAAGGTTATCTATGTTGACCCTTATGCGGGGAATGATTATGAACTTTATGCGGATTTGATTTTGGTAACACATCCACATTATGACCACAACATGGTAGATAAAGTGCAAAACCGCAATCCGAGCTGTGAGATTATCACGCAGGCAGAGGCAATCCAGAATGGGGAACATCAGATATTTGATTTAGGCTATGTAACGGTGGAAGCGGTAGAGGCAGGTTATAATTCTCTGCATGATGTGGGTGGCTGTGTGGGATACATACTGACCTTTTCCGATGAAAAATCCGTCTATGTAACAGGCGATACGTCAACCACAGAACAGATGCCTTTGCTGGCAGAGAAAAGTATTGATTATGCCTTCTTCTGCTGTGACGGTATTTACAACATGGGATTGGATGAAGCGGCGGAATGTGCAGAAATGGTTGGAGCAAAGCATAATATTCCCTACCACATGACGGCGGAGGAAGGTGTTGTTTTTGACAGGGAGCTTGCGGAAAAGTTTGGAGCGCCCAACCGTCTGATTGTGGAAGCCGGGGAAGAAATTATAATTGAATAAAAAATTATAGAGCGAATGGAGGAAATGTGATGGAAAAATTTGGTTTTGGGTTAATGAGGCTGCCGGTGGTAAACGGAAATTATAGTGAGATAGATATTCCGCGCATGACAGAAATGGTGGATGCCTTTTTGGAAGCGGGCGGCACATATTTTGACACGGCATATCCTTATCATGGTGGCAACAGTGAAAAGGCTTTCCGGGAAGCCGTGGTAAAACGGTATCCGAGAGAGCGTTTTACTATTACGGATAAGATGCCGGTTTACATGGTGCAGAAAACGGAACAGATGCAGGGGATATTTGAGGAACAGTTAAACCGGTGCGGCGTGGAGTATTTTGATTATTACTGGCTCCATGCGCTGGGCAGTAGTAATTACGAAAATGTCCAGAGGGTAAAGGCGTTTGATTTTATTGCAAAGAAAAAGGCGGAGGGCAAAATCCGGCATATCGGTTTCTCATTCCATGATTCGCCTGAATTATTGGAGCGCATTTTGAAGGCTCACCCGGAGGTGGAATATGTGCAGCTTCAATTAAATTATCTTGATTGGGAAGATGAGGCGATTCAGGCGAAGGCGTGTTATGAAATTGCCACTCGCTATGGAAAGCCGGTTATCGTCATGGAGCCGATCAAGGGCGGTGCTTTGGTAAATATACCGGAGAAGGCGGCGGAAATTTTGAAGCGGCAGGCTCCGGATTTATCTGTTGCTTCGTGGGCGATCCGCTTTGCCGCTACCCATGAAAATGTGATGATGGTGCTTTCTGGTATGGGGAATATGGAGCAAATGGAAGATAATCTCAGTTACATGAAGGATTTCCAGCCTCTTAGCGAAAAGGAACTGTCTGTTCTGAAAGAAGCAACGGATGTGATAAGGGAAGGAATTGCTATTCCGTGTACCGCCTGCCGCTACTGTGTCAGTGAAAGCGAATGTCCGAAGAAAATAGCGATACCGGACTATTTTTCCATTTACAATAACCTGAAATCCTTTAGTCAGACGCAGGGGATGGTGGCTTCTGTTTATTATAACAATCTCACAAAAACGCATGGAAAAGCATCGGAGTGTATCCAGTGTGGGAAGTGTGAAAAACATTGTCCGCAGCACCTTCCGATTAGGAAATATCTGAAAGATGTGGCAGGAGCTTTGGGGTAGAGAATAATTGGATTACAATAAATCAGAAAGTGAAATATATGTTAAAGTTTTAAGAGATATTATAATGTGTTGAAATTTAAAATGTTGAATTTTATTTTACATTTCAAGGTGTACTGCGAGTGGATTGAATAATATCATGCAGTACACCTTTTTGATGTTTATAGCTTGAATTTTGTATTGTAATGGGGGTTAGGGGGATTTTCCCCTTAAGAGCAATTTTTACAGATTTCCACTCGTGGAAAATTTGTAAAAAAACTGTCTATGGACGTCCATAGGCAGTGCTTGCTATTTCTTCCTGCGTATATACGCAAGCAGTGCTTGCTATTACGCCCTGTGTCATGACACAGGCAGTGCTTGCTATTCCAGTATGGATAGTAAGCAGAGAATAGTCTGTAAGGCAGTTTTTCTTTAAGACTGCTAAAACTCCATACGGATATTGCCGTCCGATTTTATTAAAAAAATTTGAAAAAGTTTTTGCAAATAGGAAGGTTTTTTGCATATTTACCATTTAGAATATAACTGGGGCTGAGTAGAAGGAGGGAGTGGCAGTGACCGCCGCAGACCGCAGATTAGAGATTATCAGTATTCTTGTGGTCAGCGGTCATACTACATCAAAGGAGCTGGCACAGGAATTTGGTGTTACAAGGCGTACAATATTGCATGATGTTTCAGTCCTCTCATATGGGTATCCCGTATACACAAAGCCGGGGGAAGGAGGGGGAATTTTTATCATGGATAGTTACAAACCATATAATAACACACTCACTCCCGTAGAGCAGGAAAGGCTCAAAAAAATGTATGATGCGGCAGAGGGGGAGGATAAAAAAATCCTCGAACGTGTTCTGCGGAAATACGGTGCATATAAGCTGGAACTGTAGCTGAATGAAAAACTGAATATTGTAATACATACAAGACGTGAGGATATGTGTAGCCACTATGTAGGTGCGCCACGATATGCCTGCCCTAATTCGTTTTGGGGTGAACGTGAGGAAATGGAAATAATCTATTGAAGCAAAGACATGGAGCGATAAAAACCTGACAAAATGCACAGCAGTTGTGCGGGGCAATGAAGCATATCCGTGATAATGATACTTCTGAACTTTTTGATTAAAATTCAGTCATATAATGACGGTGCGATACCGATGTGGGCAGCGTAATGACCTGCCACTTGTATGTGATTTATCTGATTAAGGAATGAGAGAAAGTGACAGGGAATTTGTAATCTTTTTTAGTGCAACAAAACAGCGTAAAGGCAATTATGAACGTAACAGTTTGTAATTGCCTTTTTTGCGTTTATAAGGGAGGAAATTGAATGGTAAATAAGAAAAAAATCAGGAAAGAAAAACGGGAAAAGCCGACGAGAATTGTCGTGGAGCGTGTCTATCTCGGCGGTCAGAGCATGGAAGACGCTTTCCGCAAAATCAATGAGGAAACAGTCAAGGAAAATATTACTGAAATCTTGGCAAAAACGGTTTAACTTTCAGGGCGGTCATGCTATAATGCTTATAGTGTGTTCCGCCCTTTTATGGAGGTAGGAAGATGAAAGGGAACGGAACAAAAATTACAGCTTTATATTGCAGACTGTCACAGGACGATGGGAATGTCGGGGACAGCATGAGTATCCAAAGTCAATATGAAATCCTCTCCAAATTCGTCATGCTCAACGGCTGGATCGAGGTCAAGACCTATCAGGACGATGGGTACAGCGGGGGCAACTTCCAGCGGCCCGGATTTTTGGAAATGCTGGAG
>Ga0073906_1005843_pt1 | contig 10673 bp, 11 predicted proteins | sample Inofromicrocosms_FD_65485 | JGI IMG/M metagenome (GOLD analysis project Ga0073906, IMG submission 65485) | Mouse cecum microbial communities from Vienna, Austria - Inoculum for glucosamine and mucus D2O microcosms | ecosystem: Host-associated > Mammals > Digestive system > Large intestine >... | reverse complement strand
AAGGGTTCATTACCGAACCTCTGACTGTCGGTTTAATGCCGAGATATCTCGTCTTGCCGGCTTTGCCGAGGTGAATGATTTCGTGTTCTACGTTTCCTACCTGTCCGATAGTCGCTTTGCACTTGACGGGAACCAATCTCATTTCGCCGGAAGGCATTTTAAGGGTTGCATAAGCGCCCTCTTTCGCCATAATCTGTGCGGATATGCCCGCCGCTCTCGCTATCTGCGCGCCGCGTCCGGGTTGAAGCTCGATTGCGTGAACTACCGTACCTACGGGAATGTCGGAAAGCGCAAGCGAGTTGCCCGCTTTTATGTCCGCGCCCGTTCCCGAAAGAACTTTATCGCCGACGTTAAGACCCAGGGGCGCGAGAATATATCTCTTTTCGCCGTCCGCATAGGCAAGAAGCGCGATATGCGCAGACCTGTTGGGGTCGTACTGGATGCTTTTGACCGTTGCGGGAACGCCGTCTTTATTGCGCTTGAAGTCTATAATTCTGTATTTTGTTCTGTTGCCGCCGCCGATGTGACGTACGGTTATTTTGCCCTGATTGTTTCTACCGCCCGACTTGCGCTTATCGTGGAGCAAACTTCTTTCGGGCTTGTCGCCTGAAAGCTCCGCATACGCGCTTACCGTCATAAAACGGCGAGAGGGGGAGGTGGGTTTATACCTTTTAACTGCCATTTCCTTTCTCCTTACGATAACGAGTTGAAGTATTCAATCGCCTTCGAGTCAGCTTTAAGCTGAACGATTGCCTTCTTGTAGTCGGGTGTATAACCTTGGTTTCTGCCCATTCTTTTAAGCTTGCCGTGGCAGTTGACCGTATTTACGTAATCTACTTCCACCCCGAAAAGTTTTTCAACCGCAAGCTTTATCTGCGTCTTGTTTGCCGATTTAGCAACGATGAACGTGTATTTCTTATCGGCTATTCCGTCGTAACCCTTTTCCGTGAGGAGGGGTTTGATTATAATATCTTCGGCTACCATTATTCTCCGTAGACCTCCTCTATTTTTTCAACCGCCGCCTTGGTCAATACCACTTTGGCGTTGGCAACCACTTCGTAAGTGGAAATCTGCTGTACGGGAAGCGTGGAAAGCTTTTCAAGGTTGCTTGCGGCGCGGATTACTTTGACGTCGTCGTTGTCCATAACAACAACAGCCGTTTTGTCAAGCTTTAACGCTTTTTGGAACGCCGCCATTTCCTTGGTCTTGCCTTCTTTGACTTCAAGCTTGTCTATAACGAGAAGCTCGCCGTCGGCAACTTTCTTCGAAAGCGCCGAAATGAGCGCCGCCGTCTTTGCCTTTTTGTTCATATCCTTTGAAAAGTCGCGGCTCTTGGGAGCGAATACTACGCCGCCCTTTATCCACTGCGGAGCTCTTATTGAACCCTGACGGGCATTACCCGTACCTTTCTGTCTCCAAGGCTTTCTTCCGCCGCCGCGCACTTCCGTACGGGTGAGGGTCGACTTCGTACCCTGTCTTTCGTTGGCAAGACGGGTTACGACTGCCTGATGGATAAGCGGTTCGTTATATTCCGCCCCGAATACCTTTTCGCTTAAATCTATTGTGCCGGCTTCTTTGCCGCTCATATTGTAAACTTTTAATTTAGGCATCTTTCTTCTCCTTATTTAACGGTGTCGTTAATAGTTACGACGCTGCCGTTCGCTCCGGGAACAGAGCCTTTGACAAGCAAACAGTTTCTTTCAACGTCCACTCTGACAATTTCAAGGTTCTGGACTGTTACGTTTTCAACGCCGTACTGTCCTGCGAGATGTTTGTTTTTGAAAACTCTCGACGGGGTACTGTTCGCGCCCATTGAACCGGGTTCTCTGTGTACGGGGCCTACGCCGTGGGTTTCTTTAAGTCTGTGCTGGTTCCATCTCTTGATAACGCCCGTGTAGCCGTGGCCTTTGGTAACGCCGTGTACGTCGACCTTGTCGCCCGCCGCAAAAACGTCGGCTTTGATTTCTTTGCCTACTTCATAAGAAGAAAGGTCGGCAAGACGGAATTCCTTCAAAACCTTGCAGGGTTTTACGCCCGCTTTTTTGAACTGTCCGAGTTCGGGCTTGGTAAGCGCCTTTTCCTTTGCTTCGTCAAAACCGAGTTTAAGCGCGGCATAGCCGTCCTTTTCAACAGTTTTGATTTGCACCACGTGGCAGGGACCTGCCTCGATTACGGTTACGGGAATTACTTTCCCTTCCGGCGTAAATATCTGCGTCATACCAGCTTTACGCCCGATGATTGCTTTATTCATTGATAAAGTTCCTCCAAAATATTTTTTCTCTCACGCAAACCCCGCAAAAAGTTGCCGCGATTTGCCGTGATTACGGGGAACGCCGTCCCCTGCCCGCAATCTTAAAAGCTCTTTGCATAATTGCGGCTGCCCGCCCGCCGTGGCGGCGGAGCCTGCGGAGAGAAAACCCTCCCTGCACCGTAATCATTTTAAAAAGTTTTTCTTTTTGCAGTCTATTTTCAGATACCGCGTTGCGCCGTTCCGCCGTATATATATTATTGTATATAACGTCGACTGCGCTCCGTAGAGTATCGCGTTGTCTTTTAAAGCTTAATCTTTATATCTACGCCCGCGGGAAGCTGAACGGTATCGAGAAGCTTTGCGTTGGGGGTATAGATGTCGATAATTCTTTTATACGTTCTCTGTTCGAACTGTTCGCGGCTGTCCTTATATTTGTGGGGAGAGCGGAGAATGGTAACCACTTCTCTTTCGGTGGGAAGGGGAATGGGTCCCGATATCTTTGCGCCGCTCTTCTTCATTGTTTCGACTATGCGGGAAGCCGCAAGGTCTACGAGTTCGTGTTCGTAAGCCGCAAGTTTGATTCTTATTTTCTGTCCTGCCATTTTTGTTAACTCCTTTTATCCTAACATTTTTCAACTGTGTCAACTTAACCGTGTGTATCGCAGCTTTCGGCATAAAAAACCGGCTGCGGTTAGTCGCAGGGGTCGCGCCCCTACATTTGTCGGCATAAATTATCTGTTGCGTCAGCCGAACGCATTTTTGCAGTAACTTTACGCTTCGTCCCTATACACGCGCACTTCTTATTTTATGACACGCTCAACTATTATAAGGCATTGTCAACTTTATGTCAAACGAATTGACGCAAATTTTTGGCATAATTTACAAAAATTTTTCATATTATGGGGCGGAATTTTTATTTTACCTATTGAAATGACTGTATTGTTATAGTATAATGATATAAATAACCGCGGTTGCGGGATAAGGGGACTTAAAAATGAATATCACGGCTAAGGAAATAAGAAACATCGCCGTCATAGGACACAGCGGGGAAGGCAAAACCACCCTTTGCGAAGCTATGCTGTTCAACGGCGGTATGATTGACAGAATGGGCAAAATCGAGGACGGCACGACCGTCACCGACTTTGACGAGCTGGAAAAAGCCAAAAAGCTTTCTGTCAACCTTTCGGCGGCGTATCTGTTCTGGAAGGGCGTAAAAATTAACGTGCTTGACCTGCCGGGCTTTTACGACTTCGAAGGGGAACGGCACGAAGGGCTTGCGGCATGCGGGGCGGCAATTCTCGTAATAGGCGCAAACGGCGTTTTGCCGATAGGCGCCGAAAGCGTTGTCGAATACTGCCTTAAACTCGGCAAACCGCTTATTATATTTATCAACGGTATGGATAAAGCCAACGCCGACTATGCGGGCACCCTGCGCGCCCTCGAAGAAAAATACTCGGGCAAGCTTGCGCCCATACAGCTTCCCGTTATGACCGACGGCAAAATGACGGGTTATCTTAACGCCATACAGGAACGGTGTTACAAGTTTTCTACGCAGGGTCCGCAGGAAGTGGCCATTCCCGAAAATCTTAAAGCTCAGATGGAAGAAATGCAGGCAAGCCTTACCGAAGCCGCCGCCGAAAACGACGAGCTTTTGCTTGACAAATATTTCGACGAAGGAAAACTTTCCAAAGACGACGTAGTCCACGGCATACGCAAGGGCATAGCCACGGGAAGCATTTTCCCCGTAATGGCCGGCAGCGCTTTGCAGAACAGGGGCGTTATAAATCTTTTGGACGAAATAGTAAGGTATATGCCCACCGCCAACGAAAGAAAAAATTCGCTTGCCACAGACCTTGACGCAGACGAAATAACCAACGTCGAATGCGAAGAAGACGGCCCGTTTGCGGCGCAGGTGTTCAAGACGGTTTACGACCCCTATACAGGCAAACTGAATTACATAAAAATCTTCCGCGGACGGCTTAAATCCGGAATGACGGTTTATAACCCCAACAGCGGCGTTGAAGAGCGCATAGGCCAGATTTTCGTATTAAGGGGCAAGAAAGCAGAGCTTGTAAACGAACTGACCGCGGGCGACATAGGCGCGGTAAACAAACTGACTGCAACCGATACAGGCAACACACTCTGCGCGGTCGGCACGAAAATAATTTTCGACCCCATACGCTTCCCCCGCCCCTGCCTTTCGCTTGCGGTCAAGTCGGCAAACAAGGGCGAAGAAGATAAAATGTTTGCGGGCTTTTCCAAAATGCTTGAAGAAGATTATACCTTCTCGATAGACAAATCAGCCGACACGGGCGAACTTATACTCAGCGGACAGGGCGAAATTCACCTTGAAGTGCTTGCAAAAAAACTTAAAGCGCGTGGCGGCATAGACGTTAAGCTTACCGAACCGCGCATACCTTACCGCGAAACTATTAAAAAGATTGCCTCCGCGGAAGGCAAACACAAAAAACAGTCCGGCGGACACGGACAGTACGGTCACTGCAAAGTCCGCTTCGAACCGTGCGAAAGCCCCTTCGAATTCGGCGACGAAGTAGTCGGCGGAGCCGTCCCTAAACAGTATATACCCGCAGTCGAAAAGGGACTTAAAGAATGTATGGCAAGGGGCGTGCTTGCGGGCTATCCCGTGACCGGCGTAAAAGCCGTGCTGTACGACGGAAGTTACCACGACGTTGACTCTTCCGAAATGGCGTTTAAAGCCGCCGCCGCGCTGGCGTTTAAGGAGGGAATGAAGAACGCCGACCCCGTGCTTTTGGAACCCGTTATGAAGCTTAAAGTCGCCGTAAACGGAGAATATCTCGGCGGTGTTATGGGCGACATATCAAAGCGCAGGGGCAGAATTTCGGACAGCCGTACCGACGGCGATATAACGACGGTTATCGCCGAAGTACCGCTTTCGGAAATAGCCAAATATGCGACAGACCTTAGGGGGCTTACCCGCGGACAGGGCAGGTTCACGTCCGAACTTTTAAGATATGAAGAAGTTCCGCCCCAGCTTGCGGAAAAAATAATTTCCGCGTCTAAGACGGAATAGATATGCAATAACAAACGTTTGAAAAGTCCCGCCCGCGGCGTGCCGCAGGCGGGAAGTGTTTTAGCCTTTACCGTATTTACATAGCCTTACAATTTTCAGAATAAATCCAATAATCAATAATGCGCATCCCGACAACACCAATGCCGCAAAACGATAGTAGTAATTATTGTAGGCATATTTATAATATCCTGTATCATTGTAAAAATAAATCAAAAAATCTTCTCGCGATAAACTACTTAAAACAGAAGAAAAACAAGCAAAACATAAAGCCGTTATCAAAACAAAAAAAGCGCTTAAATAGAAAAAATTCGAAATAATTTTCAATAATTTTGCCATATAGCTTTTATCTGTATAATCTTTCATAATTTTGCCCTGAGTTTATTTACATTAACAATATATCGTATTTACGTTATATTGTCAACTTATTTACGCAATAACTATTATGCAATTACGATGTAAAATATTATTATGGTTGACGTTATACGTAAAATAGAAGAATTGCGGTTGAATAAAAACTGGACTAAATACGAACTTGCGGAAGAAGCGGGAATGCCCTATTCTTCCCTCGCTTCGATATATTCACGCAAAACTCCGCCTAAGCTTGAAATATTAAGTTTGATTTGCTCGGCGTTGGGTGTTACTTTGGCGCAGTTTTTTACGGAGAACGAGCAATCGGAAACCGTAACGGAAGAAGAAAGAAAACTGCTTATAAAATTCAGACTTCTCTCAGATGAAAAGAAAAAAGCGATAGTCGCATTTTTAAACAATTGAAACTTCCCGCCCGCGGCGTACCGCGGGCGGGAAGTTTTGTCAGTAATAAGTTGCTACGGATTCTTCGGGCGGGGACGACCGCTCGATTTTTTTTGCCTTGAAAACGGGCCCGCGAGAACGGTAAACGGCGTTGTATTCGTATGCGACTTCGGCGGTGACCGTAAGCCAGTCGCACGTCTTGACGTCACTTATAAGCCCGTTGGTCTTTACCGCAAAGCCGTCGTAGGAAATATCCGCTTCGCAACAGGTCATAATATGCCTGCCAAGAACTATACAGCCCGCGGGGACCTTTTTAGAAAGAGCCGCCATACCCTTGAATTTTACCGTCTTGCCGACGTAATTTTCGCCGTTTTCAGCCATATCGCGATAGAACCAGGCAAAGTCGCGGTCTTCTATCTCTACTACGGGCGCGTTTACGTCGAAAGGCAAGGGGTCTTCGATTTCGTCGAATTCGGGCTTTCCGCCGAGATAGTCGTAAACTATATCCGGACAGCGTGAAATTCCGCGTACGACCTTGTGGTATTCCATCTTATCGAACCCGCCTTTGAAGCGGTTGAACACAACCATCTGCGTCATCTGTATTTTATCGAATACGAGCTGACGCATATTTTGATTGTAATTTAAAAAGGTATTCGCGTCGAAGAAAGTCATCATCTGGTTGATTACCCAGCTTTCGGGCATAGCGTCGAAAAACTGCTGTAACATCCAGGTGCCGTTGTATTCAACGACTATGCGCGTAGGCTTATGCTTTCGGGTCAGGTTTTCGAGATTTTCCGCATTGAGTTCTTCAACGCTTTCAAGCGTGACCACGCTTACGTTTTTAACGGCGAAATTTTCGGGCGAGTACTCCTCTTCACCCTCTTCGCAGACTAAAAGCATAGTTTTACCGCCGTCTTCCATACGGCTGTCTTCCAGCGTTTCCTGTATAAACTTTGTCTTACCGGAGTCCAAAAAACCCAAAAAGAGATAGACGGAAATTTCCTGAGGCATAATTCAATTCCTTATAAACCGAAAAGCTTTTGCAATGCGCCTTCGTTAAGCTTGCTTCCTATAACGCACAGTCTGCCCGTATAAGAGGCCCCGCCCCTGCGCACGTCGGCTTCGCCGGGGATATAGTCGAAATGAATCCAGCTTCCGTCCGTACAGGGAACGATGCCCTTTGCACGCAGAACCGTGCCGTACTTGTCCGCGTCCGAAAGTGCGGAAAGGGCAGATTTAAGCTGTTCTTCGCCGAACTGCTTACCGCTTTCCTTGCCCCAGCTTGAAAATACTTCGTCGGCGTGGTGGTGATGGTGCTCATGGTCGCGGTGATGGTCATGGTGATGTCCGTGACAACATTCTCCGTCGTGGTCTTCGTGGTGATGTCCGTGGCAGCATTCCCCGTCGCGGTCTTCGTGGTGATGTCCGTGGCAGCATTCCCCGTCGTGGTCTTCGTGATGGTGTCCGTGACAACATTCTCCGTCGTGGTCTTCGTGGTGGTGTCCGTGGCAGCGTTCCCCGTCGTGGTCTTCGTGGTGGTGTCCGTGGCAGCATTCTCCGTCGTGATCTTCGTGGTGGTGTTCGTGACGGCAAGCGTGTTCTTCTTCGGCAAGTTCGCCAAGACGGCTTTCGAGAGTTACCGAACGCTCTATTGCAGAAAGCAATTCCTTTCCGTCAAGCTGTTCCCAGGGAGTAGTCACCACCGTTGCACGGGGGTTACGTTCCCGCACGAGCGCAAGCGCCGTGTCAAGCTTTTCCGCACCCGCGGTATCGGCGTGACTGAATACAATGCAGGAAGCCGCCTCTATCTGGTCGTTGAAAAATTCGCCGAAGTTCCTCATATAAGTTTTGCATTTGGACGCGTCCACAACCGCAGTATAAGCGTTAATTTTACTGTCGGGCAGGTTTGCGCTTTCGACGGCGCGCATAACGTCGGACAGCTTGCCCACGCCCGAAGGTTCGATAAGTATGCGGTCGGGGCGATATTCTCCGTAAACCTTCTGCAACGCCTTTGCAAAATCGCCGACGAGCGAACAACAGATACAGCCGGAATTGAGTTCGTTGATTTTTACGCCCGCGTCCTGTAAAAATCCGCCGTCAACACCTATTTCGCCGAACTCGTTTTCAATCAGCACAAGCTTTTCGCCCTGATAGGCTTCCTTTATAAGTTTTTTGATAAGCGTGGTTTTGCCCGCGCCGAGGAAGCCCGAAAATATATCTATCTTTGTCATAAACCGCTCCTTAAAGAAATAATTTTTTTATAATTAGTTTATAAACTTTTTTTGCGTATGTCAAACTTTTAAAGGTAAAATACAACCCGCGGACGTCCGCGGGCTTAAATATTTTTATTAATAAGTAAGCTTTCTGAAAGAACCGTCTTCCTTATGGATGACTATGCGTCCTTCCTGATTGCCAGCAACCGACTTAGCGTAATCGATAGCTTCTTCCTGAGTGAAGAAAAGTTTAAGCGCCTTTGCCGCGCCTTCTGCTTTAACCTGCCATCTGCGATCCTTTGTGCGCTTGGATATATGATAAATGGCGTCGGGATTGATTTTGGGTACGGGCTTTGCACGTTTAACGGGCTTAACCTGCTTAACTTCTTTCTTTTCCGACTTGGCGGGACTTACTTCCTTTTTGGGTTCCGCTTTAACCGTTTTTACATCTTCTTTTTTGGGTTCGGGCTTCGCCACGGCAGGCGCCTGCTTTTTCAATTCTGCCATAATTGTGTTCCTCCGTTTACGTCATTATATTCAAAGTGATCCGTATTTCGCGCCTTGCGCGATCTTGTTCATATCTATATTATCATAAAAAACTTTGACAGTCAACACCAACTCGGCAAATTTTTACACCAAATAAAGTAAATTTTTATTTAATTTCGCCTATAACGGCTTTAACAAACTCCCCGACCCGCTCGGGACTGTACGCGCCGTATTTTTCCACTATCGCCGATATTTCGAAGTCGGCGATAATTCCGTCGAAAAGCCCGTCCGCAAGTTTACGGCAATACCTGTCCGCGCCGAATAAAACGCACGGTACGTCTGTGCTTTTGCGGACGGCACGCATAACTTTTTCGCATTCGCCGCGCAATATTGCGGGGTCTTTCGCCCCGTCCGCCGACGGCACGAAATACAGAAAGCCCTGCGCCTCACGCGCTATTTTTTCCATTCTTTCCGTCTTTGCACAGGCTATCAGAGAAATAAGGGTTACGCCGTACTTTTCGCAAACAGGCAAAAATTCGTCCTTTTCTTCATAGGGTAAATCGGTAGCGATAATTGCGTCCGCCCCCTTCTGACGGCAGGCGGAAATAAATTTTTCGGAACCGTAGGAAAAAATCGAATTGCAGTACGCCATAACGACTATCGGAACGGCAATATCACCGCGTAACCGTCCTATAAGTTCAAAAATTTTGTCCGTAGTGGTACCGCTTTTAAACGCGCGTTCGTTGGCTTTAAAGCTTTCGGCGCTGCCCGCCGTGGGGTCAGAAAAAGGCACGTTAAGCCCAATTATATCCGCCCCGCCCGCCACGGCGCACAATACCGCCGAGTAAGTAGTTTGCATATCGGGGTCGCCGCAGGTAAAAAAAGTTATAAGCGCATTGCCGTTTTCAAACGCTTTCTCTATTCTATTCATAAACCTTTTCTCCTCTGTACCGCGCTATCGCCGCGCAGTCCTTGTCTCCCCGTCCCGACAGGGTAACGACTATTATTTTATCCCTTGCCATATCGGGCGCGATTTTCATTGCGTAAGCGACGGCGTGCGCCGACTCTATCGCGGGTATAATTCCCTCCGTCACGGCAAGATATTCAAACGCTTCAACCGCTTCCCCGTCGGTTACGGGGACGTATTCCGCCCTGCCCCTGTCGTACAGCTCGGCGTGTTCGGGCCCAACCCCGGGATAGTCAAGCCCCGCCGATATCGAATATACCGGCGCTATCTGACCGTATGCGTCCTGACAGAAATACGACTTAGTGCCGTGGAAAATCCCCGCCCTGCCGGCATTGATTGAAGCCGCCGTCTCAAACGTATCAACTCCCTTTCCCGCCGCTTCGCAACCGATAAGCCTTACTTCCCTGTCGTCTATAAAGTGATAAAAGCTTCCTATCGCGTTGGAACCACCGCCTACACAGGCAATAACGGCGTCGGGCAGTCTTCCCTCCTTTATGATAATCTGCTCTTTTATTTCTTTTGAAATTACAGCCTGAAAATCGCGCACGATTACAGGGAAAGGGTGCGGCCCCATAACCGAACCCAGACAGTAATGCGCGCGCGCCGTATCGCCCGCCCACTCACGCATTGCTTCCGATACGGCATCCTTTAAAGTAGCCGTACCCGAATCTACGGGAATTACTTCCGCGCCGAGCAAGCGCATACGGTAGACGTTAAGAGCCTGCCGCACGGTGTCTTCCCTGCCCATATAAACCGAACATTTCATACCCATAAGCGCGGCTACCGTTGCAGTCGCAACGCCGTGCTGTCCCGCGCCCGTTTCGGCAATGAGGCGGGTTTTACCCATTTTCCGCGCAAGCAAAGCCTGCCCCAGAACGTTGTTTATCTTGTGCGCGCCCGTGTGATTTAAATCTTCGCGTTTCAGGTAAATTTTCGCTCCTCCCAAATCCGCAG
>Ga0073906_1005841_pt1 | contig 10676 bp, 5 predicted proteins | sample Inofromicrocosms_FD_65485 | JGI IMG/M metagenome (GOLD analysis project Ga0073906, IMG submission 65485) | Mouse cecum microbial communities from Vienna, Austria - Inoculum for glucosamine and mucus D2O microcosms | ecosystem: Host-associated > Mammals > Digestive system > Large intestine > Cecum... | reverse complement strand
GGATTATCGTACCCGGCGGCTTCGGCAACAGAGGCACCGAGGGTATGGTTGCGTGCGTAAAATACGCGCGCGAGAACAACGTGCCCTACTTCGGCATTTGTCTCGGCATGCAGACAGCGGTTATCGAATACGCTAGAAACGTCCTCGGCTTTGCCGACGCAAACTCCTCCGAATTCGACCCCCACTCCAAGCATTGCGTAATCGACCTTATGCCCGACCAGCACGGCGTCAAAATGGGCGGCACCATGCGCCTCGGCGCGTATCCCTGCACCGTTTTAGGCGATATAATGAAGCGGTCGTACGGCGAAAAGAGCGTTTCCGAACGCCATCGTCACAGATACGAGTTCAACAACGATTTCCGTAAAGAGATAGAAAAGGCGGGCATGGTAATCGCGGGTACGTCGCCCGACGGGCTGCTGGTGGAGGCGGTCGAAATCCCCGCGAACGATTTCTTTATCGGCGTGCAATTCCACCCCGAATTCAAGTCGCGCCCGCAGTCGGCGCATCCCATATTCCGCGAATTTATCGCGGCGGCGGTGAAGTATTCGAAAAATTAATAGTGCCTTCCTCTTTGGGGGAGGTGTATCACCTCATCAGTCTCTTACGCACGCTACGGGACAGCTTCCCCGAATGGGAAGCCTAAAATAATGACTATGAAATTTAATTCTCATTTCAACGATATCAACGAAAGCTATCTTTTTGCCGAAGTCGCGACGAGAACGCAGGCTTACAGGGCAGCTAATCCCGAAAGCGATATAATAAAGCTGGGCATAGGCGACGTTACGCTGCCGCTTGCGCCCGCCGTGGTCGCCGCTATGCGGACCGCCGTTTCCGAAATGTCGGAAAAAGCCACTTTCAGGGGATACGGACCTTACGAGGGCTACGATTTTTTAAGGGAAAGCATTCGCGGATATTATCTGACTTTGGGCGTTGAAATCGCCGCGGACGAAATATTCGTTTCCGACGGCGCGAAGTCCGATTTGGGCAACATCCTCGATATCTTTTCCGAAAGCGGGACCTCGCTTATAACCGACCCCGTGTATCCCGTTTACGTCGATACAAACCTGATGGCGGGCAGAAAAGTTATATTCGCGGACGCAACAGAGCAAAACGGCTTTCTGCCTGCGCCCGATTACGGCGTAAAGGCGGATTTAATCTATATTTGTTCGCCGAACAATCCGACGGGCGCGGCTTATACGGTAAGCGGCTTGCAGGAGTGGGTCGATTACGCGAACAGTACGGGCGCGGTCATTTTATACGATGCCGCGTACGAAAGCTTCGTATCAGACGGCGGGCTCGCCCGCTCGATATTTCAGACCGAGGGTGCGGAAAACTGTGCAATCGAGTTCTGCTCGTTTTCCAAAACGGCGGGCTTCACGGGCACGCGTTGCGGTTACACCGTTATCCCGAAAGCGCTCGAAAGAGACGGGCTTAACGCAAACAAGCTCTGGCTGAGGCGTCAGGCGACCAAGTTCAACGGCGTGCCGTACGTCGTTCAGCGCGGCGCGGAGGCGGTGTTCTCCGCCGAGGGGCAGAAACAGATTCGCGAAAATTTAAGTTACTATAAACAAAACGCGCGTATAATCGCGGACGGGCTCGAAACTTTGGGCATAAAATATACGGGCGGTAAAAATTCGCCCTATATCTGGCTCAAATGCCCCGAAGGCGCGGATAGCTGGCAGTTTTTCGATTTGCTTTTAAACGGCGCGCAGGTCGTGGGAACGCCGGGCTCGGGCTTCGGCAGAAACGGCGAGGGATATTTCCGCCTTACTGCTTTCGGCAGCCGCGAAGATACGTTGCGCGCAATGGAAAGAATAAAAAAACTTTTATCCCATTAAAGGTGTTGTATTATGGAGTATTACGAAAGGGGAGCGGGCGTACTTTGTCATATATCGTCTTTGCCCGGTAAATACGGGATAGGTTCACTCGGCGACGAGTCGTATGAGTTTGCCCGTACTCTGAAAAAATCAGGCGTTAAATACTGGCAGATTCTGCCTCTTGTACAGACGGGGTTCGGCGACAGCCCCTATCAGTCCGTCTGTTGCAATTCGGGCAATCCTTATTTTATCGACCTCGAATCTTTGAAAAGGCAGGGGCTTCTGGACGAGGAGGAGCTTCAGTCGGCCGAGATGCCCGCGGGCGACGTCGATTACGAGGAGCTTTACGAAAAACGCTATAACGTGCTTCGGCTCGCGTACGCAAGGTTTAACGTCAAGGATAAGGAATTTACAGAATTCGTCGATAAGGGCGAGTTCGACGACTACGCGCTGTTTATGTCGCTCAAAACGCGTTACGGCGGCAGCTTCGATACCTTCCCCGACGCGTACAAGTACAGAGAGGCACTCGCGCTTCTCGAATTCCGCCGGTCGGTATACAAAAGCGATTACCTTTTCTGGCAGTTTGTGCAGTTTATATTCTTCAAGCAATGGCGCAAACTAAAAGGCTACGTAAACGCTATGGGGATAAAAATTATAGGCGACATACCGTTATACGTCGCGTACGATTCGTCCGACGTGTGGGCGCACCCCAAGCTTTTCAAGCTCAATTATGCGCTCAAACCCACTCTTGTGGCCGGAGTGCCGCCCGATTATTTTTCCGAAACGGGTCAGCTTTGGGGTAACCCTCTTTACGACTGGGAGGCGATGTCGCAGGATAATTTCGAATGGTGGATTAAACGCATACAGCACGCTTCGGAAATGTACGACATTATCCGTATAGACCACTTCCGCGGACTTGACAGGTATTACGCCATACCCGCGGGCAATGCGGACGCGGTAGAGGGAGAGTGGCTTAACGGCCCCGGTATGCGGCTATTCAACGAGGTAAAGCGCAGGCTCGGCGACATTGAGATTATCGCAGAGGATTTGGGCGTTATGGACGCGGGCGTTGCGCGGCTTCGCGAAAGGACGGGCTTCCCGGGAATGAAAATATTGCAGTTCGCATTTGACGGGAACGAGGACAACGAGTATCTGCCCTCAAACATAGAGGAAAATTCGGTAGCGTACACGGGCACGCACGATAACGATACGACGCTCGGTTTTCTCAACGGGCTTACGGACGAGGAGTTCGCGCTCTTCAAACCAGTGCTTCGCTCAGCTCTCAAAAGCACTGGAGTCGCTTATCCGTTCGTGGACCGCGCCGGCGCGGCGCTGGCATTGAACGCGTGCGCGCTCGCAAGCAAAGCGAAAATCGCCGTTCTGCCCGTGCAGGACGTAATGGGGCTCGACGGCTCCGCTCGCATGAACACTCCGTCAACCTTCGGAGATAACTGGAAGTTCAGGCTCAAAGCCTTTCCGCCGCGCAAGGATCTTGCCGTCCTGCGCAAAATGATTGCCGAGTTCAGAAGATAATGAAAACCCCCGCGGCTTTTAAGCCGCGGGGGTTCGTTTACGTTTATTTTTCGAAAATTCTCGTGCAGAGCACTGTCATATCGTCGGAAACGCATTTCGCGCGGGATTTCGCGCCCGCGAGTATTTTATCGGCGAGGTTCTGCGGGTTTAAAGGTTTCAGGTGCTGTAAAAATTCGTAGAGCTCGGTAGCGGAGGAAAAGGCGGAGGTTATGCCGTCGCTCATAAATACGACCATATCCCCGTTTTTAAGCTGCTCCGAGCAGACGGTGGGTTTAAGGTTGTCTAAAATGCCGAGCGGCAGACTCTGGCTTTCAAGCACTTTCATTTCGTTCTCGCGGATAATTACGCCCGCGGGCGAGCCGATTTTTACAAAGTCCGCCATACCTGTGTTCAGGTTTACCGCCGCTATATCTATACAAGTAAATCTTTCGTCGCGGTTGAACGACAATAGCTTGTTTATCGTTTTAAGCACCGTGCCTTCGGGCATCTCCGCGCGGTAAAACGCCTCTATAAGCGAAATTGCGGTGGCGGACACTTTCCTTGCGTATTCGCCGCTGCCCATTCCGTCGGAAAGCGCCATTAAAAAGCTGTGTTCGTTGATTTTTATCACCGAGTGCGTATCGCCCGAAACCTTTTCGCCGCTCTTTATGGCGTATGCGACGCCGAAAGCGGCGTCCAGCCTCGGCGGCGCGCCGAAAACGTAGCAGCACTTTTCGTTGTCGTAGCTGATTTTATCCTTTAAAAAATACCTGCGTTTTAGCGCGTCCGAAATTATCGCGCCCGCCGCCGCGATATCCGCCTTGCCGCATATAACCGCGCTTATTTCCATATCGTCGCCGTTCACGTAAAGCTCGGGGCAGGATATTCCGTGCGCGGAAAGCTTTAATTTCAGCGCTTCTTCTATCCCCGAATATTCGCTGTAAGTTTTGCACAGCTCCACGGCGCAGTTTTTCATGACCTCCGCTACGCCGTGCGCCTGGTCGGCGAGCAGTATGCGCCCGCTTTTCGCGTTTTCGGTTTCGGTCATAAACCTGCGGTAGTCGGCAAGCAGTTTGTTCAGCCTTACCAAAACGTCGGTGGGGTTGGAGCAGTTTACGGTTATTTCCGAGGGCAGGTCGATTAAGTTGACCTTGCCTTTCATACACCCGTTGTCGATAAGCTTTTTAAAACCCGAATAAACTTCGGTTACCGAGCATTTCTTTGCTCGCTCGCAGTTTTTACAGCATTTTTCTTTTAGCTCTTCGAGCATTCTTTCGCGTGAAACGGCGTCGTTTACGTTGTCGTCGAGCGCGTTGAAGGCGCACTCTATTTCGCGGAACACCTCCGATATGCGGTAAAGCTTTTCGCCCGTGCGGCGGCGGTTTCTTTCCACGGCGGTATCGGATAACACGTTTATTACGTTAAGCTTGTTTTTTAGTTCGTAGAAATATTTGCCGGAAGGTATCGACGGGGCGAAGCAGGTGCAGAACAAAAGCAGCGCGCGGAAAACTATGAGCGCGACGGCGCAGTCGAAGCCGCCCGTAAAGTATTCGTACGCGGCGGTCAGCGCGGCGGAAATTACGCTCGGCGCGACTCTTCCCGCGCCCGCAAACAGAAGGGCGGCGGTTGAAAGCACGACGCATGCGGTAAGGTAATCTGGCGACAGCGCGGCGACTGAAGGCGGCACGGCTATTATCAGCGCGGCGATTACAGCGGCGGGGCTTTTTGTCAGCCGAACGAAAAACACGATTAGTCCCGCGGCGGCGGCAGTGTATACGAACTGCCCCGTTACGTTGTAAAACCCCGTACCGAAAACCACGAACGTGACGGCGCAGCATACGAGCTCGTCCTCTTTGAGCCTGCAACGCATAACTCTGTAAATGAGCGCGTATACCGTTTTGAAGCAGAAAAACGCAAACACCATTACAGTGACGGCAGCAATGGCTTTAAGCGCGTATTCGTTGTCGATAAACGCGAATTCGTTGGTGCCGCTCCATTTTGCAAACGCGATATACGGCGCAAGCGCAATGGCAAGGTACGCCGCGGCTTCTATGCGGATTTTCCGTTTGGTTCTGCGGTAAATAAGCGTAACAAGGCATAAAAACGCCGCCTCGAACAAGCTTAAAAGGCTGGTTATCAGGTTAAGATTTACTATCGTTGCGAGTATGTATACGGCGGGCGTCACGATCAGGTTCGTGCCGCATAAAAGCATCGCAAAGTACAGCCCCGCGGAGAGCGGCACGCCGTCTACGGCTTTGTTCATAAACGCCGTAACCGCGGCGTATAAGATATATAGGAGTACGCTTTTTACGCTTATCTTCAATTTCATAAGCTTAATTTTACAGTATAAATATATAAAAAATTTGTCTTATAACAAATAAAAATGTAAAAAATTACATAATCGCTTTTTACTTAAAAAAGTCGTCCGGGTGGCATAATAGTTGTTGTAAATAAAATAATTTACCTTATAACGATTGACTTATACGCGGCAATCGTGTAGAATTATATAGTAAAACTGGTAAATTTTCGGAGGCATAATGGAAGATAAAGAAATCGAAGAGGGCGGCATATCGCTCGGTGATATTTTCCGTACTATATTTTCGCAAAAATGGCTTGCGCTTATAATCGCCGTCGCGGTGGCGGTGATAGGCGTTGTCGGGCTGTATTTTATGAACAAACCCAAGCAGGAGTACGTGGTTTCGTTCGTTATGAAGCTTCCCGGCTCGACCGATTCGCCCGATTCGTATACTTATCCCGACGGAACGCGTTTCCACTTTACCGACCTGATGTCGGCTAAAAATCTTCAGAAGGTCAAAGCCGAAAATCAGGATTACGCCGATATCGACGTGGACAAAATGATCAAAAACGGCGATATATCCATAAAGCGCGAAACGCTTGAAATCATCGCCGACTCGAAAATATATGAAATCAACTACACTCTTCGGATAAAAGCAAGCTATTTCCAGAGTGCGGATATTGCGCGTAATTTTATGGTTGCGCTTACGGCGCTTCCCGCGGAATATCTCAAAGAAATGGAAATCGACTACGATACCTATCTTACGGCTTCGGCAAAGGCGATAACGTACGATACGCAGCTTTCTTATTTACAAAATCAGGTAAATTATATAAGCTCGCTTTACAATACTTTCATAGGCGATTATAACGGCAGCTTCGTTGTAAAGGATGGCAAAACGCTGAGTTCATACAAGGCGGATATCGACGTATTCATTTCCAACAACAGGGCGGCTCAGCTCAAAAACGAAGCTCTTGAGAAGGGATATCTGAAAAGCGATGAAGCTCTTTCCGAGTATCAGAGCTCGAAATTCGAAAAGGAAAGAGAGCTTGAAGTCGCTCAGGGAGTTTACGACGAGCTCGTCAAGGTTTTAAAGGAAGTTACTTCTTCGACGGCCATTTTCGATAATCCGCAGATAATCGAGCAGCAGAGAACTATTAAAAATCTCGAACAGCAGATAGCGGATTTGGACAGATTTATTAACGGACAAAAGCTCGACGCGGCTTTCGACGCCGCGGTAAAATCGCTTGAAAACGATATAAGAAAGTTTACTGAAGACGTTGTGGAAGTGGCTTCGATAGTTTACAGCACGGCGTCGAAGGTTAGCTTTGCAAACTCCACGATAATCACGACGGAAGGCGGTATGAGCATTATGATGTCGGCGGCGGTCAGTGTTGTCGCGGCGATAGTTATAGCGGCGATAGTCGCGTATATCGTCGGTTGGAGCAAGCAGAAAAAGTCGGCGGCAGTCAAGGAAACCGCACCCGTTTACTTCGAGGCGGCGCAGGCGCAGATAGCGGCAACCGAGGATAAGCAGGAAGAAGAAAAAAAAGATGAATAAAAGCTAAAAATCATTACCGCCCGAGCCGTAAAGGTTCGGGCGGTTTTCGTTTTTTCAATCTTGACAATGGTTACGCCGTATGCTATAATTAAGTGTAATGACGGAATTCGAAAGGTTGAAAAACTTAATAAATCCACACAAGTTGCCGGATAAGCAGTTTTTTTTGGAGCTTTTGGACGGGGATAAGCAAAAAGAATACGAAAACGAGCACGTCGCAGCCGTAATGCGTATGCTTAAAGCCGTCTATTTAAAGAAGCTCAAATTAAAAATCGACGAGGCGAAAGCCGAACGCCGCGTTTTGAAAGCCTCTCCCGAATATAACGCCGAAAGCTATAAAAAGACTCTGGAGCTGAATGCGGATATTTCCCGTCTTAAAGCGAAAATGAACTCGTTCAAACCCTTTTTCGACGAGCCGTACTTTGCGAGAATGGACCTCGAAGACTCTCGCGAGGGCTATAACAGCTATTACCTCGGCAAACGCGGCGACGAGGGGCTGGAAATAGTTGACTGGCGCGCGCCGCTCGCACGCAAATATTACCAGAAAAGCCGCACGTCGTTTTCCATAAACGATTACGACTACAAGCTCGTACTGCGCCGCGCGCTGCTGACGAGAAGCGGCAAAGTGCTCGATATGAAAAACGAATATCTTTCGTTAAAGGATTACCTTACGGAAGAGGAAATCGCCGGTCGCGACGAAAGTCTTATATTCGACCCGTTTTTAAAAAGCATACTCGAATCGCGCAAGGAAAAACGCGAAATAACCGATATTATCGAAACGATTCAGGAAAAGCAGTACGAAATCATCACTCTTCCCGAACGCGCCGAATTCATAGTACAGGGCGTTGCGGGAAGCGGCAAAACCATGATAATGCTTCACCGACTTTCGTATATACTTTACAACAACGAAAGCTTGCATCCCTCCGACGTGCTCGTTATAACTCCGTCGGATTCGTTCAACGATTTTATAGACGAGCTTTCGGCGATACTCGAGCTTGAAAAAGTAAAAACGTCCACGCTCGAAAATTATTTTATAACCCTTTTAAAAAGCGTAGGTCTTGACATAGGCGGTAAAATCGACCGCACGCTCGACCTCCCGCCCGAGCTGTGCGTCTACGTGTATTCGGATAAATTCACCGCGGATATCAGAAAAAAACTTTCGAAGATTTTCGACGGGATTTACGGAATGTTTGCCGACCCGGAATGCGCGTCGGTTACGGCGTCGCTTTTAACGACGCTCGAAGGGCAAGAGGCGCAGTATGCTTTTATCAAGAACGCGAGCCTGCGCGTAAGGCGTTGCGTGCTCGGCGAAATAAAAGAGAAAAAGGACGGCGGGCTGTATTACACAAAACAGTTCAGATATATGTTCAACTGTATAGGCGACGTGGGCGAGTTCCTGCGTCTATTTTCCGACGAGAGAATGAAAGGCTACGCGTTTTTCTACCGTCAGCTGTTGTCGTTCTACAAGTCGATAAAATATTTGCGCAGATATTCCGAAAAAATCTGTCTTGCCGCCGTCGGTGATTTGAAATCGCTCGAAACGGTTGTCGACAAGGAAATACTCGATTTGAAGCGTTACCGCACCAAATCGGAAAACGGCGATACTTACACCTACTTGGACAGAATCGAAAAGCGCGAGCAGCTAAAAAAGGAAATTTCCGCCACTATCGGGCGCGTGGAAAGCATTTTAAGCGGTATGTCGGCGGTGTATGACTTTGCCGACGTTATCCGCGGTCAGGGCGATATTGTCGCGATAGGCAAGTGCGAGAGCGTGCGCGACATAGCCCGGTTTTTCTACCGCGCCACAGTAAAAAAGACAAAGATAAGATACGGGCTGAACGCAAAAAAACTGTGCGTTTTAGACCCGTTTGCGGTGTGCGTTATTTTAACGGAACTCGGCTTTCCGCTTTCGCCGAAGTATTCGTTCGTGTTTGTGGACGAGGCGCAGGATATTTCGCCCGCGGAGTATGCGGTTTTAAAAAGCGTAAACGAAAACGCTTCGTTCAATATCTTCGGCGACCTGAAACAGAATATTACGGGCTTCCGCGGTATAAACGACTGGAAGCAGCTCGGATACGATAAGTATGATTTGAACTTAAACTACCGCAACACAAACCAGATAGTGGAATACGTTGCCGAAAATCTGCGTATAGATATGCAGGCGATAGGTTTCGACGGCGACGACGTGGAAATTATATCCGCGAAAAACGTGACAGGATACCTTTCGGATAAAAACGGGCTTTGCGCCGTGATAACCTCTGAGGCGGCGCTCGATTTTTATAAGCGCAAAACATACAACGTGGTGCGCGAAACGGGCAAAATTTCAAAGACGAAAATAAATATTATGACGGTTTACGAGAGCAAGGGGCTGGAGTTTACGGCAGTCGCCGTAGCCGATAGCGATATGACCGAAAACGAAAAATATATTGCTTATACCCGTGCTTTAAAGCAACTTGCGCTGATAAGATAAAAAAATTTCGGCAATAAATAAACATAGCGTCGATTAAGCTTTGCCCATATGGCGCATATAATAAATAATTCACTTGATAAAGATTATAAAATATGGTATAATTTAACTATGGCTACTAAATCACCGAAATTACAGGAAACAATCGAACTCGAAGGCGAACTTTTAAACTTCGTGAGCTATGCGACGTACTATTGCAGACTGTCGCTCTTTACGTCGCTCAAAATTTTCAACCGTGCGGAAGAAAGCGTGCAGGAAATTGTCGTCGGCGTGAGCGGGTCGACGCCGCTCATTATGCCCGCGGCGCTTGCGATTGACGAAATCCCGCACGAAAGCAGTATGGAGCTTTCGTTGGACAACCTGTTAAACCCAAAGTACCTTGCCGAGCTCGAAAATCCCGAAAACTGCAAGGTGGAGATTAAGGTTACGAAGGGTAAGGACGTAATCTGTTCGCTTGCAACCGACGTGCAGGCTCTTCCCATAGATTTCTGGAGCGGGCTCAACGGCAATGCGGAAATGCTTTCCGCTTTTGTCCGCCCGAAGCTTGCCGACTGCCAGAAAATTCTGGCGGAGGCGGGTTTGCAGCTTAAAACGTGGGGCTACTCGTCCGAATGGAGCGGGTATGCGGGCAACGATAAAAACTCGGTGCGCAACGCCGCGGCTTCGATTTTTTCCGCAATCCGTCACCTCAATATAGAGAGCGCGGATTGCGTCGACCTTACGGGCATAGTCTGCGCGGGTCAGATAAGCAATATATTACAGAATAAAAAAGCGACCGCACTGGAGCTTGCGCTGTTTGCGGCTTCCTGCTTCGAGGCGGTAAAGTTAAACCCCGTGCTCGTCCTCGGCAAAAACAAGGTAGGCGTGGGCGTATGGCTGTACGAAAGCTGCTTCTCTTCGCCCATTCAGGACGATATGTCGCTGATTGAAAAATACGTTGCGGACGGTGTGAACAACCTCACGCTTTTCGACGCGGACGACTTGTTCGCGCACAAAAACGCAAGCTTTACGACAAGCTCCTCGCACTTC
>Ga0073906_1005840_pt1 | contig 10676 bp, 6 predicted proteins | sample Inofromicrocosms_FD_65485 | JGI IMG/M metagenome (GOLD analysis project Ga0073906, IMG submission 65485) | Mouse cecum microbial communities from Vienna, Austria - Inoculum for glucosamine and mucus D2O microcosms | ecosystem: Host-associated > Mammals > Digestive system > Large intestine > Cecum... | reverse complement strand
CTGCTCCACGAGAAGCCCTTTGTGGGGGTGAACGGCTCGGGCAAGCACAACAACTGGTCCATTGCCACCGACACCGGGGTCAACCTCCTCTCCCCTGGGGAGACTCCCTATGAGAACGCCCAGTTCCTGCTGTTCCTGTGCGCCGTTATCAAGGCAGTGGACGACTACCAGGACCTGCTGCGCATCTCGGTGGCCACCGCCGGCAACGACCACCGCTTGGGGGCCAACGAGGCTCCCCCCGCCGTGGTATCCATCTTCCTGGGAGACGAGCTGGCCGCCATCCTGGGCTGCATCGAGCACGACGCTCCCTACACCAGCATCGACACCGGCAAGGTCCGCCTGGGGGTGGACGTCCTCCCCAAGTTCCCCCGGGACACCACCGACCGCAACCGCACCTCTCCCTTCGCCTTCACTGGCAACAAATTCGAGTTCCGCATGGTGGGCTCCGCCGACTCCATCGCCTGCGCCAACATCATGATCAACACCGCCGTGGCTGAGAGCCTGAGGGTCTACGCCGACCGGCTGGAGGGGGCGGAGGACTTTGAGGCTGCCCTCCAGAGCATGATCCGCAAAACCATCCAGGATCACAAGCGGATCATCTTCAACGGCAACGGCTACGACGACGCCTGGATCAAGGAGGCCGTCGAGCAGCGGGGCCTGGCCAACTACCGCACCACTCCCGACTGCGTCCCCCATCTGCTGGATGAGAAGAACGTGCAGCTGCTCACCTCCCACAAGGTCTTCACCAAGGCGGAGCTGGTCTCCCGCTACGAGGTCACCCTGGAGAACTACTGCAAGACCATCCGCATTGAGGCAGACACCATGGTGGATATGGCCCGCACCGAGATCATCCCCGCCGTCCAGGCGTTCATTCTGGACACCGCCAAAACCGCCGCGGCCAAGAAGAAGCTGATCGCCGGCTGTCCCTGTGAATATGAGGTCAAGCTGGTGAAACAGCTGGCCATCCTCACCGACCAGATGGCCGCCAAGGCCGACGAGCTGGAGCAGGCGGTGCTGGCCCTGGCCGGCGCGGGCGATGTGGCCAAGGAGTCCGCCGCCATCCGGGACGTGGTACTGCCCCGAATGAGCGAGCTGCGCCTGGCCTGCGACGAGGCCGAGACCCTTACCGCTAAAAAATACTGGCCCTTCCCCACTTACGGCGATCTGCTGTTTGGGGTAAGATGAAACTGAGCCCCACGGTCCCGGCGGCGCCATCCCGCCGCCGGGGCCGCAGACGGGCGGAAAGAGGAAGATCATGTGTTCTATTATCGGATATTGCGGCCCTATGGCCGATTTGGATGCCGTTCAGCGGGGCTTTGACCGCACAAAAAGCCGGGGACCCGACGACAGCCGGGTGATTCAGGCCGGGCAGGGCATGCTGGGCTTTCACCGTCTGTCCATCATGGGCCTCACCTCCGCCGGGATGCAGCCCTTCGAGCTGGACGGCAGCTTCGCCGTCTGCAACGGCGAGATCTACGGCTTTGAACCGCTCAAAGAGAAGCTGGCAGAAAAGGGCTACGTCTTTCACAGCGCCTCCGACTGCGAGATCCTGCTCCCCATGTACCAGGAATACGGCACGGACATGTTCGCCCTGCTGGACGCGGAATTCGCCTGCATCCTCTATGACAGCGCCGCGGACGAGTTCATCGCCGCCCGGGACCCCATCGGCATCCGCCCCCTCTACTACGGGTATGACCGCCAGGGGACGGTCATCTTTGCCAGCGAACCCAAAAACCTGCTGGGCCTGACGGACAAGATCATGCCCTTCCCGCCGGGGCACTACTACAGGGGCGGGAAATTTGTGTGCTATCACGATATTGCCAAAGTGGAGCATTTCTGCTATGATGAACTGGAAATTTGTTGCAGAAATATCCGGGAAAAGCTGGTGGCCGGGGTCGAAAAGCGGCTGGTGGCCGACGCCAAGGTGGGCTTTCTGCTGTCTGGCGGGCTGGACTCCTCCCTGGTGTGCGCCATCGCCGCCAAACGGAGCAACACGCCCATCAAGACCTTCGCCATCGGCATGGACACCGACGCCATCGACCTGAAATACGCCAGACAGGCGGCCGATTTCATCGGCAGCGACCACCGGGAGATCATCATCACCAGGGAGAACGTCCTGTCCAGCCTGGAGACGGTTATCGAGCTGCTGGGCACCTACGACATCACCACCATCCGGGCCAGCATGGGCATGTACCTCATCTGCAAAGCCATCCACGAGCAGACGGACATCCGGGTGCTCCTCACCGGCGAGATCTCCGACGAGCTTTTTGGCTACAAGTACACCGACTACGCCCCCTCCGCCCAGGCGTTCCAGGAGGAGGCGGAGAAACGGGTCCGGGAGCTGCACATGTACGACGTGCTCCGGGCGGACCGGTGCATCTCGGTCAACTCCCTGGAGGCCCGGGTACCCTTCGGTGACCTGGACTTTGTAAGGTATGTCATGGCCATCGACCCGGAGAAGAAGCTCAACACCTACGGCAAGGGCAAGTACCTGCTTCGGAAGGCATTTGAGGGCGGCTGGCTGCCTGACAGCATCCTGTGGCGGGAGAAGGCCGCCTTCTCTGACGCCGTGGGCCACTCCCTGGTGGACGACCTGAAGGAGTACGCCGAAGCCCGGTACACCAGCGAGGAGTTCGAAGCCAAGCGGCAGAAATACCGCCACGCCCAGCCCTTCACCAAGGAATCTCTGCTCTACCGGGAGATCTTTGAGCGGTATTACCCCGGCCAGAGCGGCATGGTCGCGGACTTCTGGATGCCCAACAAAGCCTGGGAGGGCTGCGACGTCAACGACCCCTCGGCCAGGGTGCTGGCCAACTACGGCGGCAGCGGCGTATAAAACAGACCCCAGACACCCCTTCGGCTGTTTTTGAGGTCTGTTTCAATTTGATCAAAAACAGACGGAGGGATATTATGGAAAAGATCCTTATCATCGACTTCGGCGGACAGTACAACCAACTCATCGCCCGCCGGGTCCGGGAGTGCAATGTGTACTGCGAGGTCAAGCCCTACACCACGCCCCTCACTGAGCTGCAGGCGATGAAACCCATCGGCGTCATCTTCACCGGCGGCCCCCAGTCCGTCTATCTGGAGGGCTCCCCCCAGGTGGACCCGGCCATCTTCACCTGGGGCGTGCCGATCCTGGGCATCTGCTACGGCTGCCAGCTCATCGCCCACAATCTGGGCGGCCAGGTCACCCCGGCCCAGGACGACTCCGCCCGGGAGTACGGGAAAACCATCACCTACTATGATACAGGCTGCAAGCTGTTCAGCGGCCTGCCCAAGCAGGGGATCTCCTGGATGAGCCACGGGGACTACATGGCCAAGGTGCCCGAACGCTTCGCCCTGGCCGCCCGCTCTGACGCCTGCCCCAACGTGGCCATCGCTGACGAGGAACGGGGCTTCTACGGCGTCCAGTTCCACCCGGAGGTGGATCACACCGAGTATGGCGCCGACATCCTCCGCAACTTCCTCTACAAGATCTGCCGCGCCAAGGGCGACTGGACCATGGACGGCTACAAGGACCTGGCCATTGCCGATCTCCGCCGCAGGATTGGCGGCGGGAAGGTGCTCCTGGCGCTCAGCGGCGGGGTGGACTCCTCGGTGGCCGCCGCCCTGCTGGCCGAGGCGGTGGGCAGCCAGCTCACCTGCGTCTTCGTGGACCACGGCCTGATGCGCTACAACGAGGGCAACGAGGTGGAGGACGCCTTTGCCAAATGGGACCTGAACTTTGTTCGGGTGAACGCGGAGAGCCGCTTTCTGCTGAAGCTGGCCGGGGCGGACGAGCCGGAGCGGAAGCGGAAGATCATCGGCGAGGAGTTCGTCCGGGTCTTCGAGGAGGAGGCCAAAAAGGTGGGGACCGTGGACTTTCTGGCCCAGGGAACCATCTACCCCGACGTGATTGAATCCGGAGCGGGGGACGCCGCGGTCATCAAAAGCCACCACAATGTGGGCGGCCTTCCCGACTGTGTGGATTTCCGGGAGATCGTGGAGCCCCTGCGGATGCTGTTCAAGGACGAGGTCCGCCAGCTGGGCCGGGAGCTGGGTCTGCCCGAGTATCTGGTGAGCCGCCAGCCCTTCCCCGGGCCCGGCCTGGCCATCCGCATCATCGGGGACATCACCAAGGAAAAGGCGGATTGTCTCCGTCAGGCCGACTTCATCTTCCGGGAGGAGATGGCCCGGGCCGGGGAGGACAAAAACCTGAGCCAGTATTTCGCCGTGCTCACCAACACCCGTTCGGTAGGGGTGATGGGGGACGGCCGCACCTACGACTACACCCTGGCCCTCCGGGCGGTGACCACCTCCGACTTCATGACCGCCGACTGGGCCCGCATCCCCTACGAGCTGCTGGACAAGGTGTCCACCCGCATCGTCAACGAGGTGAAGGGGATCAACCGGATCGTGTACGATATTACAAGCAAGCCCCCCGCCACAATCGAGTGGGAATAAACTGATTGTCAGAAACCGTTTTGTTTGCTGCAGACAAGCTAGCAAAATACCGCTGAGACATGCTTCAATATTTCCAGGAAGCAATCGTTTCAGAAAATTCCCTTGACGAGCTTCCTGAATACATCTCAGGGGATTGTGTGCAGAGAGCAGGCAAAAAAGAAAGATTCATGGGAGAGGGAACCCATCAGGATGCGAGGTGATTCCATGACAAAATACATTTTCGTCACCGGCGGCGTGGTGTCCGGGCTGGGCAAGGGCATCACGGCGGCCAGCCTGGGCCGTCTGCTGAAGCAGCGGGAGCTGCGGGTCAAGGTCCAGAAGCTGGACCCCTATTTGAACGTGGACCCGGGTACCATGTCCCCCTACCAGCACGGGGAGGTCTTCGTCACCGACGACGGGGCGGAAACCGACCTGGACCTGGGCCACTATGAGCGGTTCATCGACGAGAACCTGACGGTAAATTCCTCCGTCTCCGCAGGCAAGGTGTACTGGAACGTCCTCAACCGGGAGCGCCGGGGGGACTACCTGGGGGGCACCGTCCAGATCATCCCCCACATCACCGACGAGATCAAGCGGTGCATCTACACCCTGGACACCCCCGACACCGACGTGGCCATCGTGGAAATCGGCGGCACGGTGGGCGACATCGAGAGCCAGCCCTTTCTGGAGGCCATCCGTCAGGTGGCGGCGGAGCGGGGGCGGAACAACGTCATGTTCATCCACGTCTCTCTCATCGTCTCCATCCCCGGCACCGGGGAGCTGAAGTCCAAGCCCACCCAACACTCCGCCAAGGAGCTGCTCAGCTTGGGCATCCAGCCCGACGTGATCATGTGCCGCAGCGACTGGCCCGTCCCGCGGGATATCCTGGACAAAATCTCCCTGTTCTGCAGCATCCCCCAGGACCACGCCATTCCCAACCTGACTGCGGACCTGCTCTACGAGGTCCCCCTGATGCTGGAACGGGAGGGACTGGCCGATGTGGTGGTCCGGCGGCTGGGGCTGATCTGTCCTATGCCCGACCTGACCGAGTGGGCCACCATGGTCCACCGGGCCAAACATCCCTCCGGGACGGTGGAGATTGCTTTGGTGGGCAAGTATGTGGCCCTCCATGACGCCTATCTGTCGGTAGCCGAGGCCCTCACCCACGGCGGCATTGAAAATCAGGTGAAGGTGAACATCCGCTGGGTGGACAGCGAGACGGTCACCGACGAAACCGCCGCCCAGCTTCTGTCCGGGGCGGACGGTGTTCTGGTCCCCGGCGGCTTTGGGGACCGGGGCATTGAGGGAAAAATCGCCGCCATCCGGTACGCCAGGGAGCACAAGGTCCCCTTCTTCGGTATCTGCCTGGGCATGCAGATGGCGGTGGTGGAGTTCGCCCGCCACGTCTGCGGCATGGCGGACGCCCACTCCAGCGAGCTGTCCCGAACCACCACCCACCCGGTCATTGACCTGATGTCCGACCAGCGGGAGGTCACCGACAAGGGCGGCACCATGCGGCTGGGCTCCTACCCCTGCAGGCTCACCGCACCGGAGGGCAGGACCTTTGCCGCCTATGGAACGGAGGAGATCAACGAGCGCCACCGCCACCGCTACGAGTTCAACAACGACTTCCGAACCATCCTCACCGCCGCCGGACTCACCCTGGCCGGGATGTCCCCCGACGGGCAGCTGGTGGAGATTGTGGAGCTGGCTGGTCACCCCTGGTTTGTGGGGGTGCAGTTCCACCCGGAGCTGAAGTCCCGCCCTAACCGGGCCCATCCCCTTTTCCGGGACTTTGTGGCCGCCGCAGTGAAGTGTGCCAAGGAGCGCAGCTGATCCGGCAAAACACCGAACCCCCCCTGACGCAGAAGCGCAAGCGCATCGCGTCAGGGGGGGTGATTTTGTCAGGGAAGCGGTGGATCAATCCAGCCCCTCCAGACCGAAGACAGAAGCGGGGAGGACATCGGACAGCTCCACCAGGACCGGGTCCAGGCCGCCGTCCTGCTGGACCTGAGACCTGCGGACCGAGGTCCGCCCACTGAGAGGGCCGGTGGGCAAAGAGACCAGCACGCCGGGGCTGGAGCCTCCGCCATAGGGCAGCAGCGTCCCTCCGTGCAGCTGGGCAATGTGCCGGGCGATGGACAGCCCCAGCCCCGCGCCCTGGCCAGGGAAGGGGATGCCCTCCACCGGCCCCCCCTGGAACAGCGCGTCCATCTGCCGCTCGTCCGGCGTTCCGCCGCCGGACACCAGCAGCCGCGCCTGATCGCCCCGGCGGTATAAGGTGACGCTGATCACGCCTCCGCCCTTTCCGCTCGCCAGCCGGGCGGCGTTGGAGATCAGGCCCAGCAGCATCTTGCCCAGCAGCGGCCCATCGCCGGGGATGAGCAGCGCCTGCCCCTTGAAGACGTACTCCAGCGAGATTCCCGCCTCCCGGAGCAGATCCCCGGCCTGCTGGGTCACCTTCCAGCACAGGTCGTCCAAATTCATGGTCATGGGCCGGAAAGGGACGCCATCCTCCGCCATCTCCTGCATAAACTCCAGGTTGCCGGTCAGGCGGAACAGGCGGTAGAAGGTCTTGTTGAAGGCGGCGGATGTGGTCCCGCCTGGTGCGGCGGACCACGCCTCGGCCAGGATATCGCCCAAAAACTCCCGCAGCTGCCGGAGGATTCCATCCATCTGCCAGCTCTCCAGGGCGCTGCGGGCGGCAGGGCGGAACAGAAGGATATACTCCTCTCCCACCGCCTTGCAGCTGCAGGAATAGGACCGGCCGTTCAGGGTGAAGGTCCCCGTCTCCGTCTCCCCGGGCGGGGGAAGGGGGATCTCCGCCGGCAGCGGCCCGCCCGGCTCCAGCTGAGGCAGATACTGCCGGGCTTTTTCGTTGGCGGCCAGCACACAGCCGGCGTGCGCCTGAACTACGCCCTCAGGAAAGGCGTCCAACAGGGACTGGATGGAATCAAGCATAAATACCCCTTTAAAAACTGGAGCCTTCCGGGCGCGGCCGCAATTTTATCTTGTTGTAGCATGTGCCGGAGATTTTCCGGCTATAACTGTTTCAGTATATCAAAATTTTCCATACTCCACAATAGAAAAAGTCGAAAAAAGTCGAAAAATCTGAGGGAGGCCCAGTATTTTCCATCTCTCTCTCGGCCTGATGGCAAAATTTCGGTGATTTTTCAAGTGAAAACTATGAAAATAAACACTAGGAAAACATTTGTTTTCGGGGTATAATAACCATGCTACCAATGCCGCGGACCGCCGCGGATAATTTGATAAAAAAGGAGTCATTCACATGAGCATCAAAGTTGGCATCAATGGTTTTGGCCGCATCGGCCGCATGGTGTTCCGCGCCAGCCTGAACCACCCCGAGATCGAGATCGTTGGCATCAACGACCTGTGCCCCGCCGACTACCTGGCTTATATGCTGAAGTACGACACGATGCACGGCCAGTGCCCCGCCGAGGTCAGCAGCACGGAGAACGCCATCATCGTCAATGGCAAGGAGATCCCCATCTCCGCCGAGCGCAATCCCGCCGACCTGCCCTGGGCCAAGCTGGGCGCTGAATACGTGGTGGAGTCCACCGGCCTGTTCCTGACCCAGGAGAAGGCTCAGGGCCACCTGGACGCCGGCGCCAAGAAGGTCGTCATGTCCGCTCCTTCCAAGGACAGCACCCCCATGTTCGTGTGCGGCGTCAACCTGGACAAGTACACCACCGACATGAACTTCGTGTCCAACGCCTCCTGCACCACCAACTGCCTGGCCCCCATCGCCAAGGTCCTCAACGACAACTGGGGCATCACCGACGGCCTGATGACCACCGTCCACTCCACCACCGCTACCCAGAAGACCGTTGACGGCCCCTCCCTGAAGGACTGGCGCGGCGGCCGCGCCGCTGCCGGCAACATCATCCCCTCCTCCACTGGCGCCGCCAAGGCCGTGGGCAAGGTCATCCCCGAGCTGAACGGCAAGCTGACCGGCATGTCCATGCGTGTTCCTACCCTGGACGTGTCCGTGGTGGACCTGACCGTCAACCTGGCCAAGCCCGCCAAGTATGAGGAGATCTGCGCCGCCATGAAGAAGGCTTCCGAGGGCGAGCTGAAGGGCATTCTGGGCTACACCGATGAGGCCGTCGTGTCCTCCGACTTCCTGGGCGACACCCGCACCTCTATCTTCGACGCCGACGCCGGCATCGCCCTGACCGACACCTTCGTCAAGGTCGTCTCCTGGTACGACAACGAGATCGGCTACTCCAACAAGGTCCTGGAGCTCATCGAGCACATGTACTCCGTCGACCACAAGTAAATCGCCCCCTTTCAGAGCGCCGCAGCTGCGGCGCTCTTTTCTTGTCGATCTATGGCCTCATTATAGCATAATCAATAATCGAAATCTGTCGAATTATAGGTTAGAATAAATAAAAAACAAATTTAAATAATTTTCCTGTTTTTTCTTTCGTTTTTGTTGATACTGGTCTTGAGGTGAGCGCGATGTCCTATGAGACCAGGATGAAAGAGTGGATCACTGACCACGATATCCGGCAAAAGGTTTTGGCAAAAGAATTCCATGTGACTGAAGCGGCATTGAGTAATTATTTGACAGGCCGAAGCACGATTACCTTGGATGTTCTGGTAAAGTTTGCAAAACGCAGCGGTTTGAGCATGGATTACTTGGTTGGTCTCAGCGACGAGCCTATACCGCCAATGCCGCTCACAGAATCGGAACGTCAGTTGATCGAACATTTTAGAACGCTTCACCCAACACAAAAAGAATTGATTGTCAAAAACATTGCAATCATGCAGGAACAGAACCAGCGCGCGTAAGGCCCCCTTCGCAAGGGGGGGCTTTTTCGCTGCGGCGGGGCGAGAGAGCGGACCCGCCCGGTCATCAGGATCGGGCGGGTCCCTTTTTATGCGTTCTTCGCCATGCGGCGGCAGGCCAGGGAGGTGGCCAGGAAGTACCCTCCGTAGACCACCAGGAGCACCCCGGCAGTAATCATGGAACTGGCCGCGCTGTCCACTCTGCCTACGCTGGAGATGATGTCGTTGGCGGCCTTCATCCCCACAACGGAGTGGACCACCGCCAAAAGCAGGGGCAGGAGGAAGGCCAGGGCCACCTGCTGGGTGGCGGATTTTTTCACCTGCCGCTCCTCCGCGCCCAGCCGGCGGAGGATGGCGTACCGCCCGGTGTTGTCGGCGGCCTGGCTCAGCTGCTGGAGGGCCAGCACGGCGGTGGCCGCCAGCAGGAAGGTGAAGCCCAGATACAGCCCCAAAAACAGGGCCAGGATCTTGTTGCCCACCATATCGGCGTAGATGGACAGGCGGCTCTCAATCCGGAACTGGTTTTCCAGCTGGAGGGGGCGCAGCAGCTGGAGCAGGCGTTCCTCCGTCGGGGCGCTGTCCCCGGTGTAGTTGGCCGACCAATACTGGCGGCGGACCTCCAGCTGCCGGGCAACGCTGTCCTCCACTACGGCGCTGTAGATGCCCAGGCTGCCTGTCACCAGGCCGTCTCCCCAGGCTTCCAGCAGCTTGGACTCCCCCGGGGACAGCGTAACGGGCGCTTTCCCCTGGAGGGCCAGCAGGGCGTTCAGGTCGGACAGGGCCAGGATGCCGGATACCTCCTCCACCCCGGTTATGGCGGGGTCGTTGTAGTAGGCGCAGAAATCCACCTGTCCGGACAGCAAGGTCCCGGTATCGAAGCCTCCCTCCTCCAGCACCGCGGCAAAGTCCACGGGACCCGAGTCGTCGGCGGAGCGGTTCTGAATGGTGATGTCGAAGGGAGCCTCCTGGTCGGTCATGGCGGACAGGGTGGAGTTCAGGCCGATGGAGCTGGCGGTGATGCCGATGGCCAGCAGCAGGAGGATGCACACCACCGTCTGAGCCAGGTAGGTGGTGTGGACCTTGCTCAGCCATTGGCGCAGGGTGAAGACGTTGAGATTTTTGTAGTACAGCCCCGGGCGGCCCTGGACGAACTTCATCACAAAGCCGGACAGGGACCGGAAGATCAGCAGGGTGCCCGCCGTTCCCAGCCCCAGCATGGGGAAGCACAGAAAGGGAACCGCAACGGCCAGCGCCATGCCGAAGGTGAGCAGAATGGCGTAAGCGGCGATGAGGCAGACCACCCCCAGCACAAACTGGAACACCGCCACTCCCAGGGGCCGGGGCTTCAGCACCTCGTTTTTCCGCTCCCCGTGGATCAGGTCAATGAGCTTTGCCTTGGACACCTGCACCCCGCTGAGGACCATCACCAGCAGGAAGAT
>Ga0073906_1005838_pt1 | contig 10677 bp, 6 predicted proteins | sample Inofromicrocosms_FD_65485 | JGI IMG/M metagenome (GOLD analysis project Ga0073906, IMG submission 65485) | Mouse cecum microbial communities from Vienna, Austria - Inoculum for glucosamine and mucus D2O microcosms | ecosystem: Host-associated > Mammals > Digestive system > Large intestine > Cecum... | reverse complement strand
GACATACAGGTGTCGGCTCTGCCCCGCTTCGAGGCCAGCAGATGGTTCGTGTTCAGATAAATTAACCGCAAAAGGATTCTAAGAGCGCGTTCCCTAAAATTTCGGGGCCGTAGGGACGGCCATTAACCGCAGGGGTTGTTGCGCGACACGGTGATGGTCATCATGGCTGTCTCCAGACCTGAATCGGTCGTCTTCTTGTCTACCCTGAAAGATACGTATCCTCCTGTAAATGCGTAGCATACGATGCCGGCGCCATCCTTTACACTTCTGCCAACCATATCCTTGTCGGCAAGCTTCATCGAAGAAAGGATGTAGGCGGTAAGGTCTTCGGCAAGGAGGTCTCCCTGGGCGGTATTGCTCACGGTCACCGTCACCGGGTCGGCCACTTCCACCTTCCACACGCCCGGCTTCCCTTCAAGGTCGGTGTATAAAGGTATTCCCTGGCCATCGGTAAGGAGTCCCGTGTAATCGTAATCGGCATCTCTGAGGGTCTCGCCCAGATGCAGGGCATCGGCCACGCTGCGTATGGTCATGGCAATGTCATTGTCGGCATGGAACGATGCAGGTACCGTGTCGGTGCTGACACGTACCGTGTCGCTTATCGACGACTTGTCGCCGCGGCCCGTGCACGACTCCGCGGTCAGCATCAATATCATGCCGGCCATGCCGGCCATTATTACATTGCTCAGTTTCACGCCGCAAAATTATACATATATCGCGACATAACATAATTATACGGCAACAAAAATAAAACGGACCTCGAAAGGCCCGTCGTTGGTGCTGTTTGTTACCCCTTTCTTTAGAAAACAGGAAATTCCTTGGGATTGCACTGGTATTTTGCCATAAACTCCTGATCGGTCATGGTGAGCATCATTATGCCTTGAATAAGGTTTACGATACCCCATGCTCCGCAGGTCACCAAGTTGAGGACGATGCAGATTATTCCGCCGGTGGTCTTGCCCATGCAGAAATACTGCAGACCCAGGCCGCCGAGGAAGATGGCCATAAGGCCGCACAACGTTTTCTTGCATTCCTGCTGAGGATAATTCGGGTAATCCGGATACATTGCTTTCAGAGATTGTGAACGCGGCTCTGCATTCATTAAAATTATACTCCAAGGCTTCGTGCCTCAGGAAGAAAGGAGCCTGCTCCTTGACGGACTTTCCCCCGTTTCACCAACAAAATTACAATTTTTTTGCACCAATACAAAATTCCGGCATCAAGGCGCCGCCGCCACAGCGAGTAATCGCATTATACGATGCCTTTACTTGCATTAATGAAAAACAATCATTAATTTGAATCGTCTGAGACTCAATATACTCATACCAATAAACACATATCTGACAGACTCTATGAAAAGACTCTTAACCCTAATGGTGACGGCCCTGTTGCTGTTGACGGCCAGGGGTGCGGATCCCGTGTTGACGTTACAGGGATCGGGCACACAGTCAGACCCGTGGATTATCTCCACAAAAGAGCATCTAAAAGAACTGGCGGACGCCTGTTCGAATGCCCCCAAGGGGGCTGACGCCGGCCACTTTGTCGGCAAATACTTCAAGCAGACCGCCGACATAGACATGAGCGGCATCACCGATTTCTACGGCATCGGCACAGCCCCCAAGACTTCCGCCTCGGGAACCGCCTACTACTTCGGCGGCCACTACGACGGCGGCAATTTCCGCATCAAAAACCTTGTGGTGGATGCCCTGGTATACAAAGCCAACGGGCAGGTGGAAAGCACCGGCGCCAACAAGACGCGCCAATACAACGGACTTTTCGGAACCATCAAGGGTGGTTCCGTGAGAAACGTGATTATCGACAAGTCGTGTAAATTCCTCTTTTACGGCAACGGCGGCGGCATCGTCGGCAGAATAGAGGCCACGGCCTCTGACGGCGCCGGCATTTACAACTGCACCAATGAAGCCGACATTATCGCCTACAACAACAATATCGGCGGCATTGCAGGCTATGTGAACCGCACCGCCTCCCAACCCGACGTGACCCTCGAGAACTGTCTCAACAAGGGAAATGTTCTCTCACAGGGACAATACATCGGCGGTATCGCCAGCAACGTTTCCCTCTGCAAAATCTCCAACTGCGCCAATCTCGGAAATGTCACCGGCTATCTCTTTGACGGCAAAACCACTGTTTCGGCCCTCAACCAGAAATATTACGGAGGCATCACGGGCCAGATGAAAGGAGCCGTGATTGCCGACGTCTACAACGCTGGCACCGTTCGCAACACCAGCGACTACGCCGGCGGCATCTGCGGCATGACCCAGCTGAGCGGCACCTCCGGCTCCGTAGGCAACGCCGTAAACATCGGCTCCGTATTCACCGGGCCGACAGCATCCGCCGGCATGATTGCCGGACAGAACGGTTCCGGCACCAAGCTCACCAATCCGCTGACCGGCTTCACCAACATATATTATGACTCCCAGCTGTCGGCAGCCATGGGCAACGCCGTAGGCAACGGTATAGATACAGGCATCACCGGCATGGCGACCGCCGCCATTACCGCCGCCAATCTCCCCGCCGGCCTCGGCGACCTCTGGCAATGCGATGCCGGCAAGTATCCCCTGCTGAAAATTGCCGGCGCCGACGCCGAACCGGCCAGAGCCGCCTATTTCTCGATGGCCCCCGGCAAAAACACCGCCGCATTCAGCGGCGACGCAACCCTCAGCACTGCTCTCCCCGACATGAAGTTCTCCCTGACCGGCAGCGGCATCTTCTCCATAGCAAACGGCAAACTCTCCATGGCTCAATCCTCCGCCATAACTATCGATACCGTGACGGCAACATACCGGGATTTCGTCAGAAAGATACCGGTAATCAACTTCCCCGAGAAACCGTTCGCCGGCGAAGGCACTGAAGCCAGCCCATACCTCATATCCGGCAAAGACGACATCATGAGCCTCGCCATGCTTGTCAACAACTTCTCCAAGAGCCATTTCAAGGGAGTCTACTTCAAGCAGACCGCCGACATAGACATGGCTAACGACACAGCCTTCATAGGCATAGGCGTGGCACCTGCCGTGACGAATATCGCCAACGCCACCCGCTATTTTTCCGGCAATTACAATGGCGACGGACACTCCATCAAAAACATGAAGATCAATGCCGTGGTGTTTGACGGTACCGGCAAGGCCATGAACACCTCCAACGGCAGCTACAGCTATGTAGGTCTTTTCGGCGTCCTCGACACGACAGCCGTGGTCAGAAACGTACATCTCGACGAGAGCTGCGTCATCAACGGCGGCGAGCGCATCGGCGGCATCGCCGGATACATGATGACCGGCGCACACGTCGACAACTGCTCATTCGCCGGCAAGATCTATGCCTATCGCGGTTATGGCGCCGGAATCGTGGGCGAAACCATATCTCCCAAGGATGGCACTTATCCTTCGGTAATCAGCAACTGCGTGTTCACCGGCGAAGTGCACAGCAATTACCAGTATGCCGGAGGCATCGTGGCCTATAACATGGCCCATGTGGAAAACTGTGTCAACGCCGGCATGGTTAAATGCTATATCTTCAACTCCTCCACCACAGCGCCGGCCAATACAGGCGAAGTGGGAGGAATCACCGCCTACAATGCCGGCGAAGTTATCAACTGCGCCTCCTACGGCACCGTTTCCGGCAACAAGGACACGGGCGGTATCGTAGGCATGGAGAACACCTATTACAAGGGAGGACGCGTGGAGCGTTGCTTCTCCTCGGCCATCGTGGAATGCGCCCCCGGCCAGGAAGCTACCACCGGCTCCGTGATCGGCAAAATCCTGGCAACCACCAATCCGGAATACCTCGTATTGAAAGCCAACTATTCCGACCTGCAGCTCTCCACTTTCAAACCGGCACAGAACGACACCATTGCCGGCATATACCAGCTATACACCGACGCGCTGACCGCCGGCGCTGCCGTTGACTCTCTCGCCTCAGGTTATTCCTTCGCCAAAGGTTTCTATCCCATGCCTGCAACCGTCGCCGACAATCAGGCCGTAAGAAAGGCTGCATCGGTGTTCTTCACCTTGTCGCAGCCGCAGACTCTGAAGACCATTGCCGGCGCCGGTATCATCAACAATGCATTCCCGCTCATCGCCAAGCTCAGCAAGGGCGACATATTCTACATCGACGGCCTCCGTCTCGTGCCCGGATTCTCCGAGGAAATCGTCACCGATACCCTCTCTCTGTCTATCGGCGATTTCCGCAAGCAATACCCCATAAGCAAGCTCGTATCGTTCCTCAAAGGCGAGGGCACACAGGCCAATCCTTGGCTTGTAGAGTCGATCGCCGACATGAACAAGATTGCCAGCAACTCCACAGTCAACGTTGACTCCTACGAAGGGAAGTACTTCTCGCTGGCCAACGACCTCGACTATCAGGGAGAGAACCTGCAGCCCATAGGCCATGTGACCCCCTTCGACGGCATCTTCGCCGGCAACGGACACTCCATAAAGAACATTTCGAGCAGGATTCCCGATGGCGAGACCCGTACCTATCAGGGCATCTTCGGCCGCATCGGCGCCAAGGGTGCCGTGGATAACCTGACACTCGACAACGACTCTGTGGAAGGCAACGGCTACGTGGGAATATTGGCGGGCTACAACGCCGGCAAGATCACCAATGTCACCGTCGACAGCAAGAGCCATGCCTTCGGCACCTTCGGCAAGGCGGAGACAGGCCTCAACTCCTCCTACATCGGCGGCATCGCCGGATATTCCGGACGCACCGCGGCCTATGCCAACTGCGTCAATCATGCTGCCGTAACCGGCAACAGGCATGTGGGCGGTATCACCGGTTGGGCACAAAGCCCCGCTTACAACGACACAAAAGCAGCCTACATGACCGACTGCCATAACGATGGCTCCATCTCTTCCGACATCGCCTCTTCGGCCGAGGCAGGCGTGGGAGGTATTGCCGGCTACTGGATCGGCACCATGAAGAAATGCACCAACCGCGGAAATGTCTCCTCGGGCAAGGGTATGGTCGCCGGCGGTATCGCCGGACGTCTCTGCGGCACCTCGTTTGTTGACAGCTGCGACAACCATGGCACCGTCACGGCCGTAGAGGCTGCCGGCGGTCTCTTCGGCATGAATGTGGCCGCATCCGCACGCGACGAATCCGAAATCACCGCCTGCCGGAACTTCGGCGAAGTATCCGGTGGCTCATTCATAGGCGGTATCACCGGCCAGGCCACCACTCAATACAATTACCGCAACACCAGCAACCGCGGCAACGTCACCGCAACCGTCAGCAAAGCCGGCGGTCTGATCGGCGGCAGCAAAGGTTTGCTCAAGCAGATGATGCAAATTCAGGACTGCTGGAACGCCGGTACCGTACATTCCGCGCACATGGCTGCCGGTATTATGGGATATGCCGACGAAAACGGCAAGAACATAATCACGCAGTGCATGAACATCGGCGACATTCGTGAGACCCAGGTACCCGACAGCACTTACAGAGGAACCGGCGGTATTGCCAATGGCGCTGTCGTGACCGTATACTCCAACAATTTCGGCAAAGTGGAAGGTTCCGACCATGTCGGCGGCATCACCGGTCTGCTGGTTTTCTCCAACGACACCACAACCCGTCTCGGCTCATGCTATAACCTGGGTATCGTCAGCTCCATGGGCAGCAACACGCTGAACATTGGCAACATCTCCGGAACCAATGGCTTTACGGCTTACAAGTGTTACACCGTGAATACTCTCCAGCCTTTCGGCTGCGACGAGAAACAGAGGATATACGTAGTGAGCCCCTATGAGCTTACCACCATCAAATTCGGCAAACTCTTTATCTGCCAGGAGAAGTGCTTCCCGATATGCAGCGGCATGGAGGAGGTAGACGCCGCCAAGGCATACGCCGCCTACTTCAAGGCCGCCAAGCCGGCCAACGACGGCTATGTATATGATGCAATCGAGCTGTCGACTCTCGAAGGCGTCGCATGGACTTCAAACCAGCTCCTCGCCATCGAGGGAGATATCGCCACTCCTGTAGCCACCGGCGAAGCCGAACTAACCGCCACTTGCGGCGACTTCAGCAAGTCGTACCTGATAAATGTTGGTCCCGCCGGTATCGACAATGTGGCGGTCGACGAGATTATAGCTAAAAAATACTATTCTCTCGACGGTCACCTTCTCGACCAGCCCCTCAAAGGCCAGGTAAACATAGTGGAAATCCTGACAGCATCAGGAAAGAAAATCGCGAGAAGAGTACTTGTGAAATAATCCCATAACACATTGAAAAACGGGGTGGCGTTCCGACGCCGCCCCGTTTTATTTTGGGGAATCAGAGCAGGGCAACACAAAGCAGCATCATAATTAATCGTTGACCTTTTACCCCTTATCACTGATCCATATCCTTGTGCACAGGAATTTCGTCTTGACCCTCAACGTAAGATATTTCCACGGCTTACTTATTTTTAGTAACTTTGCATTTACGACTAAAAGCTCTTTCAAGATATGACCGAACAGGAACTTGCGGGAATGATATGGAACATCAAGGAAATTATCCGAGGTGTTTATGACGATACGGAAGTGGAGAATGTGATACTGCCGTTTACCCTGCTCAGACGACTGGACTGCGTGTTGCAGGACCGGTATGATGAGCTTTATCAGCAATACAGGGCATTCCCTGACGAGAAGAAAGATGTCATGCTGATGGCTCTGATGCGCCGTAACGGACTGACATTCTTCAATACTTCCGGACTGTCGCTCAACAAACTGCTGGCCCAGCCCCGAATGCTTGCCGACAATTTCAGGACATATCTTGACGGTTTCACCCAGAATGTGCGCAATATCCTGTTGGCGTTCACACAGGAGGACGGTGAGAACGGCGACATCAGTCGCATCTACTCGCGTCTCGACCGCAACGACTTGCTATTTCAAGTAACCGAGAGTTTCGTAAACAATGCTGACCTGCATCCCGACCGAGTTGACAATGCCATGATGGGTACCATCTTCGAGATCATCATCCGCAAGTCGAAGGAAACCACCAACACCAAGGCCGGTCAGTTCTACACACCGCGTGAGGTTGTCCGTCTTTTGGTTTCGCTCGTGATGCACGGACGCGAGGCGGAGGTGAATACACTCGGAAAGCATTTCCAGATTTACGACCCCTGCTGCGGAACCGGCGGCATGCTCACCGAAGGGAAACGCTATCTCCAGTCGATGACCGACCGAACCGACATGAAGGTTTTCCTTTTCGGGCAGGAACTCAACGAAAAGACTTACGCAATCTGCAAGTCAGACCTCCTTATAAAAGGAGACCTTGACAAAGACCGAAACATCGCCCTCGGCGACACTCTCGCCAACGACCAGTTTCCCGGCGAACATTTCGGTTACATGCTTGCCAATCCGCCATTTGGCGTGGACTGGAAGAAGATTGAAGGCAAGGTCAAGGAGGATGCCGCCAAGAGTGACGGGCGTTTCTCTGTCGGATTGCCCTCCACTTCCGACGGATCTTTGCTCTTCCTGCTCCACATGATAAGCAAGATGGACCCGACCGGCTCCCGCATCGGTATCGTGCTGAACGGTTCACCGCTATTCAACGGCGCAGCCGGAAGTGGATGGAGCGAAATCCGAAAGATGCTGATGGACCGCGATCTGCTCGATGCCATAATCGCACTGCCCAAAAATCTTTTCTACGGCACAGACATCTCCACCTATCTATGGATTCTTGACAACAACAAGCCGGAAGATCATAAGGGGAAGGTGCTGATGGTGGATGCCACTCATCCCCGCTATGCAAAGTTGCTCCAGCGCAGCCTCGGCAAAAAACGTTATGAGATTCCCGACGAGGCTATTGCGGAGATTGTCGATATATATGGCAATTTCACTGACGCAATATTACCCGCGACCGATTCCCCGACCGATTCCGTCCCGATAAAGGTGGCGCGCCTGATGGATGTGGATGATTTCCTTTACACTACGGTGACCATTTACCGTCCGTTGCGGCTCATCTATGAGGACATTGCCCGCAAAGCCGCCGAGACTGCCAACGATGAGAAGGTAAAGAAGGCAGATACGGAAACTCTTGAACACATTGCGGCTATTACATTCCCAACAGAGAAGATAACCGATGAAGATATGTTTGCGATAATGCGCGAACACTTCGGCAAGAAACTTACGCAGGGCTTTGTGAAACTCGTCCGCACCCTCGGTATCAAAGACCCGGAGGCACCGGCGGTCTTCAACACACCCGGCAAGCCCGACAGCGGCATGGCGATTGACCCGGCGCTCACCGACACCGAGACAATCCCCATGAAGGATGATATCGACGAGTATATTACCCGCGAGGTATTGCCTTTTGTTCCCGACGCATGGCGCGACCCGAGCAAGGATAAGGTAGGTTGTGAGTTCCCGTTGACCCGCCTCTTCTACCGCTACACGCCCTTGCGCGACAGTTCCGAAATCCTCGCCGACCTCATGGCTCTCGAGGCCGACACCACATCCGCACTCCAATCCTTAATCTCCGAAGCACGATGAAAGAATTATATATCATTGCAGGATGTAACGGTGCCGGCAAAACCACGGCATCGATGACCATTTTGCCCGAGGTGTTGAAATGTCGCGAGTTTGTCAATGCCGATGAGATTGCCAAGGGCATTTCTCCGTTTAAACCGGAAGAAGTTGCCATTGAAGCCGGGCGAATCATGCTCCAACGTATAGATTATTTATTAAGGTCAGGTATTTCTTTCGCAATAGAAACAACTCTTGCTACAAAATCTTATAGGAATCTGATATTACGGGCTCAAGATAATGGCTATACGGTAATATTGCTCTTTTTTTGGCTTCCCTCTCCTGAAATGGCTGAGGAACGAGTAGCGGCCCGCGTGGCAGCCGGAGGCCATAACATCCCGAATGATGTGATTTATCGAAGATATTGGAGCGGACTTTACAATCTTTTTAATGTATTCGTACCTATTGTTGATTTTTGGGCGTTATATGAAAACGGAGGCGCCATGAATCCCATTATAGTGAACAACAGAATTATTGATAACGAAAAATTCAATAAAATAAAAGAGTCATGTCGGACCAGGAAAGAATAGACTTATTCGATGCAATAGGTCGTGGAATACTAAAAGCGCAGCGTGAATTGTTTGTACGAAGTGCGAAACTTGGAGAAAAAGTGGTATTCGCGGATGAAGATGGCAAGCCCATCCGAATATCCGGCGAAGAAGCTCTACGTCGACTGAATGAGGCACATAATGATTAGTGCGGCAAAAACGTCCGCAGTGTAGACGCATTCCGAATTGCGAACACGGCGCATTCGTAATCTCATCAACAAATAAGCTGATTGACAACAAGCTACAAATTACGCACACATGTATGCGCAAATCACATCATAGCCCTATGAAACAGCGCTACGATTCATACAAGCCCTCCGGCATCGACTGGATCGGTGACATTCCGAGCCATTGGACCGTAAGTAAGCTAAAACACCATATTCACATCGATTCAGGTGATTATATTTCTAAAGATGAAATATCTGATGATAATAAAATACCCGTATTTGGTGGTGGTGAACAAATTGGTTTCGCGTCGAAAAGTAATGTTTCAGAAAATACACTTATCATTGGTCGTGTTGGTGCCCGCTGTGGTTGTGTAACACCAATAATACAACGGGCATGGGCTACTGATAATTCATTAATATGCATTCCTAAAAAAGATTTTAAATTCCTTTATTATTTGCTTTTAGCTGCAAACCTCAATAAGTTAAATGAGTCTAATGCTCAACCTCTTATAACTTCTACCAAGGTTAAAAATCTAATTATAGGAATGCCTCCTCTTGCGGAGCAGGAGGCGATAGCGGCATGGTTGGATGAAAAGTGTGGGGAGATTGATGCGGCGATTGCCAAGGTTGACCGAGAGATTGAGTTGATTGACGAATTGAAACAGAGCGAAATTTCGCGTGTCGTCACCCGTGGCCTTAATCCCCATGTCCCTCTGCGCCCCTCCGGCATCGATTGGATTGGCGATATTCCCAAACATTGGGCTATGGCAAGAATTCGCAATATTATAGAACAAACAAAAAATGGAATTAAAATTGGTCCATTTGGCAGTGCTTTAACTGGGCATGTCCTTACAGGTCTACCATATAAGGTATATGGACAGTGGAATATTGTAGGAAAAGACTTTAAGGCAGGTATCGGCACAGTTTCTGCATCAATATTCAAAAATTTACAAGCTTATGAAGTCAAAGAAAACGATATTCTAATTTCCATGATGGGCACAATCGGAAAATGTAGCATTGTACCTTCTCATATTTGTCCAGGCATTATGGATTCTCATGTGGTAAAGATACGATTGAATACTAATTTATACAATTCTCGATATTTTGAATATATCTACGATAAAGATAATTCCAATATAATTATATCAGAGCTTAGTTTAAAAAAGAAAGGCTCAATAATGGACGGGCTTAACTCAAGTATAATAAAAGATTTACATATACTTGTTCCTCCACTTTCAGAGCAGCAGGCCATCGCTGACTATCTAGACAAGAAATGTGCTGAGATTGACGGATTGAGGGCGAAACTCATCAAGAAGCGCGAGACGTTGACGGAACTGCGTCAGTCAATCATTTCAGAAGTCGTGACCGGCAAACGTAAAATCATCTAATCGAACTGAGGCTATGGCAAAGAATGACAACAAACCGGCATTTGTGAAGCGAGAC
>Ga0073906_1005837_pt1 | contig 10677 bp, 12 predicted proteins | sample Inofromicrocosms_FD_65485 | JGI IMG/M metagenome (GOLD analysis project Ga0073906, IMG submission 65485) | Mouse cecum microbial communities from Vienna, Austria - Inoculum for glucosamine and mucus D2O microcosms | ecosystem: Host-associated > Mammals > Digestive system > Large intestine >... | reverse complement strand
CAGCTGCCCCAGGGCGTTCTCTCGCTCCTCCAGTAAGTTCTTTAAAAGCTCAAAAAGCTTTTGCAGCACATTTCCTGCTCATACGATTTTTAAAGACCGCTCCTATCGGGGCGGTCTTTTATTGCTTTCAAAAGACAATGCGTAAGCGTTTTATTCGGTAAGACACCATTTCAGCACGGCGTACAAACAGTACACCCATTTGTCTTATTATGTCTTGTTCAAATGTAAATATTAATTATTTATTTTTTATACACTGCTTATTGGGGCAGAAAAATTTCACCCTTGAGGTACAAAACCGCTTTTCCGGAAATTATGACAAAACCGTCCTCATGTTTGCAGTTAAGTTTGCCGCCCCGTTCGGAAAGCTGTTCCGCTTCAAGAACGGTTTTACCCAGCTTTTCCTCCCAAATTGGTACAAGACTGCAGTGCGCCGAGCCTGTTACCGGGTCTTCCGATTTTAATTCGGGACAGAAAAATCTCGATACAAAATCCGCTTTTTCGCCCTTTGCGGAAACGGAAATCCCAAGCCATTTGTTAAGCTTTTCAAGCTTTTTGTAATTCGGAACAAAACTCCGTACCTCTTTTTCGCTTTCCAGAACGGCAAACAAGTCCCGTTCCGAATAAACCCCGTTTGGAACAATTCCCAACGCTTCGATGATTTCGGAAGTTGCTTCAATTTTTTCCGGAACTCTTTCCGGAAAACGCATTTCGTAAAGCCCGCCGCTGCACCTTACCGAAAGCTCGCCGCTTACCGTGCTGAAACAAACCTCATTCATGGACGGCTCAATAAAATTCATCACAACAAACGCCGCCGCGAGAGTTGCATGACCGCAAAGGTCTATCTCAAACAGCGGCGTGAACCACCTTAGACAGTATTTTCCCCCGCATTTGACAAGAAAAGCAGTCTCGGAAAGATTATTTTCAGAAGCAATCTTTTGCATTAATTCAGCCGGAAGTTCCTTTTCGGAAACGCACACCCCCGCCGGATTTCCTCTGAAAATATCTTCCGCAAAAGCGTCAATAATATAGTACTCCACCGAACGCTTACTCCTCCTCAAAATCCAGATCGTACAGATCGAGCACCGCATTTATTTCGGCATAACGGTACCCCTGCCGCAAAAGGGCGTTTTTTACCTTTTTCACGCCCTTTTCGTCGGTGAGGTAACGCTCGTATTTCCGCTCCACAAGCTCCTCCAGACGGGCAAAAGAGTCCTCCTCGTCTGCGTAAGGCTCAACCGCTTCCTCTATAATGCTGTCTGACAGACCCCTGAGCTTCAGCTCCTGCTTCGCCTTAAACATACCGACCCGCTTCACCTCAAAAAGCTGCCGAGCCAACGATTCCGCATACCGCCTGTCGTCTATCAGCCGCAGTCCCGCAAGCTCTTTGCATACCTTTAGGCATATGTCCTCGGAGTAATTCTTTTCCAGCTTTTGGTACAGCTCCACAAATCCGTAATCCCTCACGTCCAAAAGATATAAGGCCCGCTCCCTTGCCCTGCGGTAGCCGTTCGCCGAAACCATTTCCTCAACAGCCTCGGCGGGGACGTTCATTCCCTCTTTCAGATGATATTCCGCAAGTATTTTTTCGTTTATGTAGATACGCTCACCCGTGTCAAAAATCACGCATATTGTACTGCCCTTATAGGCGGAAATTTCTGTTATCCTCATGATTATTTGACAGGTGTAAATTCTTCAAAATCGTCGTCAGCGTCTATAATAACGTTGACGTGGGGCTTTTCGGGTATGTCCGCAGCTTCGGGAACGTCCGTGTTTTCTGCGGAAACAGCTTCTCCGGCAGCCTCTGCAGCAGCTTCTGCGGCTGCTTCCTCAAGAGCGGCGGCTTTTTTGCTCTTTTTGGATACCAGTACCACTTCGCTTGCCTTTTCCTTTATCTTTTCCTCGATCTCTTTCATCTTGTCGGGATTGTTTTTCAGCCATTCCTTGGTATTTTCACGTCCCTGACCTATTTTGCCGTCCTCGTAGGAGAACCACGCGCCGCTCTTTTTGATAATGCCCAGGTCTACCGCAAGATCGACCACCTCGCCCTCGCGGGAAATTCCCTTGCCGAAGTAAAGATCGAACTCGCACTCCTTAAACGGCGGGGAGACCTTGTTTTTTACCACCTTGCACTTGGTGCGGCTGCCTATCACGTCGGAGCCGTTCTTGATAGCCTCGCCCTTGCGTACCTCAATACGCACCGAGCTGTAGAATTTCAGCGCTCTTCCGCCGGGAGTGGTTTCGGGATTTCCGTAGACTACGCCTATTTTTTCGCGTACCTGATTGATAAAGATAGCTACGCAGTTAGACTTGGAAATTACCGACGTGAGCTTTCTCATCGCCTGGGACATAAGCCTCGCAAGCTGTCCCACATGGGTATCGCCCATTTCACCGTCTATCTCGGCCTTTGTTACCATGGCGGCTACCGAGTCCAGAACGATAACGTCCAGCGCGCCCGAACGCACCAGAGCCTCGGCTATTTCAAGAGCCTGCTCGCCGCTGTCGGGCTGGGAAACAAGCATATTGTCAATGTCAACGCCAAGCGCCTTTGCGTAGACAGGGTCGAGAGCGTGCTCCACGTCGATAAAGGCTACCTCGCCGCCGATTTTCTGTGCTTCCGCGACTATCTGCAAAGCCACCGTTGTTTTACCGGAGCTTTCGGGACCGTACACCTCCACGATCCTTCCGCGGGGTACTCCGCCTATTCCCAGAGCCATATCCAAGGTCATGGAGCCGGTAGGTATCGAGTCAACGTTAAAGTCGGCAGCCTGACCCAGCTTCATTACCGCGCCCTTGCCGTACTGCTTTTCAATATGCGCTATCGCCGCTTCGAGAGCCTTTTTCTTTTCGTCCGCGCTTGTGAGCTTGACGACCGCTTCTTTTTTTTCGGCTTTCTTCTTCTCTGCCATATTATACCTCCGTTAAAAATCGAACATTTTTTCTTATTTTAACATTTTCACCCGAAAACGTCAATAGTTAAGGAGAAATTTTCACAAATATTTTTCCATACGGTACTGCTCAATAACTTTATTGCCAATAATTGTAATCGCCTGTTTCGGGCATAAAGAGAAACATCGGTAACACATTGTGCAGCGGCAGCCGCCGGAAGCTTTGCCTTCCGTGACAGTAATATTTTTCATCGGGCAGCTTTTTTCGCAAATGCCGCAGCCAACGCATTTTTCACGGTCAACAGACGGACTTTTCGCATAACTGCGCGCCTTGTGCCCGAACCAAAGCCGCTGACCGAACAGTCCCGCAATATGGTAAAAAATGTTCAGACCCTCTTGTGAAGGCTTTCCCTCCGAAAAAAGCTTTGCGGCGTTTTCGGCTTTGAGACGGGCTGCGCCAATAAGCTTTTTATTATCTTCCGCGGATTTTTTCAGCGCCCGCACGTCCCCGATACAGTCGGGCATACGCAGGTGCAGTCCGCCGGTAACGTTCGCTCCGTATTTTTTAAAAAGCCTTGCGGATACTCCTGCTCCGTCTCCGCTGAAAAGACCCATGTCAGCTATTACATATATATTTTTCCTTTCCACAGGTCTTTGTTGTCCGTTATAAAATCGTGTACTATCTTAGGCAGACTGCTGTAATATATCGGATATGCAAACGCTATATCACTGCTTTGGGTTATTGCAGGAACTGCACTTTTGTCCTCGACAGAAAATATTTCGCCGCCGAACTTTTCCATAAAAACGGACAGGCAATATTTGGTATTGCCTGTGCCGCTGAAATAAATTCCTGTCATTACAGTTCTCCGGTCCGCCCCGCTTCAAGCTCTATGAAGTGCCGGGCCGCTCTGCCCGAACGTCCGCTTCGGCGCAGGGCGTAAGCCTCCGCGCGGGTAAGCAGGTCGGGTGTGACTGCTACGCCGTACTCCAAGGCAAGCTTTTCCACGATCTGTAAATAAGTATCCTTATTCGGTTTAAGAAACGCCACCTTTAATCCGAAGCGTTCCGACAGGGAAATCTGTTCCTCGCGGGTATCGGAGGCGTGGATCTCGTCCCCCTGACGGCTTGAAAAGGTTTCCCTGACAAGGTGACGTCGGTTGCTGGTGCAGTAGATAGCCGTGTTTGAGGTCTTAGCCGCCGCGCCGCCCTCCAGAACGGCTTTCAGCGCGCTGAAATTGTCATCGTCAGCGGAAAAGGATATATCGTCTATGAAAATAATAAATTTAAGCGGATTTGCAGCTATCTTCTCCGTTACCGCGGGAAGCTCTCCCAATTGGGCTTTTGTAAGCTCTATGAGCCGAAGACCCGCGTCCTTGTACTCGTTCACTACCGCCTTTACCGTGGAGGACTTTCCGGTACCCGCGTCGCCGTACAAAAGCACGTTCTGGGCGGGTTTGTCCCTGAGCAGGGACATTGTGTTTGCGATAACCTTTTCCCGTTCAAGCTCGTACCCGGTAAGCTGCGAAAGCTTTTGACCGTCTGGGTTTTTTATTGGGACGATGCAGCCGTCCTTAAAGGAAAAAGCGTGATATTTCGCAAATATCCCGAAGCCCCGCGTATGCAGCGCGGAGACTCTTTCGCGGTACGTTTCCAGAAAGTCCGCCTCATGAACGCTCCAGCTGGCAAACGGCGCTCCCTCTCCTACCGCAGTCCATGCCTCCTCGGATGTAAGCTGTGATAGCTCCTGCAGGAAAGCAAGCTCTTTGCGCACTGCTTCGTCTATTTTTACGGGTATCTCTCTGCATTCCGAAATTCGCTTTATGTACGGATTTTCGTCCTCCGTAACGATTTCTGTGAGGAAATCCGTAAGAGAATCACCGTGTTCGTATAGTCCTGATACGAAATCTCCGTAGCTTCCGGGGGTTGGAGAGATGAGGAATTTCAGCAGCTTCGCTGTCGTCTTTTCCTTGAGTATCCCTCTGAAAACCGCAAGGGACTGTAATTTTTCGGCATATTCATTAAGCATTTGGGATCATTTCTTTCCTTTAAAATATTAAATCAATTATACAGCAAAATTCGGTATGTGTCAATGTGCGCTCATATTTTTGCGTAGTGCAATGTCCGAATCTTTTTTTATTTAACTCTTGACATATTTGTTTTTATATGATATAATATTGATGTTATATGTTCGGGGCATTAGCGCAGTTGGGAGCGCACCACACTGGCAGTGTGGGGGTCAGGGGTTCAAGTCCCCTATGCTCCACCATTATAAACCACGTAAAACAGCCGTTTTCAAGCATTTGCGAACGGCTGTTTTATTTTGGCAATTTACGTTTTGTGCGCTGTTTGTGCGCCATTGCCGAAAAACAGTACAAAAATAAGCGGATGATCTCAAAAAATGAGGTTATCCGCTTTTTGTGTTTTTAGAGACCGTCATACCGTTTTTGCATTGTTCCTGAAACTGCACCGCCTGAAGGTTCAGCTCCTTTTCCGTCTTTACGTCCGACAGAAATAAGCTCGGATATATATGAATTAATTTGCTTTTTGGAAAGCAGACCGTATGCTTGTCCTCCCAAAAGCGGGTATATATGATTTTTCAGCAGCCGTGAGTAATTTGCATAGGTTGATTTTTTGCGGTCAGCCTTTTGGATTCAAGCCACTCAGAGCAGACTTCTTTGACTGTCAGCTTTATAATAGGTTTAGTTTCAATCCTTTTCAGAAAATAGGACTGCTCCATTTTTCCCTGACCTCTGAAAGCGTTCTGCCGTAAACGTATTTGTAACACAGTTTTCTATTTTCATCATAGCCTATTTTTATACGTCATTCATATCTTCCGTCAGCTCTTTTGTAAATGTTGCTCCCTCTTCTTGACATACTTTTCCTCCGTGACTGAGGCAATGACGGTTTAATTTCCTGTTATTCGACTTTAATTGTCATATTATTAACTTTTCTGTCAAAATGTTATTCCGCAAAATACCATAAGCCTCGTTTTTTAGAAATCGTCAGGGACAAAAATAGGACCGAAAGATTATGGTGTCATAATCTTTCGGTCCTTTTAATTACATAAATTGGTTTTATTTATCATATTACCTATCTTCAACAATATGAGTTTCCAAAGGAATAATATTTCCATTCGCATCCCATATGAGATTATTTCTGAAATCCTCAAAATTGTCAAATCTCCAACCATTTTCGGTCAATATGACAGTATAATAGAAATCACGAAAACTCTCAACATTAGGTTCATCGTCATGCCAAAATCTTGAAACAGCTTTAATAATAATTTTATTATCAGTTTGCTTCATAATTGAAAATGACACATTATCAAAAAATGGATTGCTGCCGCTGCTTTTGTCAATATAGCAAAGTTCACCGTCATAATCAGTATAGGCTGTCAGATACTCATCTTTTCCAGATAAAAGGTAATCTGTAAAATCATTTGTAAAATATTTTTGCAATTCAATTTTAAAACTGCTATAAGAAATTCCCGTTTTGTAGTAACCATCAGGAGATAAATCTTCCGGCTGTTCAAAGCAGTGTAAATATTTAAAATAATGTGTATAGATATGCTCTGCTTTATTTAAAAGATCGGTAAGCTCATCGTCAGTCCATTCTATAGATATCCAACTAATGCTTTGTATCGTTTCATGTTCGGGCATAATAAATTCCGATAACTCGCGCTGAACTTCTGACAAGCCTGTTATCAAATAAGCTTCAGTCTCTTTATACGTATCAACTGCTACATATTCAGGTTGTTCTGTGTAATTTAATGAATAACATGATGTAAATAAAAACATTGAAATTATTGAAATAATGCTCAAATAAATCTTTTTCATACTTACACTCACCTTGTAGGTTTATTTAATTGTAATTACTTGCTTAATATCTGATCCTCCGTAAGGGAGCTTATAGGCGCGGTTTGGCTGCAATTTATTGACTTTTCCAAGGATGAGTCCACAGAAAGCGACAGCAGCGGCACGGAAGCGGAACAGCTTTTCCTCGATGCCTGCCGTTATATCTATAATGACGCATACGAAGATTTCCGCAGGAATTTTGCGGAGATGTTCATTTTCCAGCGTATAAAATATTCGGTGATTGCGGAACGAAAAGAGCGGGAGGAAGGGAAAAATTCTTGAAAAGCAGGTATCCTTTAACGGCGGCGTTGCGCACATTTACACGGTGGAAAACACCGCTTTGCCCGGCGACAAACCTGCGGACAAGCTTACATATCGGCGCACTGCAAGGTTTTCCAATCGAACGGCGGGCGCGGTGCAGTTCAAGTCCTGCGGGGATATTCTTGACCCGCATTTTGACCCGCATATCTGCTCTTTTTCATAATATTTTTACTGTTTTTACAGTATTTGGAGATGATAAAAGTTAAATAAAAAGCCCGCAAACCGTTTAAATAACGCATTTGCAGACCTTTCCAACTGGTCGAGGTGACGGGACTCGAACCCACGGCCTCTGCGTCCCGAAGAGTGAATTTAATGCTCTCTCCGCCACAAATGGCTTTTTATAGCTGTTTCCACTCCGCGACAAATCCTCTTAAGCGGTCTTATATCCGTTGTTTCCGTGTGCTCCGGAACTGTCTATGGTCAGACATGTGGTCATTTTTCCGCGCCCACCAACAAGAAACTATTAAATCTAACGTTATTATAGCATAGAAAAGAGGAAAAATCAAGTCAAAATTTGAGCCGCATAAAACAAAGAATACAACCGACAAAAAACAATGCAGCTATATCTTCAAAACCACATCGACGAAAAACTCCGTATCGCTGTTGTACACACGTGCCGAGCCGTCGTATTTTTCGGCGACGGCGGCGATAGAAGCAAGCCCCGTACCTTGTCCCCCGTGCTTGGTCGAGCGGTACGCGCTGTCGCCGCTTTTCAGAACGTTTCCGTCAAAGCTGTTGGTAGAGACCACATACAGACTGTTCCCGTGACGTATCTCTGTTGTCAGATTAAAATAACGTTTTTCCTCGGGCAGCCCGATACAGGCTTGTATCGCGTTTTCCATAATGTTTCCGAAAAGCGCCGCCATGTCCAGCTCGGAAAAAGTAAGAGGGTCGGGAAGCTCTATTTTCCAATCCGTTCTTATTCCCTCGGCTTCCGCCAATTCATGATAATGCCCGAACAGCGCGTTTAAGGCGGCATTTGCGCAGTAGCTCGGGGGAACGCTTTTGTTAAGCAGCTGTTCGTACTCGGAAAGGTGCGCCCGTACGCCGTCGATATCGTTCTTTTCGGCAAGCGCCGATAAAATATGAACAGACTGCCGGAAGTCGTGCCTTAACCTTTGCGATTGCTTCATATATTCCTGTAATTCGCGGTACTGGTGCGACTGCATTTCAAGCAGCTGAGAGCGCTTTTCAAGCTCCGCGCGATCCAGCAAGACGGCAGCGCCCTGATAAAAAAGCACATAGATTATTATAAGCGCCGTCATCATGAAGCATTCAAACAGCGGAAACAGATAGTACATTCGTCCCACAAGGATATTTTCGTATGAAATAGGGGCAGCCAATATATTGAACAAAAAGAATATAAACGACAGTGCGCTGACTGAGTACCAGATTTTTGCCGAATCAAGTCTATCCAGCATTTTAGAAGCATACTTGCAGGAGGGGTAAAAAGCAAGCAGCGCCATAAGGCAGGAAAGACCTAACTGGAACAGCTGTGCCTCCGTTGAAAAGTCCGTGGCGCCGGAAGACGGGTTAATATGAGCGTCAAAGGCATAAGCGAACTGTGCGGGAAAGCTTTGCGCCGCGCAGACGCCCACATAAACGGCAAGCGCTCTCGGGAAATCGGTAGTTATTGTAAGGCGGTACAGAAAGAAAGATATTATAATAAAAGGGACAAGTATTATGTTCGCGTCGATTTTCAGCGCCGACATCGCCAGCGAACCTAAGACCGCAAACGGAATTATAACGCATGCGCAAAGAGCTGCCGTTTTCGGCAAAGAGTATCTCATATGATTTTTTACGGGATAATAACAGGAGAGCACCGTGGGGATCAGAATAAAAAACTGCGGCATCTCGGAAAGCCAGTCAAGTACATTTACTGTCATACGCTCACCCCTTTCCTCTTCTTTGAACGCCGCGTATTTTGGCGAAATTATAGTCCCGCGCCGCCTGTTTGATCTTAAGCCGGTCGCGTACCCGTATGGGGAGCCGCGCGCCGTTTTCAAGTATGCAGCAGCTGTTTTCAAAATCGGTAATATAATCGGCGTTTACGGTAATGCCCTTGTTTATGGGAATAAACCTCGCGTCTCCGTTGGTCTGCTCAATAAACTGCGGCATGGTCATGCGGCTGCGAAGCTCCGTGCCGTCCGTAAGTGTGATATCCAGATAGTGCGCGTCGGTTATGACCGAAACGATATTTTCAAACGGCACGCGGACAGTCCGTCTTTCGCTGTAAAACTCAATGTAATTATGCTTGGGCAGAAGCGCAAGCGCGTCCCTCAGGACGTTCTCGACGCGCTCCTCCGCAAAGGGCTTGATGATGTATTCAAACGCGTGACAGGAGAACGCTTCGGGCATGCACTCTCCGCAAGAGGTCAGGAAGACTAACAGACAAGCGCCGTCGTTTTCGCGGAGCTTTTTCGCCGCCGAAACGCCGTCGATACCGTTCATGAAAATATCCATAAAAACAATATCGTATCCGCGCTCATTAAGAGAGACGAGAAAGCTCTCCCCGTCCGAAAACGCGGATATTTCCGTTTCCACGCCGTATTCACGTCCAAAGCGGCGGCATATCTCCGTCATCTCATTGATATAAATTCGCTCGTCGTCTACCAAAGCTATATGCATATTCCTCACCTCTTTTTTCATAATTATATAGCCTTGAGCAAAACTCACCAAACCGCATAAGAAAAGGAACAGTGAGCAGAGTTCAAAACAGCTATCACTATAACCCAAAAATATATAGAAAGAGCCAACCGAATTTGGTATAATTAGATTGTAAGAAAACCATACGAAAGGGGTTGGCTCTTATCTATCGCCAAGAAATTATACAGGACATTACGCTGTTTACATCGGCGCCGAAAGCGAAATTTTATGACCGGCTTTTTGAAAGCCTTGATCTTTCGGATTTTCCCGAATCGACTGCTACAACCGGCAGAAACGGTTATTCCAAAAGAGCGCTGCTGCGCGCTTTCATTGTGATGAAATGCGAATGTTTTTCCTGCGTTACAGATCTTTTAGATTATCTCCAAAATAATCTTTTGATCGCTCATTACTGCGGATTTAATATTCTTAAACCGCTTCCATCCTATCATACTTTTGAGCGTTTTATTAAAAACCTTGACAACAATATTTTGAAAGAGCTTATGAAGTCACAAGTTTTAAAGCTTTCCAAAATGAGAATCATCGACACGTCTTTTATTGCACTCGATTCGACTCCTATTTCCGCAAACACTTCGCAGAACAATCCCAAATCATTCAAGAAAAACAAGTTTTCAAAGGACAATCAGCCTAAGAATGATAAGGACTGCAAGCTCGGTGTTCATACCGCCACTAATCAGCATAACAAACGTAATTTCGAGTTCTATTGGGGTTACAAAAACCACGTGCTGGTTGACTGCATTACAGGCTTACCAATCTACGAGCTTACTACCACTGCCGACGTTGCCGACAGCACAGTTACTCTTGATATTCTAAGCCAAACCAATAGTTTTCTTTCTATTAAGGAATGTACTTTTATTGCCGATAAAGCTTACGACATAAAGGAAATCTACAATACCGTCAAGGACGTTTATTTCGGTGAATGCGCAATCCCTCTTAACAAACGCAATACTAAA
>Ga0073906_1005834_pt1 | contig 10680 bp, 5 predicted proteins | sample Inofromicrocosms_FD_65485 | JGI IMG/M metagenome (GOLD analysis project Ga0073906, IMG submission 65485) | Mouse cecum microbial communities from Vienna, Austria - Inoculum for glucosamine and mucus D2O microcosms | ecosystem: Host-associated > Mammals > Digestive system > Large intestine > Cecum... | reverse complement strand
TCTGATGGAAATGTATCCATTACCGGCGGTAAAGAGGGAAGCAACTTCTCCGCTTTTCCGGTCCCTGCAAATCTCACGGTCAATGCGGTGGGGAATATCACAATTGATGATAAATGCCCCACGGTGAACTACGGGGCAGCTGCACTGACCTCCACCGGCGGCGGGACGGTCAGTTTTCCACCTGTATCGGTGGCAACAAATCTTGATTTCAGCGACCCCACAACAGATCCAGGTGACCTGGACACAAACGGCTACCAGTGGGATGCAGCAAACAAGAAGCTCACCTTGAAGGGCGTCCAACTCACCGGAACTGTGAACCTGCCCGATGATACAGTGATAATAGAAACGATAGGGAAGTGCTCCATTAACACAGTGGCTATTGCTGGTAACAGCCCGCAGAATACGAATCTGACATTCACCGGAACGGGTGAACTGACGGTGCAAGAGCGAATTGACATCTGTGGTGGCGATAACAATGCCCTCACGATAGATGCTGGGGCGACAGTCATAGCTAACGGCGACATTGCTATTGGTGCGAGCGGTGCAGCGAACTCCATTGTGACCATAAACGGAACTTTGACGTCAAACTCGCTGGACGGGACAGCGTTATCTGCCGGAAGCGTCCATGTGGGTTCCAGCGGTAAGCTGGCGGTTTCTGGCTCGTTCGGCCTTTCCGTCAACGGTATGTTTGATGAAAATAGAAATACAGTTTATATCAACCTCTTTACTATTGCAATGGGCGGCAGTTTCCGGGCAGAGTATAAAGATGCAGGCATCTTTTCTAACCTTCCTTCTGACTCCACGCTTAGTGCAGAGGAAGTATTTATCATCCCGGAAGGCTATTTGCCCCCGGACTGCGAACCAAAGACGCTTGGTGACTCCCCTCCTGTCGCCCATCTTACAAAGGAGGGCACAGAGGACGTGTATCCCGGACCCCTTGTCATCCATAATCACGGCTGGAAATGGGCTTTTGACGATGCCAAACATTGGCAGGAATGTACACATACGGATAAATGTCAAAAAACTTACAACGAAGGCCTTCACAGCAATGACAGTACCTGGCAGAGCGACGCAAACAACCACTGGCATGCGTGTATCACCTGCGGCGCTGTCACAGACCGCGCGGCGCACACCTATGTCGACGGTACCTGCAGTGTGTGCGGCCATAAGCAGCCCGACCCGCCCTCGCCGCCCATTCACCGGCATGTCTGGTCATCGAACTGGAGCAGCGACGCCGCCAACCACTGGATCAGGTGCATCACCTGCGGCGCTGTCAAAGACAGGCAGGCCCACATCTATGACGATGACCAGGACGCCGTCTGCAATGTCTGCGGGTACGAGCGGACCGTAGAGCCGCCTGCCCATGTCCACAATTGGTCGGAGGAGTGGAGCAGCGACAGCGGACATCATTGGCACGAATGTACCGCCGCCGGGTGTGCTCTCACGGACAACAGCCAAAAGGACGGCTATGGGGAACACATCTATGACGACGGCCAGGACGCTGTCTGCAACGTCTGCGGATACGAGCGGACCGTAGAGCCGCCCGCCCATATCCACAGCTGGTCGGAGGGGTGGAGCAGCGACAGCGGGCATCACTGGCACGAGTGTACCGCCGCCGGGTGTGATCTCACGGACAGCAGCCAAAAAGACGGCTACGGCCCTCATATCTTTGATAATGCATGGGATGCCGGCTGTAATACCTGCGGTTACCAGCGACTCCTGCCCACGCCCTCCAGACCCTCCGGCGGCGGCAGCAGCATCAGGGCGTATGCGATCAAAGTGGAGAAGTCGGAGCATGGTAAGGTGACCTCCAGCCGCGCGTATGCGGCCAGCGGCACGACGATTGCACTGACCGTCACGCCGGATGCGGGATGTGTGCTGCTTGAGCTGACCGTCACCGACAGCCAGGGCAATGGGATTTCTCTGACGGAAAAGAACACGTTTACAATGCCCGGCAGAGACGTGACCGTAAAGGCCAGCTTTGCACCGGTACCGGTCGAACCCCAGGAGCAGCCCTGCGGCGGCGGCGACGGCTGCCCGTCCGGAGCCTATGCCGATTTGCGTACCGGCGCTTGGTATCATGAGGCAGTAGACTATGCCATTCGGGAGGGACTGCTGACCGGCTATGGCAGCGGCGCCTTTAAACCGGATGACAACCTTTCAAGGGCGCAGCTGGCGCAGATTCTCTACAATATGGCGGGCAGGCCTGTCGTAAAGGCTGGCAGCCGCTTCGCGGATGTGGCGGCAGATTCCTGGTGTGCTGACGCGGTCGCGTGGGCGGCGGCACAGGGGATCATCGACGGCTACGGCGAAGGTCGGTTTGGTCCGGATGACAGTATCACCCGTGAGCAGATGGCCGCGATGCTGTGGCGGTACGCCGGCAGCCCTGCCGCTACAGACAAGGAGCTGCATTTCAGCGACGCGGCGCAGGCTGGCGGCTGGTCGCTGGACGCTCTGCGCTGGGCGGTGGAGAACGGCATTCTCCATGGAAACGGGGATGGGACACTTGCTCCCAAAGGCCTGACCAGCCGGGCCGAGGCCGCGCAGATGCTGCTGAATTTGGCGGACAAGTAAGTACAGGACGAAAGGGATACCGGGGAGGAAATTTCCGCGGTATCCCTTTTCCGGTCTTCAGGGACTGGGACGGTAATAACAAGCGTAACCCCTCAGGCCAGCGCATATTTTCGTCTGTATTCCCGATACCGCTCCTGAAACGCCTCGCTGTCGTTGCGGGTCTCGCGCAGAGATTGGTGGAGGTTCATGGAGTCGCGGGCGGCGTCAATCATGCATCCGGCGATGTTGGAGCAGTGGTCCGCTGTGCGCTCCAGATCAGTCAGCAGGTCCAGCCAGGTGAAGCCTGCGTCGATGGTGCAGTCCCCCTTTTGCAGGCGCAGGATGTGGCGGGTGCGAAGCTGCTCCTTCAGCTGGTCGATGACCTCCTCCAGCGGCTCCACCTTGGCGGCGGCGGACAGGTCGTTTTGCAGGTAACCTGCGAGAGACAGGTCTAAAATGTCGCTGACCGCCTGGAAGATGACCGCCAGCTCGCCTGTGGCCGCGTCGGTAAACCGGATCTCCTTCTTCTGCAGCTCCTCCGCAGACTCCAGAATGTTGACCGCGTGGTCGGCGATTCGCTCAAAGTCGCCGATCAGCTTCAGCAGCTTGGCCGCCTCCCGGCTGTCCGCTTCGCTGATCTGCCGTGCGCTCAGATTCACCAGATACGTGCCCAGAATGTCCTCGTAGTGGTCGGTCTTATCCTCCCGCTCCCGGATGGACGCGGCCAGCTCCGGGGAGTTGTTCCCCAGGGAGGCCAGGGCGTCCTTCAGGGAGGACACGGCGGTCTCCGCCATATCCACGGTCACCGCGTGGCAGCGCTCCAGAGCGATGGAGGGGGTGGCGAACAGGCGCTCGTCCAGTTCCTCGAATACCTCCGGCTGCCTGGCGTCGGGCACAAGGACCTTGACCAGCCGCTCCAAAAAGCCGGACAGGGGCAGCATCAGGAGCGTACAGAGCACATTGAACACTGAGTGGGCCGCGGCGATGCCCAGCAGGGAGGCCGGTTCCTCCAGCAGCGCGGGGCGCAGCAGAGCCCGCAGCAGGCAGAACGCCGTCAGCCAGACCGCTGTGCCGATGACATTGAAGGAGAGGTGGACCAGCGCCGCCCGCTTGGCGTTTCTGTTGGCCCCCACGGAGGAGAGCATGGCCGTCACGCAGGTGCCGATATTCTGCCCCATGATGATGGGTATGGCCGCGCCGTAGGAGACCTGCCCGGTGACGGCCAGCGCCTGCAGGATGCCTACGGAGGCGGAGCTGGATTGAATTACCGCCGTCAGCGCCGCGCCGGCCAGCACGCCCAGCACCGGGTTTTTGAACATGACAAACATCTGCCGGAACGCCGGGAGCTCCCCCAGGCCGGACACCGCGCCGGACATGGTCTCCATGCCGTACATCAGCGTGGCGAAGCCCAGCAGGATCATGCCCGTGTCCTTCTTTTTGGCGCTCTTGCAGAACAGATAAAAGATGATGCCCAGCAGGGCCAGCGCCGGTGTGAAGGAGGAGGGCTTGAGCAGCTTGACAAACACATTGCCGCTGTCGATCCCCGCAAGGCTCAGGAGCCACGCCGTGACCGTGGTGCCGATATTTGCGCCCATAATGATGTTGATCGCCTGCTTGAGCGTCATCAGGCCGGAGTTGACAAAGCCCACCACCATCACCGTAGTGGCTGAGGAGCTCTGGATCACTGCCGTGACCCCCAGACCTGTCAGAAGTCCCGCCAGCTTGCCGGTTGTCAGCTTTTCCAGGAGGGACCGCAGCTGTCCCCCCGCGCGCCGCTCCAGGGCCTGTCCCATCAGGCTCATGCCGAACAGAAACAGACTCAGTCCGCCAATCAAAGTAAGCGCGTCGAAAATATCCATCAGTTCTACCTCTTTTTCCTTATCGTTTACCCCATTACTTTAACAGCCGGATGTAAAATCTATTACCAGCGTTGTGTAAAATCTGTGTAAAATTTGAATAGAGGGACATGCCGTCCGATGGGCAGGACCTGTCTGCCCGGCGATTTTACAAGAATTTTACAGAACTTTAGATAGCGAATTTTACATAGGCTGCATAAGCTGTCATCATTGTTTCTCAATGGACGCGGCATCATACAGCGGACAGGTCCTTTTGATGAACGGACAAAGAAATAGAGGGGAAATTATCATGTTTATGCAGATCCTTTTTCAAAGCCCCTGCCGGCGGCAATCCCTCCAAGAGATAAAATCCCCCCTTGACTGCGCGGCAGCCACAGGTTTATGATACACCCTGTCAGGATTGATTGTAAGGATCATCAGGAGGTCAACACAATGGAAAAGATTCTTTATGTTGAGGACGATTTGAGCCTGATTGACGGCCTGAAATATACGTTGGAAGTCAACGGCTACTCGGTCGATACGGCCCGTACTGTGAAACAGGCGCTGGCCGTATTCCGCGGCAATTCCTACCAGCTGCTTCTGCTGGATGTTACCTTGCCGGATGGCAGCGGATTTGATGTCTGCAAAGAAGTGCGGAAGAGCTCCTCCGTTCCGATCATCTTCTTAACTGCATCTGACCAGGAAATCAGCGTTGTGCAGGGCCTGGATCTGGGCGGAGATGACTATATCACCAAACCATTCAGACTCAATGAACTGCTTTCGAGAATCAAAGCATTGCTTCGCCGTTCCGCCGGATTCTCGAAAGCGGTATTTTTAGAGGCGAACGGCATAAAGGTGGACGTTGTGGAACGCCGTGCCTGGAAAGACGGCAGTTTGCTCGCACTCCCCCTGGTTGAATTCAGGCTGCTCTGCCTGCTGATGCGGAATCCAAACCATCTGCTGACACGAGAAGCCATTTTGGACAGCCTGTGGGATGGGGCCGGCAATTATGTGGACGACAACACCCTGTCCGTTTATGTCCGCCGCCTGCGGAACAAAATTGAGGAGACGCCAAACGCGCCCCGGTATCTGCTGACAGAACGCGGAATCGGATACAAATGGGTCGTGGAGTGAGAAAAGACTATGAGAAATTTAGAAAAAGACACCCGGATGCTGTTATATGGAGTGGCTGTCGTGTGCGTCCTGTCCATGCTGTTTGTTTTCGGTATTTCTTCTGTCCTGGCAAAAACCTATCAAAGCAGCCTGATTACCCACGATTACGGCGTGGCCGGGTATCTTTTGAACCACGACGATGCCTTTGTCCTCTCCGCCTTTACCGGCGAAAAGGACGCCGGGGACGTGCTTTCCGGCCTCAAAGCGCTGTCTTTGCTGGGGTATCATGAGGCGGCTCCCATCCAATTGCTCCCGGCGGTTTCTGCCTATCAAAATCAAGTCCTGCTCTCCCTGATTTTTCTCCTGCTGTTTGTTTTTGGGGCGCTCTTCACCCTTCTGCTTCTGTATTTGCGCAGGCAGCACAGAGCGATTCACAGCGCTGAATGCGCCATTCGAGAATTTCTTGACGGGAACGCCGCGTCCCGTATTGCGTGCGAGCAAACCGGCGGCTGGTACAGTCTGTTCCACCAGGTGAATGAACTGTCCGCCATTCTCTCCACCCATGCGGAAAAGGAAAAGCAGACAAAAGAATTTTTGCAGGGGATGATTTCCGACGTATCGCATCAGCTCAAAACGCCGCTCTCCGCGTTGAAGATGTATCAGGAAATCATCGGCAGCCCTACTGCCGGTCCGAAAACCGTTATGGATTTTTCTCAAAAGTCTCTGCGTGAAATCAAGCGCATGGAGGCCGTGGTCCACACGCTTCTGACATTAGCGCGGCTGGATGCGGGGATGATCCAGATGCAGAAAGCGCCGGAAAATCTCGATACGCTTATGCAGGACGTTTTGGAGCGCTTTGCAGTCCGCGCGGAGCGGGAGGGAAAAATCATAGCGCTGTCAGGCAGCGGGGATGACACCCTTTTCTGTGACGCCCTGTGGATTTCAGAGGCGGTCGGGAATATTGTCAAAAACGCGCTGGAGCATACCGGACCAGGCGGCCGGATCAATATCTCTTGGGAGCGGAGCGCGCTCATGACAAAGCTCGTGATACAGGACAACGGGAGCGGAATTTGCCCGGAGGACCTATACCACATCTTTAAGCGTTTCTACCGCAGCCGGTTTTCGCAGGACATTCATGGCATTGGATTGGGCCTGCCTCTGGCAAAAACCATTGTGGAGCTGCATGGAGGGACGATTTCTGTGGCGAGCAGCCTCCGCGCCGGGACCACATTCACCCTCAGCTTTTTCAACCTTACCAATGAGTAAGATGGATGTCACCGGAAAGTAAGCCGGAGGGGGTATGATGGCTCCATAGGAGGTACTTGCCATGAATATTCTTGAAGTACAAAATCTGTGTAAAGTTTATGGAGCAGGCGAAGCGGCGGTTCATGCGCTGAATCAGGTTTCGTTCTCCGTCCGCAGGGGGGAATTTATTGCCATCGTTGGAGAATCCGGCTCCGGCAAAAGCACGCTGCTGAATATTGTGGGCGCGTTGGACGATCCCACATCGGGCAGCGTCCGGATCGACGGGAAGGATGTGTTTTCCCTGTCCGAGAAGGAGCTGACCGTGTTCCGGCGGCAGCACATTGGTTTTATCTTTCAGTCCTTCAACCTGATTCCCGAACTGGATGTGGAGCAGAATATGATTTTTCCGCTTCTCCTGGACTACAAAGTCCCGGACAAGAGATTTGTGGAGGAGCTGCTGCATGTGCTGGGACTGACAGAGCGCCGGAAGCACCTGCCCGGTCAGCTTTCCGGCGGGCAGCAGCAGCGGGCGGCGATTGGCCGGGCGCTTGTCACCCGTCCGGCCCTGATCATGGCGGATGAACCGACGGGGAATCTGGACAGCAAAAACAGCCAGGAAGTCATTGCGCTCCTGCAATCCATGTCGGCCAAATATCAGCAGACGATCCTGATGATTACCCACAACGAAAATCATGCAGGCGCCGCCGACCGTGTATTTCGCATGGCGGATGGCGTTTTGCAGGACCTGGGGGGTGCCCGGCAGTGAAAAGCTATCTCGCCCTTGCCGCCCAATATGAGCGGGTCCACCGAAAGAGCAGCAGGATGTCCGTTCTCTGCATTGTATTCTCTGTGCTGCTTGTGACGGCTGTTTTCAGCATGGCGGATATGGCGCTGCGTGCGCAAAAAAGCTATTTCATCAAAACAAACGGAGAGTATCACGCCAGTGTGACCGGCATCAGCGAGGAAACCGCTGCATTGATCGGCGCACGGCTGGATGTAGCCGTCTGCGGCTGGACCTATCAGGGCAGTACGGGAATGATCGGCTCCAAAACGGTCAGCTTTGCCGGTGCAAATGCGGATACCTTTTCTGTTTTAACAGAAATGGCGATGCAGAGCGGGACATACCCGGCCAGGCCGGACGAGGCGCTGCTGAACCAAACGGCGTTGGAGCAGTTGGGGCTGTCGGCCGGCGATACGGTCGTGGTCACTGTGCCGGATGGCCGGGCAAAGGCTTACCATGTGACCGGGGTGCTGCAGGATATGGGCAGCCTGCTCCAGGCGGACGTATACGGCATGGTGATGAATGAGGACGGATTCCGGGCAATTGCAGATGAAAATGCCGATGACGGGACGACATTTCGGATACAGTTCAAATCCGGCGTCAATATCCGCGCTGCTCTCCGGGAAATCAGGGATGCCTATGGCCTTGCCGACCGGCAGGTGGCGGAGAATACCGCCCTGCTTGGCCTGATGGGGCAGAGCGAAAACAGCACCATGCAGTCGCTCTATATCGTGGCGGCATTTCTGATTCTGCTGGTGCTGACGGCAGGGACCGTGATGATTGCCTCCAGCTTCAGTACGAATGTGTTGGAGCGAATCCAGTTTTACGGGCTGCTCCGCTGTCTGGGCGCGGACAAGGGACAGGTGAAGCACTTTGTGATCCGGCAGGGGCTGCGGCAAAGCATGAGGGGGGTCCCCATCGGTCTGCTCGCCGGCCAGATTGTAACATGGTTTGCCTGCTTTTTGCTGAAGTCCGTCAGCGGGGACCGCTTTTCGGATGTCCCGATGTTTCAGTTCAGTGCCGGCGGCCTGCTGGCCGGGGCGGCCATTGGTTTTCTGATTGTGATTCTGGCTGCTCTGTCGCCTGTCACGGCGGTCAGCGGCAATTCCCAGCTTGCGGAGCATAGACGGGCTGCCAATACGAGCCGCCTCCATGTGGATACCGGCATGGGAATTTTCCACGCGCTGTCCGGCAAAAAGAATCTGTTTCTCATGACATGCTCCTACGCCATCAGCATTATGATGTTCCTGTCCTTTCAAGTGCTGGTCGTCTTCCTGGGGGAGGGGATGCCTGCGCTTGCGCCGTCTGCCGCCGATCTGACCGTCACGATGGGAGGCACGGCGCTGGACAGAACGCTGACGGCGCGAATCAGCGCTGTGGATGGCGTGCAGCGGGCGTTTGGCCGGATGGAAGAGACAGAGCTTTCCGTCTCTTCCATCCGCGGTGCTGGGACAGTTACGCTGGTTTCCTATGACGATCGTCAGCTGCGGTGGGCAGAGGATGAATTGCGTCAAGGAAGCGCCGCCTCTCTTCAAGACGGCGGCGAATATGTTTTGGCGGTCTATCAAGACGGGCAGAATTGGATGGCCGGCGATACCCTGACGTTTCAGACCGCTGCGGGAGAGCGGCAGATGACAATAGCCGGCGTGTTGTCCGCCGTGCATGCGGCCAACCCTGCGGGAAGCTGCGGGTATGTTGTCTGTTCCGAGCAGACATTTTCGGAGCTTGCAGGGAGCGCAGGCTATACGGCGATAGATGTGCAGGTCTCCGAGCCGAATGATGATGCCGCAGCTGCCGCAGTCCGGAATCTGCTTCCAGCGGACAGCACAGTCTCCGATAAACGCCTGAGGAATTCGGAATCAAGAAGCGCCTATTATACAGGAGCGATTTTTATTTACGGTTTCCTGACGGTTATTGCGCTCATTACCGTGGTTCACATCTTCAACAGTATGAGCGCAAGCGCAGCATCCCGAACAAGGCAGTACGGCATGATGCGCTCGATTGGGATGGGCGCGGAGCAGCTCAGCAGGATGATTGCGGCAGAAGCATTTACCTATGCGGTTCTCGGCTGCGCGACAGGCTGCGTCCTGGGATTGCCGCTGAACAGGCTGATGTTTCAGTTTTTGATAGCGGAAAAGTGGGGGACAGGATGGACGATTCCTGCAGGGCCGCTTTTCATGATCGTCCTGCTCTGTCTCGCTTCGGCTGGAATTGCGATCAGACGCCCAATCAGGCGGATTAGCAGCATGTCCATTGTGGACGCCATGAAACGGGGCCAATAGCGCCGGCGGTTTATTTGCAATTATTTCTTCAAAGGCCCTTTCGCATTTCACGAAAATGTTTTATAATAGGCGTATCAGGCATATTTCATGATGAGCAACGAAAGGCAGTAAATCTATGGAACAGACTTCTATACTCGATTTCAACGAGAAAAAGGGCTTTATCTGCGATATGGACGGCGTGATCTACCACGGCAACAGAATTCTGCCGGGGGTGGAGGAATTTATCCGCTGGCTCCATGAGGAGAACAAGGACTACCTGTTCTTGACCAACAACAGCGGCTCTACGCCGCGGGAGCTTCACCAGAAGCTGGCCCGCATGGGCCTGGACGTGCCGGAGGAGCACTTCTACACCAGCGCCCTGGCCACCGCAGCGTTTTTGAAGGAGCAGGCTCCCGGCTGCTCGGTATTTGCGATTGGCGAGGCCGGGCTGCTCAACGCCCTGTATGACGCGGGGATGACCATGAATGACGTGAATCCCGATTATGTGGTGGTGGGAGAGGGGCGCACCTATACCCTCGACACGCTGACAAAAGCCGTCAATCTGGTGTTGGGCGGCGCGAAGCTCATCGGGGCCAACTCCGACGTCTCCGGTCCCATTGAGAACGGGCTCGCCCCCGCTTGCCGGGCGTTGGTGGCCCCCATTGAGATGGCCACCGGGACACAAGCATATTTCTGCGGCAAGCCCAACCCCCTGATGATGCGCACCGGCCTGCGGCTGCTGGACTGCCACTCCAACGAGGCCGTTATGGTGGGCGACCGGATGGACACAGACGTCATATCCGGTATGGAGAGCGGTATGTCTACCGTACTGGTGCTCTCCGGCGTTTCCACGCGGGAAACGCTGAAAACCTATGCCTACCGGCCCACCGTT
>Ga0073906_1005832_pt1 | contig 10683 bp, 11 predicted proteins | sample Inofromicrocosms_FD_65485 | JGI IMG/M metagenome (GOLD analysis project Ga0073906, IMG submission 65485) | Mouse cecum microbial communities from Vienna, Austria - Inoculum for glucosamine and mucus D2O microcosms | ecosystem: Host-associated > Mammals > Digestive system > Large intestine >... | reverse complement strand
TTTGTCATATTATTAACTTTTCTGTCGAAATGTTATTCCACAAAATACCATAAACCTCTTTACTTTTCGATATATTCATGCTATAATACCTATATTGCAGCACAAAAGTTCTTAATTTGCTACTCGCAAAGATGCAAACTTTGCGATAAAAACCTTTAGCGCTGTAATAATAACATTTGCAGAATCGAAAATATTATACACCCATTCCGCGTGCTCGGTCTCAATTTTTTTATATCTTTTCTACAAAAAAATCCTCTTATTAAAATTGCAGCCTCTTCTGCAATTTAAAAAAAGAGGGGGATCCTTAAACAGACCTGACGGTTTTGCAAATGTTATGTTTATTTTTGTCAACCTGTCATAGGTTGTTCCATCTCCTATATTTTATAAATATTTTTTTATTTGTTTTACCCGCATTTTTATGCGGGCGCTTTTTTTAACATTTGCAGGATGATTTCAAATATGAACGGAAAATAATTGTAAACATTAAACAGTTTTCCGTAATAAAACCAAACTAAAAATGATTATGGAGGAATACGGCAATGACTGATCTTGAATTTGAGAGACTATTAACTTCTGCTGTTAAGATATATAATGCAGATAAAGAAAAGGCAATGGAAGCCAGTAACCAACACGAGTTTTCACCTGAATTTGAACGTAAAATGGATATTTTAATGGGAAAGAGCAATAGACAATTCAGAATTAAACCTAAAAAGCTGTTTATTGCCCTTACAGCCGCAATATCGGTTGTATTTATTATGGCTATGAGAGTTAATTCAGTTAGAGAGGTTTTTATAAACTTCTTTAATGTTTTTGATGTTTTTTGATACTTATACTAAACCCGCTTTTGTGTGCTAAGGAATTGCTGAATCAAAGAGATTTTTTTCTGAGCCGCTCCCGCTTATTGCGTTCCCCGTCAACAAGGCGTGAAATATAGTTCACCTTTTATATTTTAGAAATATTAGAGTACATGTCATGCAATTGTTTGTAGTTATAAAAGTTAAAGTGTTACCTTTAAAGGTAACACTTTTTATCGTAATATAGCTGCTTTGGTTCTTGTGCCCTTTTACGTTGTTTACAGTCGTACTTACGCAGGAATGCCCCAACGCTCCCGAAACCGTCACAATGTCCACGCCCTGATTGACGAGCAGCGAACAGAACAAGTGTCTGAAGCTGTGCAGACCGTAAAACGGTAAACCGTGCTTCTCGCAAAACTCGCCAAGCCAAAAGTACGGCGTTCCGTTTTGCATTGGACGACCGTCCCACTTGACGTACAGCCTGTCCGTTTCCACCCACCTGTCGCTCAACCTCAAAGCCTCCGCGTCCTGCTCATCTTTGTACTCTTTCAGCATATCCATAATGAACTGCGGAAACTTCAATGTTCTTTGCGACCGCTTTGTCTTTGTGGTATCGGTGTACACGCCCTTTTTCGCCGTGTAATTTGAAGTCCTCCGAACGCTGATTATGTTGTTTTCAAAATCAACGTCTTTCCACTCCAGACCCAACATCTCTCCGCGCCTGAAACCGCTGTAAATCATAAGATAGAAAAATGTGCGGTACTTCAGCGGCTCGTTATTGAGTAACGTCAAAAACCTCTCAACCTCGGCGGGAGGGTAAATCTGCTTCTCCTTGACCTCGCCTTTGGGGATAGTTACCTTTGAGCAGGGATTTTCGGAAACAACGCCCATTTTTACGGCGTAACCGAACACGTCCGAAATCAAGCTAAGATTATGCCGAATTGTTTTCGGAGCAAGCGGCTTACCCGTTCTCTCGTTCGCGCCCTCTTTGGATAAAGAGTTTACAAACGTCTGAATTTGCCTCGGCGTTATCTTGTCCATACGAATATGACCGATAACGGGGTAAATCCTGCCGCGAAGCTGTAAAAGCCGTTCATATGTAGTGTTCCGCAAATTCGTTTTAGCATAATCCTCAAACCATTCCTCGCAGAACGTCTCAAATTTTACCGCTTTGCTCTGAAAGCCTTTCATACACGCTTCCTCAAACAGCACCGACTGCCGCTTCAACTCCTTTTCGATTTGCTTCGGTGTCATACCCTCGTCGGGTTTCCACGTCATAGATTGAATTATCTGCTTGCCGCGAGTGTCGTATCCGCAGCTTACCCGTATCGAGTAACTGCCGTTTCTTTTTTGAATTGTAGCCATAATATAAACCCTCCTACATTTCACATTATGGCATATCTCTATATTTTTATTATACTGCTTTTTTGATTTAAAGTCAAGAATTTTTTATAGAGATATGCCAATAATTTTTACCTCGACCTATGCTGAACAGGCTTTAAAAACGCTTCAAGCTTTTCTTTAAGATTATGTACTTCAATAAACCGCATAATCTTATTAAGCTTATCCTGCAAGGATTTTAATAAGGACTTTGTTTGTGACAACTCAGCATTAACAGCGGTAAGCTGACTACCCTTTTCGGCAAGAATACTTTCAATCTCGGCGTTTTTATTTTGCAAAATATGTACCTGATTACCAAGCCGAGAATTTTCCAAAGAAAGACGATTATTCTCATTTTTCAAAGCAATTTCATCTTCCACAGAATTATAAAAGCTACCGAAATCATTTTCAAGCTGTCTAATATTACCCTCCAAAACAGCATTATCATTTTTCAATTTCTCGTTTTTATTCTCCAATGAAATACATTTATTTTTCAAAGAAGCGTTCTCCGTTTCCAGCTTTTGAACCGTAAAATACTTTTTAGCGGCAAGAGAAATTCTCTCGTAATCGTCCCGCTTAATTGTCACGGTGTTGGGAATTATTTTTCTAACAGTAACATTATCAAGGTTTTCTATTTCCGAAATCTGACTTGTAATTTCTGCGAGCTGCTCGGAGGATTTTTTCAATTTGTACTCCGCAACGGAAAGATGTTCGGCGGTGCTCCCCTTAATTCCGCGTTCCAAATTGTAACCGCGATTTGTGATAAAATCGAAATACTCGTCCTGTAATTTGGAATAACTGTCTCTACCTTTCCAAAATTCGGAGCAGTTAATTCTTTTGCAGGGAGCGCCTTTTCTGTCCCTGCCGTTGATTACAGGAATGTACGCAACGTGCATATGGGGAGTAGCCTCGTCCATATGAACAACGGCGGAAACAATATATTGTTCCCCGCCTACTTTGGCGGTTACAAAGCTATACGCGTCCTTAAAAAACTGTTTCGTTCGGTCGGTACCGAGCCTATCAAAAAATTCCTTGTCGGACGTAATCACAAATTCGCACATTACTGTACTCTGCTTTTTTCCCTGCAAACGCAGGTTGCCCTTTAGCTGCTGACGGATACGAATTCTCTCAAATTCCTGCTGATAGGTTGCCGCATGAATATGCTTCAAGTGGTAATTCTCTGACGAACACGACAGGTCAATATCTTTGTTGCTGTAATTCTTGTTCAGCCGTTCGTTGTGCCGTTCAAGTAATGGAACAGCATTCATTTTGTGGTTTTCGTTTCTGATGATTGCGTAGCTCAATAGCATACCTCCTTTTGGTGTTGGAAACGCAGCGACCGCGCTTCTATCCGATTGGGATAGTCCTAACCCACTAGGACTATTTCCTACGTAAATAGTCCGTGGGCAAGCGGTTCCTCTTGACCCTTTTTAAGGGCGTACTTGCGTACGCCATACGGACGGCATATTATAAAATTTATGATAAACTTTAAAAAATGCCGTCCACCCGTCCGAATGGCTTAAATACGCGGTTTCAGCCGTCCGCAAAATACGTCCCGAAGCCGTACTCGGACGGGGCGTACGCCTCGGACGCCGTTTTTTAAGTTCATTACAAAATAATATTTCTGAACCGCGAGCGAATACCTTTATACCCGCGAACCTCCCTATTATCGGTCTTGATATGGGTAGAAAATCTTATGTTGTGCTTCTCGGAATTAGCTTTCAGCCAACTACTGAACGTGTCCTTTTTCAATTCCGTCAAAAGGTTTTTATGACACCAGTCAATATACCCCGAATAGAGATTAGTGGTACTTTCCTGAAAATCCGCACCGAATTCTATGTAACCATTATCGGAAAGAAATTCAATAATATTGCAGTTATCCGCCATAGCTTCGGAAACATTCCGACGCGTCTTTTCTGAAATCGTAAAGCGAAAATTATTATTTATCAACCGCTTCAATCCGTCAAATATCCAGCAGAATATTTTTTCTTTTTCCAAAATAAACTTTTCCGCAAGGTACGGATTATCAATTCTGTTTGGAGGTTTTTGCTTTGTCGTAAGAATTAAGAGTCGTCTTGCAAATCCGTCAGACTTATCATAAAGCGCTTTAGGTGAACCGTTTCCAAAGCAAAGAAAGCGAGGATAAAGTACAGCCTGCTCCGATTGAAAACCTTTCGCCTCAACATCAACGGGAATTTCCGCAGTCACAAGATTTTTAATAATTCCCGTCGTTGACAGCGCGCTCATCTGCATATCGTCGTCCAACATCAAAAGTTTATTTTGCAAGTTGTATCGAAAAAACCTGTCCGTTTCGATACGCTGAAAATTCCCCGTGACCATTGCGCTCTTGAAAATCTCCTGCAATACCACACCGATACGGCTTTTTCCCTCACCGCCGTTGCCGATAATAAAGAGCATAGCTTGTCCCTTTGTTGACGGAATTAGGCAGTAGCCAAGGTATTCCTGCAAGGTTTTCACGTCCTCAAAATCCAATAATTCATCGAGGAATTTTAGAAAATTATCGGGACAGCAATTACTATTTTGCATTTCGGGACGGTAAAAAACATTCAGCCGATTAACGCAAAAACGCTTTTCTGAAATCCAAGCGCCGTCTGTTTTTAAAATGCCGTTCAGCAAATGAATTTCGTTTTCCGCGACGGGAATAGGCTCGCTGTGACAAAATAATTTCAACGCTTCAAGCAATGATTTTACCTTTCGGGAAATACCCGTTGTCACAAATTCCGTCAGCATTACGGAAATATCGTGACATATTTCGCTGTCGGAAATCTCGCCGTCAATTCCGTACAGATTGCCGCCGATACATTTCAGAGGGCGGCTCTGTACAAATTCTGTACAGAACTCAACCTCATTTATGGATTTACCATTAAACCAGTTGGGAGAACTCATCACGCCGCACCTCCCAGATATTCCAGCAATGCCGCGCGGCTGATGAGGATTTTCCCACGCTTGCCTTGTCCTGTTCGTATGTACGGGATTTTCTCCTGTGCCACAAGCTGGCGGACCGTATGTTTCGAAAGACCTTTTACCGCCTCGGAGCATTCCTTGATAGTCAACATTTCCACGGGCTTTGAGGGCTGCGGTACTGCTACCGCCGCCTGTTCCTCCACTTCGATTACCTCATTGAGTAATGCCGCGATTTGAGCTATAAGCTCCTGTTTGGTTTTCATTGTCAATATTATCGACCTCCTAAAAATTTATTGTTACATAATTTGCCATTTTAGCTTAAAATTATATACCCCCTCACTTATACCTACAAAAATAGCCATTTTTGTAAGTCTTTTTCGGAAATTTGTTTTCAAAATCTCCTAATTGCATAAATTTTGATATTTTATGCCGCAGCTTTTTGTAATTTATAACGTCCCTCACTAATAGGAAAATTTTTTGCGTTATTTCAACGTTTTTTATAACACAAGTAAAAATATTAACAAAATCTTTACAATTTGTGCGAGTACAAATTATTTTATCTTTCCATAAGTTAAGGAGATTAACAAGCGATTTTGGCGGGGCAATTTTAATAAGTTTAGATATTTGCATAAATTATGTTGTTTTGTAATGTAATCTTTTGTAATATACAACCTCCTTCCATAAATAAAGGACATTTTTCAGACCCTTTTCCCGCAAAACAAGAAAAAACGTGTGCATTGATAACAAAGTTTGTATCATTGCACAAGTTATATGATAAATTATTATTTAATATTGCCTCATTTTTGTAGACCTGCTTGCAATTTTCCACGATTTAGAGTATAGTTATATTAACGGAATTTTCATGAAAGGACGGTCACTATGCTCGGAATTTATCTTGCAATGCTTGACAATCCAGAGGAAGAAAGTAAATTTGAGGTGCTGTACAAGGAATACAGAAGCACAATGTATAACCACGCATATGGTATCCTAAAGGACAAATACCTTGCCGAGGACGCTGTACATAATGCTTTTTTGAAGTTAACAAAAAATTTAGAAAAAGTTAATGAAATAAAGTGTAAGGAAACGCGCAATTATTTGGTTATATTAGTAAGGGGCGCTGCTATAGATTTTTATAATCAAAACAAAAAAATCGTCCCCATAGACGAGTTGGACGATACGGATACTCTTGATTTGCCTGAACTGATTGAAAATCGGCTTGAACGGGAACGAGTCTTTGAAATAATTTCAAATATGGACGATAAATATTCCGACATTTTAATGCTGAAATTGTTCTATGATTGCAGCAATGAGGAAGTTGCACAGTCTTTGAATATTAATCCCGAACACGTTTCAATTCGTTTTTTCCGCGCTAAAGAAAAATTAAAAAAATTGATTATGGAGGAATACGGAGATGACCGACCTTGAATTTGAGCAATACCTAACCTCGGTTATTAAGGAATATGGCGAAAATTATATAGACGAGGCATTGATAGATAATACGCCGCATAAGTTTTCCCGTGAATTTGAACGCAAAATGGATATTTTAATGGGCAAGAGCCATAAAAAAATCAAAATAACACCTAAAAATTTGCTTATTGCCGTAACAGCGGCATTGTTGGCGATATTTATTATGGCTATGAGCGTCAGCGCGGTTAGAGAGGCATTTATAAATTTCTTTATGAATATTTTTGATACGCATTCTGTTGTGCAGTCTGTTGAAGATATGGACGCTCCGCTTGACTTTACCGATAAATACGAAATCACGACGGATATGTCGGATTATGAAAATGTTGACATCAGAGAATTTATTTCAGAGCGTGAATACACTTACGAAAATGAAAATTGTACCATTTATTTTACACAGTACATAAAAGAATATTATGATATAGCTATAAATACAGAGGGATATGATATAGAAACAATTTATATAAACGGCTGCGAGGGTTTTTATGTTGATATGTATAACCAAAACGGAAAAATATTAACATGGGACAACGGTGATTATGTTCTATCTATACTTGTATCATGTGATGTCGATTATAAATTTAGCAAAAATCAACTAATTGACATAGCAAATTCTGTGCAAAAAGTAGAATAATTAGAAAATTTTGCTGAAAAGTGTAATTTCATTCTCTTTCAAACGGTTATATAAGGTGAAAGGGGGTGAAGCCTTATGAAGAAATCAATAATCGCAATTTTGCTGGCTCTTTCTGTGTTGTTTTCAACAGGAATTTCTGTTTATGCATATGACGGAGAAAATACGGTTTCTCCTTATTATCTGTATACATATTCTGTTAAAAGCACGTTGGTAATTTCGGGAAATACTGCATACTGTGAAAGTAAAATAACAGGTGACAGCACAGTTACAAAAATTTACGCAATGCAGTATCTTGAAAAGAAAAACGGCGACAGGTGGGAAATTGTCGACAGCTGGAGCGATTCCGTTAATGGGAACTCGCTTACAATGAGCAACAGCAAGGACAATCTTGGCAGCGGGACTTATCGGGTGAGAACAGTTGGTACTGTTTACAGCGGCAGTAAGTCAGAGCCTGTTGTGAAGACAAGTAAGGAAGTTATAATTTAGTGGGGACGTAAGTAAAAAAGTTTAACGTTTAAAAGCTGAAAGGATTTGTTATTATGAAACTAAAGAAGCTTTTAAGTGCTATAATAAGCACTGTTATGTGTTTTTTCCTTTTTGCGACAAGTGTCTCAGCTGATGAAAATAATATTGGCGAAGCACAGGCAAACATCGAAACAAAAGACGAATATGCATTTAATGCAATGTCGAGATACATAAGTTTGGAGAATATCGAAAAATCAAGTGATATTTCTATTAGTACCCCTGTAACACTAAATAATCTTGACGATACTTCAAACAACAAAACCATTTACTTTGCAATTAGTAACAATAGCTTGGTTGGAATGATGACTGTTGATAAGGTAAATGGTGAATTTGCATCATCATTTATGTTGATTAACTATGATGAATTAAATTCAGCATACACCAATGCTACCCCTATTTCTCTTAATATTATTGACGAGAGTTTGTTTTTGTTTGACGGCAACACAAAAAAATTCTGATTGATTCAAAAGGTGAAGGTGTATCTGAAAATCAACGTTCATCTTATACTACACTCCCGCTGAAAATAATTGATGATACAGAAAATGTTTTAGACATTGTGAACTATAATACTCGCTCTGTAATATTAAATCAACAGCTTGATGTAAATCGTGTATCCAATTCAAGTGTAAATGGTGTCGGAATTTGTTGGGCTGCTGTTGTTGCGCAAAATGTAAATTATATGAACAAAACAAACTATACAGCTAAAGATATTTACAATTTATGTGCAAATAGTTACACTGGAACACCTTCAGGAAATTCAACATGGTATGAACGTGCGTACAATCTTTGTGGAATTGATGTTACAATAAATGAATCAGCAACAAATTATAATCAAGTATATGGTTTATTAAGTAATTATCGTCCAATTAATATGTCATTAAGAAGAACAGATTCCTCTGGTATTGCACATTCTCATGGAGTTTCATTATCTGGAATTACAGTATTAAATACCCCATCAATGTACGCCTATTATTACATAGTTGATCCAAATGTGGGTAGAGTAAGCGTAGAAGTTCCATACAACGTCATGCTTGACGGAAGTAATTTTACATATGTTGCTTCTAATACCAGAACTTATACAAAATGGACAAGGACAATTTATAAATCATGAAAAAGATTATATTTTTTGTAATATGTATAATATGTATTTTAACATCTAGCTGTATCGAAAGTTCTGATGACAATGTTGATTTACTTGATGATAATTCATGTCCATATCTTTTAACTGTGCAGTATACTTTTGAAAAATGGTTATCCGAAACTGAAGCATACGAATATATAAAAGATGCTGAAAACATAGGAGAAGTTCTAATTAGTATTGATTCAATGCATATACCAACAGATAATCTCTCTTCAAACTTTTTACAAGAGGGAGCAAAACTATATGTGGTTGATGAAGGAATAATTGCTATAGAAGACGGAGAAAATTTTTATGCTGCCTTACTCGTTGTGAATATTGAATAATAACAGAAACTTGGTTGTTATATAAGTGTGTAGCAACCAAGTTTTATTTTTTAAATATAATATTTTATAGAGATATGCCACAATGTTTGTTCTTTATTTGTTCTTTATCGTTACGAAAATTTAAGAAAAGTTAGAACAAACATGATAAGTAAAAATCCTTTCAAATGGCGTAAATACGTGCTTTTTCGCAAATTAGGAAAAGTTACAAAATACGCTGGGGGATTTTCAATTCCCGTACGGGTCACCAGCGACTTAGTCAGCAAACCGCATAACTACGCGGTTTGCTGATTTTTGTTTTACCTGAAAAACAGCCCTTGGGACTTATATGGGACTTATTGCGGCTTGACGTAACTTACCCCGTCTTGTGACGGACAATGTTTCTGTGAGGAATATCATTGTCAATGTCGATACATTTTGTGTGGTTGGTAAAGCTCAGAGCATTAGCAACAGCGTCGCAAGCCTTGATTTGGTTCTCGCGGAACATATGACTATATAAATTTAAAGTGTTTCTAAATTATAAACATCATTCCAGATGTCTGGAATGAGCTATCCCATATAGTATAGCTAAAGCCCCTGCGCAAGCTTGGGGCTTTAATAATCGAAAGTTTGCCGCGCCGCGTAAAAACTTTACAGACTCCTCCATGACTTCCGCTCCGAAAAGGCGTAAGAAAATGTTGGGCGAAGGGAAAGAAGCAAGAACTTAAAAGTTTATTCCCCCTCGCCTTTTCTATTGTACGCCTTTTCTCCACGGAACCCACGGAGCTTCTGTAAACTTTTTCCACGGGGGTTACTGTGGCGTAAACCGTTAATTTCGCTCCGCGGGGGCTCTGCTAAAAAAAGCAAGCTGTTAGTACGCCAGTGACTTTGATGTAACTCAATCTTGCCCGAGCTCCGCTCCCATCGGCTCCGCTGCATTTTTATTTTGAATTACAAAAAAACACTTGACTTTTTAGCCAAGTGTGGGTATAATATAAGCAGAGGGTGCACCAAGTTGACGGTTACTCCCAAATTACGTCGCTAATTAATGTCCCTTGAAAGTCAATTGCTAAAAGTCGCCTTAGGGGGAAGCTAGGGCGACTATCTCTTTCTTTTATTGCTGTTTTGCGCTATCTGAATGATGTTGCAAACGACAAGAAGTAACGTAAAAAAGTCATTCCATGTCATGACAGCTCACCCCCATTTCTGGGAGAAGATTTAACCGCCAACCGTTTATTGATGTACCCTCTTATGTCATATTACTACATTTTCCTTGTTTTGTCAAGGATTTTTTTGTTTGTAACTCATTACAGCGCACCGTGCAGCTCAGACGTACGCTTCTTTGAGTTACACTTTCCAGAAGTCTGGGTTGAGTTACAAAAAAACACTTGACTTTTTCGCCAAGTGTGGGTATAATAATATTAAAGGGTACACCCGTTAGACGGTCACCCCTCAGTAGTTAGTTAAAGAATAACCGCTTACATTGGAAGTGTGGGGCGGTTATTTCTTTTTGTTGTTTCT
>Ga0073906_1005828_pt1 | contig 10692 bp, 7 predicted proteins | sample Inofromicrocosms_FD_65485 | JGI IMG/M metagenome (GOLD analysis project Ga0073906, IMG submission 65485) | Mouse cecum microbial communities from Vienna, Austria - Inoculum for glucosamine and mucus D2O microcosms | ecosystem: Host-associated > Mammals > Digestive system > Large intestine > Cecum... | reverse complement strand
ATTGCCCGTCGCCGAAGAACAGGAAGAGGACTATACGGCGCAAATCGTCGTTCCCATCGTGGCGAGCGGGGACTGTCTGGGGGCGGTCGTTCTGCTCTCGCGGGAAGAGGGCGCGATTCTGGAAGCGGCGTCCGTCAAACTCGCGAGACTTACGGCGGACATTATCGCGAACCAGTTCGAATAAATTTGCCGATCCCAAGACGTTACGGCGCCGTTCCGCGGAACGGCGCCGTAATTCGGCTCCGCGCTATCGCGCGGTACATACATGAAACACGGAAATTTTTTGAAAAGCGTGGCGATCATCTCGTTGGGGGGATTCGTCGCGAAAGGGATCGGCGCGCTGTACCGGATCCCGCTCGTCGGGCTGCTCGGCGGGTACGGCATGGGACTGTATCAGATGGCGTATCCGCTGTTCTGCGTGTTGCTCACGTTTTCCTCGGCGGGCATTCCATCCGCGTTTTCCCGCATGATCGCAAAGGAGACGGCGCAGGGCGTGCGTACGTCGGACACGGTGAAAACCGCGCTCGCGCTCTTTGCACTGTTGGGGCTGTGCGGCGCGGCGCTCATGTGCCTGTTCGCGCCGTACATGAGCGGCATGCAGGGCGACGGGAATCTGCGCGCCTGCTATTATGCGCTGGCGCCGTCCGTCTTTTTCGTCGCGCTCATCGCGGTCCTACGCGGGTATTTTCAGGGGAAGAACAACATGGCGCCGACCGCGCTTTCGGAAATCGTGGAACAGCTCGTAAAGGCTTGCGCGGGTCTGATATTCGCCTATCGGTATTCGCACGATCCCGCGCGCGCGGTGGCATATACGCTCGCGGCGGTGACCGTGTCCGAGGTGTGCGCGTTTCTGTACCTGATCGCGCGGTATCGGCAGGAGCGTCCGCGCGGCAGTCTGCGGGTGCGGAAAACGGGCGGCAGCGAAATTTTGCTTTCGGCGTTCCCCGTCATGGCTGCATCCGCGTTGCTCCCGCTGTCGCAGACGGTGGACAGTATTCTGATCGTCCGTCTCCTTTCGAAGCATACCGCGCGCGCCGTGTCGCTCTACGGGCTGTACGCGGGCGGCGCCGTCTCGCTCGTTTCGCTTCCCGCGTCCGTGTGTTACGGGCTTGCGGCGGCGAGCGTCCCCGTCGTCTCCGCCTGTTTTGCCAAGGGCAAAGAGGAAGAGGGCAGAAAGCGCGCGCTGTGGGCGTTGCTGCTTACCCTGCTGCTCTCCGTTCCGTGCGCGGCGGGACTGTTTTTTCTCGCCCGTCCCGTCGTCGGAATTCTGTACGGCGGACTCTCTGCGGAGGATGCCGAAACGCTCGTCAAGCTCATCCGTCTTTCCTCCGTTTCGGCGGCGACGCTCGCGGGGGTGGACACGCTTGCGGCGTGTCTGACCGGCATGGGAAGAGCGAAAAACGCGGCACGGAACATGCTCGTCGCGGTCGTCGTGAAATTTGCGTTGCAATGGTTGCTCGTGTCCGATCCCGCGTTTTCCGTCGGTGGCGCGGCGATCGCTTCGAACGCCTGCTATCTGGTTGCTTTTTTTCTCGATTTGCTGTATACTGTGAAGCGAACGAAACGGGAAAAGGAGCGGACGGACAATGATCACGGTTATCGGACTCGGAACGGAAAAAGGGGACGTCGGCGCGCGCGCCTTGCAGGCGATGAAACGGGCGGACAAGGTGGTGCTTCGAACGGGGCGGCTTCCGTCCGCGCAGAGCGTGTCGGAAGCGGGAATCGCGTTTGAGACGCTCGATCCGCTCTATGAAAAATGCCGCAGTTACGACACCTTTACCGACGCCGCGGTGCGCGAAATCAGACGCGCGGCAAAGGGCGTGAATCTGTGTTATTGCGTGGACGGCGGAGTTACCGAAGACCGCATCGCGGGAATTCTGCTGTCCGATTCCGACGCGGAGGCGATCGAGGGCGCGCCGAAGAGCGCGCAGGCGGCGGTTCGCGCAGGGCTTTCGCTTTGCTATCAGGCGGTTTCCGCTTACGAACTGTCCCGCGGGAAACTCGCGCTTCCCCTCGTGGTGTACGATCTTTCCGATCGGGAACTTGCGGGGGACGTGAAGCTGGCGCTTGCCGAAAAATTCGGCGATGAGGCGCCCGCCTGTTTCGTTTCCGAAAAGGGCGCGAAAAAGATCCCGCTTTACGAGGCGGACAGGCAGGATACATACGGCGAAAGGACCGCGCTCGTCCTTTACGAACAGCCGCTTTTAACGCGCAAACGGTTCGATCTCGACGACCTGATGGAGATTCTCCGCCGTCTGCGCGCGCCGGACGGCTGTCCTTGGGATAGGGTGCAGTCGCACGGGAGCATTCGCATCAACGCGATCGAAGAGGCGTACGAACTGGTGGACGCGATCGACTGCGGCGATCCCGACAAAATGCGCGAGGAATCGGGCGACGTGATCATGCAGGCGGCGTTCCATACCCTGCTCGAAGAGGAGTGCGCGAATTTTACGATGACGGACGTTCTGACCGAGGTCTGCGAAAAACTGATCACGAGGCACACGCACGTGTTCGGGCAGGACCGCGCTTCGGACGACAAAAGCGCGCTCACCGTTTGGGAAAAGAACAAGATGACGGAAAAAGGGCAAAAGACCTTTTCCGACGCAGTCAACGACGTGCCGCAGTGTTTCCCCGCGCTGCTGCGCGCGCAGAAGATCTGCAAACGCATGGGAAAGGGAGGCTGGAACTTCAACCGATTCGAAGCGCATGAAAAAAAGCTCGCCGAGGAGTTGGCGGAGTTGCGCGCGGCTTACGAAGCGGGCGATCGGGCGGGGATTGCGGAAGAGCTCGGCGACGTGCTCATGGTCGCCGCGCATATCGGGCGGCTTGTGGGCGCGGATTGCGAACAGGCGCTTCTCGACGCGGTCAAGAAAAACGTCGCGCGGTACAACGCGTGGGAGAAGCTCGTGCTGGCGGACGGCAAGGACGTGAACGCGCTGACGGAGGACGAGTGGTCGGATTACTATCGGCGGGCAAAAGAAAATGTTCGCGCCGATTGAGATCGCGGGCATGGTATGCCCGAACAACGTATTTTTAGCGCCGCTTGCGGGGTATACCAATTATCCGTTCCGCAAGCTTTGTTCGTCGCTCGGCGCGGGGTTGACGTTCACCGAGATGGTCAGTTGCAAAGGGCTTGCCTACGGCAGCGCGGAGACGAAGAAACTGCTCTGTTGCGGAGAGGAGTCCCCCAAAGCGGCGCAGATCTTCGGGAACGATCCGGATATCATGCGCGCCGCATGCGAGGGCGAGGACCTCGCGCCCTTCGATCTGATCGACGTCAACATGGGCTGTCCGATGCCGAAGATCGTCCGAAACGGCGAGGGAAGCGCGCTGATGGAGAACTTCCCGCTTGCGGAAAAAGTGATCGCGGCGTGCGTAAAGAGCGGCAAGCGCGTTTCTGTAAAATTCCGCATCGGGATCTCGGAGGATCGGAAAATCGCGGCGGAATTTGCAAGGCTTTGCGCGGGCGCGGGCGCGTGCATGATTACGGTCCACGGGAGGGTGCGCGAAAAGATCTATGCCGGCGCGCCCGATTATGCGGAGATCGCCGCGGCGAAAAACGCGGTTTCGATCCCCGTGATCGCGAACGGCGGCGTGTGGTCGAAAAAGGACGCGGAGACGATGCTCTCCCGCACGGGCGCGGACGGCGTGATGATCGCGCGCGCCGCGCTCTATCGTCCGCAGGTGTTTACGGAGTTTTCGGGGATTGCGCCCGCGCCGATGAAGGATCTGTTTTTGGCGCAGTTGCGCGAAACGCGGGCGCTGTACGGCGAACGGTTCGCCTGCGTGTTCATGCGGAAGATGGCGGCGTTTTACGTCAAGGGCAAGGCGGGCGCGACGGAAGCCAAGCGGCGGCTGTTTCAGGCGCAGACGACGGAGGAAGTGGAATCGCTCGCGGCGTTGATTTTTTAGGGGGAGATTCCGCCTGTGGACGGCGGAACGCATTTGCGGGACTCCGTTCCGAATTTGATTATGAAAGGGCGCGTAGGGCAAATTACGCGCCTTTTTGCATGCCTTTTCGAGAAAAAAGAAAAACGGGCTTGAATTTGCTGTACTTTTTCGCGCGCAGGTGCTATAATTGAGGAAATATAAATTGTGAACGCGCGCATACGCACGTACGCGCGCGTTGCGAAAAAGCGGCGAAAGCCGCGCCCAAAAGGAGTGGCAATGGCGGAAAAAGTAGAGGGCGCTTACGGCGCGGAACAGATTCAGGTTCTCGACGGATTGGAACATATCCGCAAACGTCCCGGAATGTACATCAGCTCGACGGACGAGCGCGGCTTGCATCACCTCGTGAGCGAGGTCGTGGACAACTCGATCGACGAGGCGCTCGCGGGGTACTGCACCCACGTCGAAGTGACCGTGAACGCCGACGGGTCCTGCACCATCGAGGACAACGGCCGCGGCATTCCCACCGCGATTCATCCGAAAGAGGGGGTTTCCACGGTGGAGGTCGTTTTCACCAAAGTAAACGCGGGCGGCAAGTTCGGCGGCGATTCGGGCTATAAGGTTTCGAGCGGTCTGCACGGCGTCGGCGTAAAAGCCGTCAACGCGCTCTCCGAATGGCTGGAAGCGGAAGTCTGCCAGAACGGACACGTTTACAAACAGGTCTACAACCGCGGCGTGCCGCAGCGCCCGTTGCAGGTGATCGGCGACACCGATAAGACGGGAACGAAAGTCACGTTCTTTCCCGACGCCGAAATTTTCGAAACGATCACGTTCAAATACGAAACGCTGAAAGTCCGTCTGAAAGAGCTTGCGTTCCTCAACAAGGGACTTACGATCACGCTTACCGACAAGCGCGGCGATACGGAGCGGAAGGACAGTTTCTGCTATGAGGGCGGGATCCGCGAACTCGTGGACGAGATCAACAAGGGCAATACCGTGCTTTTTTCCGAGCCGCTGTATTTCGAAGCGCAGGAGGGGACGACGGTATGCGAGATCGCGTTGCAATACAACGACGGCTATAACGAGGTCATCTATTCTTACGCCAACAACGTCAACACGATCGACGGCGGCACGCATATCGAGGGATTGAAGCTAGCGCTCACCAAAGTCATCAACGACGCGGGCAAGCGGCTGAACATTTTAAAGGAGAGCGACAGGCTTACGGGCGAAGACGTCCGCGAAGGGATCACCGCCGTCGTCTCCGTCAAGCTCGAAAACGCGCAGTTCGAATCGCAGACGAAGGATAAGCTGAACAACAGTTTCATCCGCCCGTTCGTGAGCAAGTGCGTTGCGGACAAATTCGGCACGTATATCGAAGAACACCCCGCCGAGGCGCGGGAACTCGTGTTGCGCTGTATCACGGCGCAGAAGGCGCGGGACGCGGCGCGCAACGCGCGCGAACTCACGCGCAGAAAGGGGGTGCTGGAAAGCACGACCCTCCCCGGCAAGCTTGCCGACTGCTCGGATAAGCGCCCCGAACTTTGCGAGATCTATATCGTAGAGGGCGATTCGGCGGGCGGTACGGCGAAACAGGGGCGCGACCGCCGCTTTCAAGCGATCCTCCCCCTGCGCGGCAAGATCCTGAACGTAGAAAAAGTGCGGCTCAACCGCGTGCTGGAAAACGCGGAGATCAAGGCGATGATCACGGCGTTCGGCTGCGGGATCCTCGACGATTTCGACGAGAGCAAACTCCGTTACGACCGGATCATTTCCATGACGGACGCCGACGTGGACGGCTCGCATATCCGCATCCTGCTGCTGACCTTCCTCTTCCGTTATATGCGTCCGCTGATCGAACACGGGCACGTGTATTCGGCGATGCCGCCGCTCTATAAGGCGAGCGTCAAGGGCAAGGAAGACGTATACCTGTATTCCGAAGAGGAAAAGACGGCGTACGACGCGGTGAACAACAATAAGGTGGAATACCAGCGGTATAAAGGTCTGGGAGAAATGAGTACCGAACAGCTTTGGGATACGACCATGAACCCCGCGAGCCGCACCCTTGTGAGAGTGAGCATGAAAGACGCGGTGGAAGCGGATAAAATGTTCACGGTGCTGATGGGAGACAGTCCCGCGCTGCGCCGGCAGTTTATCGAAGAAAACGCGACGCTCGTAAAAGATCTGGATATTTAAGGAGAACGGAAATGGCGAAAAAAGAAACGAGTCCGGAGCTTACCGAAGAATTTAAAAAGACGCTTGCCATGACGAAGATCCTCGACGTCGAGGTGGACGACGAATTGAAAAAGTCGTTCATTGCCTACGCCATGGCGGTCAACAAGTCGCGCGCCATTCCCGACGTCCGCGACGGCTTAAAACCCGTACACCGCAGAATCATGTACGCAATGCACGAGATGGGGCTGTACAACGACAAGGCGTACCGCAAGTGCGCCCGTATCGTCGGCGACGTGCTCGGTAAATTCCACCCGCACGGCGACACTTCCGTGTACGACGCGCTCGTCCGCCTCGCACAGGATTTCTCGATCAACTTCCCGCTCGTGGACGGACACGGGAACTTCGGTTCGGTGGACGGCGATCCCCCCGCGGCGATGCGTTATACCGAAGCGCGCCTTTCGAAGCTGGCGGCGGAAATGCTGCGCGATCTCGATAAAGAGACGGTGGACTTCTTCCCCAACTTCGACGGCAACGAAATGGAGCCCGCCGTCCTCACCGCGCGCTTTCCCAATCTGCTCGTAAACGGGTCGGACGGGATTGCCGTCGGCATGGCGACCAATATCCCCCCGCACAACCTTGCGGAGGTCATCGACGGGACGGTCGCGATGATCGACAACCCCGAAATTTCCGTGGAAGAACTGATGGATTACATCCCCGCGCCCGACTTCCCCACGGGTGGCATTATCATGGGCAGAAGCGGGATCCGCAAGGCGTACCGTACGGGACAGGGCAACCTCGTGATCCGCTCGAAATGCGAGATCGAGGAGTACGGCACGGGCGGAAACGTGCGTTCCCGTATCGTGGTCACGGAGATCCCCTATCAGGTCAATAAAGCGCAGCTCATCGAGACGATCGCGAACATGGTACGGGACAAGCGGCTCGAAGGCATTTCGGATATCCGCGAAGAGTCCGGCAGAGAGGGCTTACGGATCGTCGTCGAATGCAAGAAAGACGCGAACGCGCAAGTCGTTTTGAACTCCCTTTACAAGCACACCAATTTGCAGATTTCCGACGGGATCATCCTGCTTGCGCTCGTGGAAAACGGCACCGAACCCAAAGTGCTCAACCTGCGCGAAATTCTCTCTTGCTATCTTGCGCACCAGAAGGAAGTCATCGTCCGCCGCACGCGTTACGAACTCGCGAAAACGGAAGAACGCGCGCATATCATCGAGGGGCTTGTTCTCGCGCTCGCGAACGTGGACGAAGTGATCCGGATCATCAAGTCTTCGAAAGACAAAACGGAGGCGACGGAGAAACTCACGCAGGCGTTCGAGCTTTCGGAAAAGCAGGCGAACGCGATTCTCGAAATGCGGCTCCAACGGCTCACTTCGCTCGAAGTCGAAAAGCTGAAAGAAGAACTCGCCGCCCTTCACGCGACGATCGCCGATTTAAAGGACATTCTCGCGAACGAACCGCGCGTGTTCGCGATCATCAAAAACGATCTGCTTGCGATTAAGGCGAAATATCCCTCCGAGCGGAAAACGGAGATTTCCGTCGATTACGGCGCGATCGAGGACGAGGATCTGATCGACGAGGAAGACGTCGTGATCTCCATGACGCACGGCGGATATATCAAGCGCATCCCCGTCGCCGAGTACCGCGCGCAGAACCGCGGCGGCGTCGGCATTACGGCGCACCGCCCCAAAGAGGACGACTTCGTCGAGCAGATGTTCGTGTCGTCCACGCACAACAGGATCCTGCTCTTCTCCAATTTCGGAAAGGTGTACGCGATCAAGGGCTATGAGATTCCCGAGGCGAACCGTACGGCGCGCGGACGGGCGATCGTGAATATCGTACAGCTGAGCGCGGGCGAGAAGATCGCAACGATCCTGCCCGTTGCGGAAGAGGGCGAGGGCAGTCTCGTCATGGCGACGAAAAACGGCATGATCAAGAAGACGGCGACGAAAGAGTTCGCGCACATTTTGCGCAGCGGAAAGATCGCCATCAAGATCACGGAGGGAGACGAACTGATCTCCGTTCAATTTGCGGGCGGGGAAGACGAAATCATCGTCGCGAGCCGCTCGGGAAAATGTATCCGTTTCCCCGAAACCGACGTCCGTCGGATGGGGCGCGACACCACGGGCGTGCGCGCGATCAATCTTTCGAAAGACGACGTCGTGGTGGACATGCTCGTACTGCGCGAGGGATACGATATTTTGACCGTTTCCGAAAACGGTTACGGAAAGCGCACCGATCCCGACGATTACCGCTTGCAGTCGCGCGCGGGGAAGGGCATCAAAGCGGGCGTGTTCAACGAAAAGACGGGCAAGCTCGTGAACATGAAGCTGGTGAACGACGAGCTGGACGTCATGCTCGTGACTTCCGCGGGGATCGTCATCCGCATGCATGCAGAGGACATTTCGCACATCGGCAGAAACACGCGCGGCGTGCGGCTGATGAACGTGCGCGGCGGAGCGGTCGCGACGGTCGCGCTGACGGAAAAGGACGAGGAGGCGGAGACGGTCGCGCCCGAAGAAACGGCGGCGGATTTGAGTCCCGAAGAACTTGCCGAAGGCGCGGAGACCGAAGATACTACGGAAACGCAGGAAACGACGGGCGACACGCCTTCGGACGGCGCGGAAGAGTAAGGGCATTATCGTAAAAAAGGACCGCTTCTGTAAAAATGTATTCCAAGAGTTACAAATACAGGATTGCTTATTACTATACGGGAAGAGTAACAGAAAAATATAAATCGCACATTGAAAGGCAAGTGAGGGTATGATTTTATCACTTGCTATACGAAAAATAAATAGTTTTAAAAGCAAAATAAATTTCAATTTATCTTTGTAATCTTTTATAAAGTATAGCGCACTATACTTCGCAAGCGAAGATGGTGCGCTATTTCTTTGTCCGCAAGGAAATTCCTATAACAGATACTTTTATTCGCGGTCTTTTTTTACGGCATGAAAACGGTTTTCGTCGCCACCGCTTCCCGAAACGCCCGATCGTGTTCCACAAAGATCATCGTCGGACGGTAATCTTGCAACAGCCGTTCGATTTGCAGTCTGGAATAGAGGTCGAGATAGTTCAGCGGTTCGTCCCAAACGTAGAGATGCGCTTGTTCGCAGAGACTTTTGGCGAGGAGGATCTTCTTTTTCTGTCCTTCGGAATACGAAGCGATATCCTCTCCGAAGTCTTTTTTGGTAAAGCCGAGTTTATTGAGTATGCTCCTGAGCAGGTTTTCGTCCACGGCGTTCTCTCTTGCAAAGTCGGCGATCCGTCCGCAGGGACTTGCCGTTTGCGGCACGTAAGAGACGGTCAGCCCGGAAGCGAGCAGCGCCGTTCCCAGATGCGGGATATCTTCGCCCGTAATCAGTTTTAAAACGCTGCTTTTTCCGCAGCCGTTTTTCCCTTCCAGTGCGATCCGCTCCCCCCGCAACGCTTCGAAGGTCACGGGCTTACAGCCCGTTCGCGGACCGTAACGGATTTCGAGGTCGCGGACGGAAAGCAGTTTTTCGGCACGGAAGGTCAGCGGCGCAAATTTCAGCTTTTCGGCGGTTTCCGTATTTTTTAAAAGTTCCGATTTTTGCCGAATCTCTTCCTGTTGCCGCGCTTTCACGGTTTTGGCGTGCTTCATCATCTTCGCCGCCTTGTGACTCACGTAACCCTTGTCCGGTTTCAGCCCCGAGTCGAGCTTGCCGCCGTTTTTCGCGGCTTCGGCGCGGTTCGCCCACGCGGAAGTCCGCTTTGCCGATTCCGAAAGTCTTGCGATGTCCTTTTTGAGCCGCTCGTTTTGCGCGGCCTCGGCGGTCTGCTGTTTTTCAAAAGCTTCGAACCAGGAAGAAAAATTGCCGCTCCTGAGTTCCGCGTCCGTTTTGTTGATCGCGAGAATATGATCGACGCAACCGTCCAGAAACGCGCGGTCGTGCGATACGAGGAGGAAGCCCTTTTTTCTTTTCAGATACGCGGATACCGTCTCGCGTCCTTCGAGGTCGAGGTGGTTGGTCGGTTCGTCGATCAGCAAAAAACCGCCGTCGCTGCGGAACAGCGCCGCAAGCAGCAGCTTCGTCCGTTCCCCGCCCGAAAGTTGCGTAAAGGGACGGGAAAGCGCCTGTTCGTCGACGTCCAGCAAGGACAGTTCGCGCAGGATCTCCCATTCTTCCGCATCGGGCGCGGTCTCGTCAAAAACCGCGCGCGCGGGCAACGCGGGATCGCGCACGGGAAAGGGGAAGCGGGAAAACGCCGTGTTTGCCGTTATCGTTCCGCCGAACTCGTATTTGCCGGCGATCAGATCGATCAGGGTCGTCTTCCCCCGTCCGTTTCTGCCGATCAGTCCGATTTTCCAGCCGGTGTCGAATTGAAGGCACAGATTTTCGAACAGCGGGGCGTAAGCGCCTTCGTGCGTAAAGTTCAGATTTTGTATTTTGATCGTTGACATTTCGTGATTCTCCGTAAAACAAAAAAGTTATGAGAAAGCATTCTCATAACTTTCGATCGTTATTTTAGAATTGACTTTCCTGCGCAACGGAAAACCGCGGAACTTCCGCAGTTTTACCCGATTCTGTTCAGCAAGAAAGTTTCTCCATTTCGCACCGCCGACCTTTGATATCGGGATTATACCACGGCGGACAA
>Ga0073906_1005825_pt1 | contig 10698 bp, 11 predicted proteins | sample Inofromicrocosms_FD_65485 | JGI IMG/M metagenome (GOLD analysis project Ga0073906, IMG submission 65485) | Mouse cecum microbial communities from Vienna, Austria - Inoculum for glucosamine and mucus D2O microcosms | ecosystem: Host-associated > Mammals > Digestive system > Large intestine >... | reverse complement strand
AAGCGTCCGGTCCGCCATTCATCAGGTGGAGACAATGGGGCAGGAGCTGCGGGAGGCCGGGAACCATTTGGCAAACGCCGGTCGTGCCGCTGCGGGCCGGGAAATCCAGCCGAAGGACGTGACCCAGGAGGGCCGCTTTCAGGCCGTGGTTCTGGCCCCTCTGCGCGGCACGGACAGGATGCTCACCGGCATGACCCGCACGGCGCAGTCCGCTGTTCGCAGCGTGATACGGTTGGAGCGTACAGCGGAAGAGAACCGGGGCAGACGGGAGGAGCGGTCCTCTGTCCGGCAGAGACTGGAGCAGAAGAAAGAGATCGTGTCCCAGGCCTCGCCCAGTTCGCCCCCGCTGGGAAAGAGGAAACTTGAGGCTGGCCGATGAGCCGGAAGAAACCTTCCCGCCTCCAGTTCACCGAGGCAGAGCAGGACGGGGGCCGTCTGAAGGAGCATGACCGAACCAAAGAACGGGAGGCAGATCGGGCGGCGATGCGGAAGGATGCACCGCCGCCCAAGGACCGCAAAAAGCTGAAACGGCGTATCATCGACCAGAAATCCGGCGGTGGCAGGAAGAAAAAGGGCAAATCCGCCACAAAGAAAACCGCCAAGACCGAGGGACAGCTGCAATTTGAGGAAGAGCGGCCTAAACCGCCCTCAAAACTGTCCCATGCAGTCAAGACGGCCCCTGTCCTGGCGGTTTCCGGCAAACTGCACCATGAAATCAGCGAGGCGGAGGAGGACAATGTCGGCGTGGAGAGCGCCCACCGGCTGGGACAGACCGCCGAGGGCGGCGTCCTTCTGGCGGAACGCTCCCGCCGCGCCCACAAGCTGCGGGAGTACCGGACGGCGGAGCGGGCGGAGATCGACGCTCTTTACCAGCAGGCACTTCAAGACCACCCGGAGCTTGGTAGCAATCCCCTGTCACGCTGGCAGCAGAAACAGGCCATCAAAAACCAGTACGCCGCCGCAAAGCGTTCCGGGCAGACAGCGGAGGGCGCGGCCAGGGCCACATCCACCATGACAAAGCGGGTATCCGACACCCTGAGAGGGGCTGCGGATACTGGCAAAAGGACCGGAGAATTTGTTATGCGGCATAAGAGGGGCTTTCTCATTGTCATCGGCTTGTTTCTCATTCTGGTGATGTTTTTGAACATGATGTCCTCCTGTTCCGTACTGGCCCAGGCTATTTTGAGCGGTGGGACCGGCGGCACGTTTCCCTGCGAGGATGCGGATATGCTGGGAGCGGAGGCCGACTATGCCGCATTGGAGGCCGCTTTGCAGAACGAAGTGGACAACTATCCCAGCTATCATCCCGGCTATGACGAGTACCGCTATGATTTGGACAGTATCGGCCACGATCCCTATGTGCTGATCTCCCTTTTGACTGCTTACCATGAGGGTGCATGGACCCGGGGCGAGGTGCAGGGAACCTTGCAGATGCTCTTCGACCAGCAGTACACCCTCACTCAGACGGTGGAGGTGGAAGTGCGGTATCACTCTACGGATGACGGCGATGTTCCTTACAACTACTACATCTGCAATGTCAAGCTGGAAAACTTTGATCTGTCCCACTTGCCCGTCTACCTCCTGAGCGAAGATCAGCTGAGTGCCTACTCCGTGTATATGGCGAACCAGGGCAACCGGTCAGACCTGTTCCCCACCGACCAATTCCCCAACGCCTCCCAGCGGGAGGACTATCTGGATTATGACGTTCCCCCGGAGGCCCTGGAGGATGAAGTGTTTGCCGCCATGCTCAACGAGGCGGAGAAGTATCTGGGGATGCCCTACGTCTGGGGCGGCAGCAGTCCCAGCACGTCCTTTGACTGTTCCGGCTTTGTATCGTGGGTCATCAATCACAGCGGCTGGGATGTGGGGCGGCTGGGCGCAAAGGCTTTATGCAATCTCTGCACCCCGGTTTCCCCGGCCAATGCCCGCCCCGGCGACCTGGTGTTTTTCATCAACACCTACGATGCGCCGGATCCCAACGCCCCCACTCATTGCGGCATTTATGTGGGCGGAAACATGATGATACATTGCGGAAATCCCATTTCTTACGCCAATTTGACCTCGAATTATTGGCAAAATCATTTTTTCTGCTACGGCAGACTTCCCTAAAGGAGTGATGCGAAACGAACCCGAAGATCAAGAAAATCGACACCGAGTATGAGAAGAACGCGGCGAAGATCACGGAACTCCAGACCCGCCAGCGGGAGCTGGAAAAGCAGCGGATGGAGCTGGAGAACCTGGACATCATCGGTCTTGTCCGGGGCATGGGCCTGACCCCCGACCAGCTGGCCGCGCTTATCCAGGCTGCGCCGCCCCAGCCGGTCCCCGTGCCGGAGCGGAAGGAGGATGGCAATGAGACGGTTTAAGACCCTGTTCCTGCTGCTGTCCACCATGCTCATGCTCTCCACCTGTGCCGCCCCCGCCTACGCCTATGCAGATGAAACGGAGGATGATGCCCCGGTCACGGGCGGCGTGGAGACACAGCCCCTGACCCCGGAGGGCAATATGACCCTGGTGGACGATATTGACGGCGAGGCCGGGGAGGATAAGCAGTTTATCGTAGTCCAGAGCCGGGGCGGTCACTACTTTTACATCATCATTGACCGGGCGGCAGAGGGAGAGAACATCGTCCACTTCCTCAACCAAGTAGACGAGGCCGACCTTCTCTCCCTGATTGAGGAAGAGGAAAAGGCCCCCGCCGTCTGTTCCTGCACGACCAAATGCGCCGCCGGTGCGGTGAATACTGCCTGTGAGGTCTGTGCCGTCAATATGGCGGAGTGCGCCGGACCGGAGCCGGAGCAGGATGATCCGGACCCGCCCCCGGATACTCCTTCGGAACCGGAGGAACCGGAAAAGAAGGGCGGCAATCCGCTGATAATTGTGGTGCTGCTGGCGGTCTTGGGCGCTGGCGGTGCGGTGGCCTATCTGAAATTCTTCAAGAAAAAGCCGGACACCAAGGGCAGCACCAATCTGGACGATTACGACTATGGCGGCGATGACGAAGAAGAGGACGAACCAGAGGACGATGAGGCCCTGGATGACGAACCGGAGGACGAATGAAATATTTCACCAACAATCCGCTGGAACGGCAGATGATGCGGCCTCCTACCTACCAGGCCACGCCTGACCCGGCCCCGCCTGTTCCCAAAAGCCACCCCTGCTATGGCTGTAAGCGCCGGAACGAGAGTGCTGGCTGCGTCCTGCCCTGCTACCGGGGCGTGGAACATTTGCCGCCTCGGTGAGGGATGCAATTACAATAAAGCAATATTTTCGCAAGCGGCCTGGAAAGCTCCGGGCCGCTTGCCTCATTTTGAAGGAGGAAACAATTTGCCCAAACAGAAACTTGTTATCGCGGAAAAGCCCGCTGTCGGCATGGCCTTGGCGAAGGTGCTGGGATGCCACGGGAAAAGACAGGGCTACATGATCGGCAGCGGCTATATCGTCAGCTGGTGTCTGGGCCATCTGGCGGGGCTGGCGGATGCCGCCGTCTATGACCCCAGCTACGCCAAGTGGCACTGGGCCGATCTGCCCATCATCCCCGAAACCTGGCGCTTTACCCTGGACAAGAGCAAGGCGGAGCAGTTCTCCGTTCTCCAGAAGTTGATGCGTCGGGAGGAGGTCACGGAGGTCATCAACGCCTGCGACGCCGGACGGGAGGGGGAGCTGATCTTCCGCACGGCCTACCATCTGGCGGGCTGTACCCTGCCCATGAAACGGCTGTGGATCTCCAGCATGGAGGACGCCGCTATCCGGGAGGGCTTTGCCAACCTGCGCCCCGGCAGCGACTTTGACGGCCTGTACCACGCCGCCCTGTGCCGCGCCAAGGCGGATTGGCTGGTGGGCATCAACGCCACCCGGCTTTTCTCCGTCATGTACCGCCATACCCTCAACGTGGGCCGGGTCATGTCCCCCACCCTGGCCCTGCTAGTCCAGCGGGAGGCGGAGATCGGGGCCTTTGAGCCGGTTCCCTTCTACACTGTGGAGCTGGACTGCGGCGGCGTCACCTTCGCCGGGGAGCGGATTTCTGACAAGGTGGAGGCAAAGGCCCTCGCCGATACCTGCAAGGACACCCTGGTGCTGGTCCAGAAGGTGGAGCGGAAGGAGAAGTCCGAGAAAGCCCCCGCCCTCTATGACCTCACCACCCTCCAGCGGGAGGCCAACCGGACCCTGGGCTACACCGCCCAGCAGACCCTGACGTATTTGCAGGCCCTCTATGAAAAGAAACTGTGTACCTACCCCCGGACGGACAGCCGCTATCTGACGGAGGACATGAAGGGCAATGTTCCCGCCCTGGCGTTCGTTTCCTCCGTCCTGTGCGGGGAGAAGGAGCCAGAGAAGGTGCTGTCCAGTCAGGTCTGTGACAGCAACAAGGTCAGCGACCACCATGCCATCGTCCCCACCAAGACCGCCGCCACCGGCATCAACATCGGCGATCTGCCCACGGGGGAGCGGAATATCCTTCTTCTGGTGGCCCGGTCCTTGCTCCGGGCGGTCTGCCCGGCCTACCGCTACGCCGAAACCGCTGTGACAGCGGAGTGCGGCGGGCATACGTTCACCGCTAAGGGGAAGGAGGTCCTGGAGCTGGGCTGGAGGGCCTACGCCAATCAGGAACCTTCTGAGGACGCCGCCCTGCCGGAGGGTCTGAACCGGGATGCGACTTTGACTGCAAAGAAGGTCCAGGTGAAGGAGGGCAAGACGGCCCCTCCGAAACACTTTACGGAAGATACTATCCTCCAAAGCATGGAGACGGCGGGTGTGAACGATATGCCGGAGGATGTGGAGCGGAAGGGCATCGGTACGCCTGCCACCCGCGCCTCCATCCTGGAAAAGCTGGTGTCCACCGGCTTTGTGGAGCGGAAGAAGGCCAAGAAAGTCACAAGCCTCATTCCCACCCAGGAGGGCAATTCCCTCATCACTATCCTGCCGGAGCAGCTGCAATCCCCGCTGCTGACGGCGGAGTGGGAGAACCGGCTGAAACAGGTGGAGCGCGGGGAGCTGTCCCCGGAGGACTTCATGGAGGCCATCGCCGCTATGGTGCGGGAGCTGGCGGCGACCTGTACCCCGGTCCCTGGCGGCGAGGTCCTGTTTCCCTCCGGTAAGGAGAGCGTCGGCCCCTGTCCCCGGTGCAAAAGCAATGTCACCGAGAGCAAGAAGGGCTTTTTCTGTGAAAATCCTGCCTGCCGGTTTGCCCTCTGGAAGGACAATCGCTTTTTCGCCGCCAAGAAGAAGGACTTCGACAAGGACGCCGCCTCCGCCCTGCTGAACGAGGGTAAGCTCCATCTCACCGGCTGCTGGTCTGAGAAAACGAAAAAGACCTATGATGCCACGGTCTACCTGGAGGACAATGGTGAGAAAACCAACTACCGGCTGGAGTTTGACAATGGAAAGAGCAGCAACGGAAACGGCTAACCTTCCCCGCATGACTGCGGAACAGTCTGCCAAGGCAAATGCCCTGATACGGGAGCTTTGTGCCAACTTTGATGACGGCTGCTGCCTGCTGCTGGATAACGGGTATGACCCTTGTCCTTGTCCTCAGTTGATTTCCAATTCCCTGGTATGCCGCTATTTCCGCACCGCCGTTCTGCCCTCTGACAGAGAACTGTATGGAGAGATTGTAGGACAGCTCCCCCGCTGGCGCTGCTGTATCTGCGGTAAGTCCATAACCCGGACATCCAATGCTGTGAAATACTGCAAAGTCTGCGCAGTACGTCAGCGCCGGAAAAAGGACACGGAAAGAAAACGGGAAAAGCGCCTGCTTGTCCGCAAAACGGCCCTCTGAAACTGTTGCGCCGCAAGGGGTACAGGACTGTGAGGAATAGAGGGTAAGGTCTTTATATTCGGACAGTCTGAAACGCCTTTGATTTGCGGACACGATTACTGTGAAAGGAGTGCGATATGGCAGACAAAAAATCCAATCGGGAAAAGCTCAAAGAAATCACCGACAGCATTGAACAGGGCATCAAGGAGCTGTTTCAGAGCGACAAGTACGCAAATTATCTGCGCACTATGTCCAGGTTTTACAGCTACTCGGCCCGGAATGTCATCCTCATTCATATGCAGCGGCCTGATGCTACGGCGGTGGCCGGTTTCAACGCCTGGAAGAACAAGTTCCAGCGCCATGTGAAGAAAGGCGAGAAGGGCATCACCATCCTGGCCCCCACGCCCTTCAAGAAGAAGATTGAGGAAAAAAAGCTGGACCCGGTGACGCAGGCCCCTATGGTGGACGCTAACGGCAACGTCATTATGGAGGAAAAGGAGATTGAAATTCCCCTGTTCCGCCCGGTGAAGGTCTTTGACGTGTCCCAGACCGAAGGCAAGCCCCTTCCCCAGCTTGGCAGCACCTTGACCGGAGATGTGCGGAACTATGAGATTTTCATGGAGGCCCTGCGGCGGACTTCCCCGGTTCCTATTGAGATTGGGCCGATCAGCGGAACAATGGACGGCTTTTTCCGCCCCAGCTCCCAAAGTATCACGGTCCGGGAGGGTATGAGCCAGGTACAGACGATTTCCGTCACTCTCCATGAGATTACCCATTCTCTGCTGCATAATCAGGAGCAGGACAGTATCTCCGCCGCCGCTGGAACGGAACAGGCGGAGAAGGTCAAGCCCAAGGACCGGAACACCGAAGAAGTGGAGGCGGAGAGCGTGTCCTACGCCGTCTGCCAATACTACGGCATCGAAACCGGCGAGGACAGTTTTGGCTATATCGCCACCTGGTCCAAAGACCGGAGCCTGCCGGAGCTGAAGGCCAGCCTGGAAACCATCGGCAAGACTGCAAACCAGATTATCACCGATATTGACCGCCATTTCAGGGAGATTTGTAAGGAGCGGGGGATTGACTTGACCCAGCCGGAACAGGCGGCGGAATTGGAACAGTCTGATACGCCGGAGCGTTTCGCCGCCGACCTGTATGACTTCATGGACCGGCTTTATCGGGAGGGAACTTTGGAGCATCCCTTTACCCAGGACAGCAAGCAGCAGTTCATGGAAGATATTATCATGGAGCTTGAAAACAATTATTTCGGAGAAATCCGTTCTCCGCTGGAAAGCGTTATGGAGAGTACCAGCGCAGACGAGGCCAAATCGCTGCTTGCCCGTCTGGAGCGGTTTGAGGCAGAAGAAAGAAAGCCTGAGCAGGCTGCGCCGGAGGCCGGTGTCGCCACGGAGCCGCCCCAGTCAGTGCCGGACCAGGCACTCTACCTGGTAGACAATGCCGCCTACCTCCACATCCAGATTTCCGATGGGTGCTTTGATTACACCCTCTACGACAAGGAAACCATGCGCCAGCTGGACGGCGGGCAAATGGCCGTGCTGGATGTGGACAGCGCCCAGCCCGATCTCCGCACCGCCGCCGACATGATTATCCTTGGAGAACGGGATTTGACCGGGGCCTCCGTGGAGTCTGTGCCGCTGGAGATGGTGGATGCTCTGCGGGAGGCCGCTGACCGTATCACGCAGGAGGCGGCTGCGGAAATTGAGGAACAATACCCTGACCCGCTCGAAAAGCTGCGGGAGCATATCGCCGCCGAGGATGACGCCCTGTGGAACACTGTTCTGGACGAGTACCCCATGCCGGACCCTGCCTTTCTTCCTGACGATCTGGAACAGAGCTGCGGCTATATGGACGGCGATCTGCTGCCCCTCTCCAAGGAACGAGCGACGGAGCTGCTGGAGCGTGACTTGACAATCTATGCCATTGTGGACGGCGGGCAGGCGGAGATGGTCTTTGACCGTGACGATCTGAGCGAGCGCCCGCCTGATATGGTGTTCGGTGTCCCCAAAGAGGAATGGGAGGCCAGCCAGGATTTCCGGGAGGCTGTGGCAGACCGGATGAACCACCAGGAGGAACGGGAGCGGGCCTTTCTCGACCACGGCGGGGACTGCTTTGCTATCTACCAGCTGCGCCACGATGAAAGTACCCGGTATCTGGTCTATGAACCACTGGAACGGATTCGCCAAGCGGGAGAAAGCCCCCGCAAGGGAAATTATGAACTGGTCTACACCGGGGAGCTGGCCTTTGGGCAGGATTTGAGTGTCCTGGATAGGCTGTGGGAGCAATTCAACAACAACCACCCTGCGGATTACCAGCACCCCAGTATGTCCATCAGCGACATCGTTGTGTTAAAACAGGACGGCGTGGTATCCTGCCACTATGTTGACCGCCTTGGATTTTCCGCTTTACCCGGTTTTTTTCAGTCGGAGAATTATCTGAAAAATGCGGAAATGGCGATGGAAGATGACCTTGGCATGATCGACGGCATCATCAATAACGGGACGAAGGAGCCGACGGCTGCCCAGCTGGAGCAGCAGGCCCGGTCCGGTCAGTCCATTTCCCTCATGGATTTGGCTGCGGCCTCTCACCGGGAAGAACAGGAAAAGAAACAGTCTGTGCGGCAAAAACTGAAAAATCAGCCAAAACAGAAACGGACAGCGCCCAAAAAGAGCGTGGAAAGGGACAGGTGATTTTATGGCAGACGGACGATACGACATCACTCTGGGCGAGGTTCCCGGTGAGATCGTGGAGATCGCCCAGGTCGGCGTACCCATTGGCTACAGCAACCGCCGCATGGACCCTGGCTATATGCTGGCAAACGGTACGGCGCTGCTGGAGAGCGAGAAGGACGAGGCCGGTTTCTATGTGGGCGGCGCTGGTATGGACGGTATGTTCCTGCGGACGGATGAGCGCTATGAACCGGTTCGAGACGAGGACGGAGACATCTGCGCTTTCCGCCGAATGAGCGACTGCCTGACCCGCTTTACCGCCGAGGAACAGCAGACCATTTTCCAGTATGCTATGAACACCCCGGAGCATCTGATTGAGGACCTGACCGCCGCCCTGCCCCAGCTGAAAAAGGCCCCACAGGTCCATAGCCTGTTCGCCTCCACGGTGGAAAAGCTGAAACAGGTCCCTTCCGGCGAGTGCCAGCGGCTGATGGCAGATATTCGGGCGGCGTACAAGGGGCGGCAGGAGCAGACTATCCGGGAGCGCTGGCAGGCCGCTGAGAAGTCCGCTAAAAAGAAGAGAAGGAGTTTTGAAAGATGAACAGACTGACCTTTGAGGAACGGAACCTGATGTGCATTTACAACAAGTCCGGCACTCGCCCCGGCCTGATTTCTGCCCTGGAGGATATGCGGGGCTATCTGGAGACGGACGAGGCGGAGCTGCGGGAGCTGACCGACAGCGCCCTCGCCAAACTGCGGCGCATGACCGATGCCGACTTCGAGGTTCTGGACCTCTACCCGGACTTTGACCCGGAGGACTCTGCCTATGGCGAATAAGGTCCAGGAATACCTTCAGCTGTCTGAACAGGCCACCCGGCAGATCTCCGGCAGTTACAAGGAGTGGACCGGCTTTTTAACCACCGCCGCCAGATTATATAAATACCCGTTTCATGAGCAGCTGCTGATCTACGCCCAGCGCCCGGATGCCACCGCCTGCGCCGACTACGACCTCTGGAACAAGCAGATGCGCCGGTATGTGATGCGGGGGGCCAAGGGCATTGCCCTCATTGACACCAGCACCGGAAAAAACAGGGTGCGTTATGTCTTTGATGTATCTGATACCGGTGAGAAAGAGAACGCCCGCCGCCCCTGGCTGTGGCAATACCGCCCGGAGCATCAACAGGCAGTAGCCGCCGCTCTGGAAAAACGCTTTGTCATTTCCGGTGAGGACGGACTTGCCGATCAGCTGGAGCAGATCGCCTCCGTGCTGGCAGGGAACTATTGGGAAGAACACAGAGACGAGCTGACCGGCATCGTTGACGGGAGTTACCTGGAGGCGTATGATAGCGTCAACATCGGAGTGCAGTTCTGGCAGGCAGCTACCGTCAGTGTTACCTACGCCCTTATGTCCCGCTGTGGGCTGGAGCCGGAAACCCACTTTCAGCATGAGGACTTTTTGAGTGTCTTTGACTTCAATACTCTGGAGACTGTAACAGAGCTGGGTACAGCCGTCAGCCAGACCAACGAACTGGTTCTGCGGCAGATTGAGGTCGCAATCAAGCAGTATGAGCGAGAAAAACTCGCGGAAAGGAGCGCGGAACATGGCAATCGAGCTGACTTACAAACAGGTGGGGGACGTGCTGCTCCCGGAGCTGGAGCTGCCGGAACAGCCGGACCGGAGCCTGGGCAAGTACGGACTGATGCGGCGGCGGTATCTGAAGGAGAACCGTCCGGGCCTGTTCAACCGGCTGACGCTGCGGGGGACCCTGTACCAGCACCTGCTGGAGGTGGAGGACCGGGCCAACGAGATGCTGGAGCAGATGATGCCCTCTCTGGCGGAAACGGCGGGGGCAACGGAGGAACTGAAAGCCCGGAACATGATGGCCTGGGTGGGACTGATGAACTCCTGCAAGGCCCAGGCGGAGGAGATCATTCTGGCGGAACTGATTTACAGCTGAATACAGAACCTGACCCGGAGGGACCGAGCGTGGAAACGCCCGGTCCTTCTGCTGTTTCTCAAGAGGATATTGACACAGAACTGCGGAATGGGACTGGATTTCAAGACGGGAAATTGCGAGTATATGCCCTATACCAGCAAAATATCTCCCCAAAGGATGCCGTTTCTGCGCTGAAAAAGGAATACGGCACCGGCGGACACAGCCATACCTTCCTGGATGGTACGCAAGGCGTTGTTGATTATACGCCATCTGAAGGTATGACATTACGGCGCTATCAGTCAGGAGCGGAGGTCAAGCT
>Ga0073906_1005824_pt1 | contig 10699 bp, 8 predicted proteins | sample Inofromicrocosms_FD_65485 | JGI IMG/M metagenome (GOLD analysis project Ga0073906, IMG submission 65485) | Mouse cecum microbial communities from Vienna, Austria - Inoculum for glucosamine and mucus D2O microcosms | ecosystem: Host-associated > Mammals > Digestive system > Large intestine > Cecum... | reverse complement strand
TGTTGTAGTATTGTTAACAGAAGTATTTGTAGAAGGTTTGTCATCTGGAGTATTTGGACTTCCGTTTTTTACTTTGACATTTGTTCTTATAGCATCTAATCTTACTTCATCTTTTCCATTTGAAGCAGCTATATCACTTACTGTTATTGTAAGATTTTCTTTACTTTGTTCTTTTACTTTAAAAATGATTTTAAACATTACTTCATCAGTTGTTCCATAATCATCTCTATCAGTAGCAAATTTTCCATTATCCTCATTATAAGAAGGACGTGCCCATTTGCTTTCACCTTCTAATTTCACTAATTCTAAACTATCTCTATCATATTCTATTTTTCCGCCTAAAGCTATAAGTCCTTTATCCATTTGAATATTAGATAGTTTTACATCTACTGTAAATTCTTCTCCTTTACTTACTTCATTTTTTGAAGACTGTAAAGACATTTCAAAAGTAGAAGTAGCATATACATTAATTACCATACTTATTGTTATTAATAAAATCAAACTTAAAACTATTATTTTTTTCATTATATCTCCTTTTATTAATCTTCGATTAATATTAATTTTATTTGAGCTACATCTGTTATTGTTATTTCGTTGTCATAATTCATATCTGCAGCTTTTAAACTAGCTCCTGACAATAATTCTTTTTCAATATAATGTAATTTTAATTGAGCCAAATCTGTTATTGTTATTTCACCATTTTGGTCAATATCACCAGTTACTACTAATGTAAGATGATATGTTTCTCCAACATCTACTGTCATACCTGTTGCTATAATATCATTATCTTGAAGTATATTTCCTGATTTATCTTTTATTATTACATTTGGATATGCATCAACATTAGCTTTAAATTCACTAACTGTTGTTCCAGCAGGAATTTTTGTTACATATTCATCTCCAATAACATATACTTCTGAAGTAAATCTATCTTCTTCTTGTTTTATTTTTTCAATTTCTATATTGATTTCAGCATTTTTTGAAGAAATATCGTTTACAGCATTACTTGCAACAATATCTTTTACTTTTATAACTGTATTTGTAGTTTCTTCAATTGTTTCTTTTGCCTTAAATTTTATTGTAAATATAGTAGAATCATCTGATACATAATTATTATTATCTGTTATAAACTTGAAGTTTTGATCATTAAATCCACCTTGGATATCCCAACCATTTTGGCTTGTTATATCAATTCTTTCTAGAACATTAGTGTCATAATCAAGTTGACCACCTATAGCAATTAATCCTCTATCAATATTTTTTAAATCATGAATATTTACATCAACTGAGAATTCATCTCCTGGATGGATTGTTTTGTTTTCAGATTTTACAATTGAAGTTGAGAATTCTGCAACATTAGTATTTGGAAGCACTGGATCTGGTAGAGCTGGTGGTTCTACTACAGTTTCTTGTCTTTCTGCTTCTTTTTGTATTACTTCTTTGGCAACGAAAGTTGCTTGAATTATATTATCTTCATTTACTATATCTTCATAATTTACAGTAACATCCATTGAATCTTTGTTTGTTACTTCTATTTCTTTACCACAAATATTTATAGTTTCAATTTCATATCCTTCATTTGGAACTATATTAAGATTTGCAGATTCGTTTTCTTTTAATGTAATAATATTTCCTTCATCTCTATTAGCACCATTTATTTGACCACCATCTACAGCGGATACTATAACAGATTTATCTTGTGGAACTGTACCATCATTTTCTACAACTGCTATTGCAAATGGGCTGAATGAATCACATGTAACAACTAAACCATATTTTGTTACTACACAAGGAATTTCTTCAACTCCTGTAACATTTCCAGCGTCATCTCTTTTGAAATGATAAGCTTTAAATGTAACTCCAGCATCATCTGGACCATATCCTGCTGGGAATCCAAGAGATAATCTTAATTTATGTCCTGTTTTTACAACATATTTTTTACATACATTTAATGAAATATTATATGTTTCACTTTTAATTAATTCTTGATTTCCTAATTGTTCTTCCATTAAATTATTCATTGAATCTTCTTCTGCTTTAGTTGTTCTTGTTGTTACTAATGCTATTCTGCTTTTTAATTTTTCTGATACTGCTTCTCCATCACTTGTTTGCCATCCATTCATTGATAAATCTTCATTTTCAAGAAGTGTTGGTCTAGCAAATACATCCCAACTTTTTGCTGCATTCATTCTGAATGAACATCCTATTACATTATATGCACCATAAGAAATATGATTTGGTTCTTTACCACTATTCTTTCCTACTAAACCTGTTAGATAAATCCTATACATAGTATTATCATCTGCAAACATTTTACTAAATGTTAAATCAAATGTTATTCTATTTTTTCCATCAAATGTAAAGTTTTCTATTTTTGATTCAGTAGCTCCTGTTGGACCTGTTGATTCCATTCTATAACCTGCTTCTGTTGCTCCTTCTGCTAATATCAAATCATCATCATAAGTAACATCAACATGATAAGTAGGACCTACTGCAAGTGTTGTTGTTGCTGCTGGTGTTTGATATTTAATATATGGAGGTGCTTTATATACTCCATTTGGGTTATATAGTTTTCCTGATTGAGCTACAAAATCACTCTCATCACCTTGATAAGTATATCCTGCTAATCCTTCTGATGGTTCTAATGTTGTTACTGCAAATTCCATATATTCTGAATTTGGAACTGATATATATAAATGATCTCCATAATCTTTAAATGCACCTGGTGCATATAATTCTGGGTTCATATATCCCCATTTACCTTCAATCCAAACATCATCACCTGGTTTATATTCATGATATTTAATTAATATATATTTTCCTTCTTTAACTGCTTCAGCATAACCTTTATTGTTATAGCTAATATAAAAGTCTCCTGCTTTATATTCTTCTGTCTCTGTTCCTTCTTGTTTAAATTTTACTAACAAACCATTTACGTTTGTTACATTGTCAATACCATAATCTTCTATATTTAATTCTGGATATTTAAAAGTATAATTTCCTGCTGCTTCAACTGTTCCTAAAGCAACATGCTCTTTATTCATAGTTTCTGTTCCAACTAAGCAATATCTTGTGTTTTCAAATCCTTCAAATATATCGCTTCCTGGTACAAAATCTGGATGTGTTGGATCCATAGTAGTATCACGTAAAAATGGATCATCTAATGTTGCATCTATTGCATACCAAACTTTTTCTGTGCTTCTTGCAAGTGTTTGTTTTTCAATTTCAACATAATTCCACATATGAGGAACAGCTGCTGCACCATCAGATTGATGAGTTCCTTGTACTAAAATTGAATTAATTCCTACTTTATCTAAAATTGTTTTTAGTGATCTTGCATATCCTTCACATACAGCTTCTTTTTTTACAAGAGCTCCATAAGGTGTTCCTAAAAATCCTTCATTTCCTTCTACACAATCACTTTCTAATCTATAACCTGTATTATTAATTATTTCATTATGTGCTAATTTAATTTGTTGTACTGTTCTATCTTGATTTTCGCTAACTTCAATATTATTAACTTTATCTACAATTTCATTTACCTTTGTGTCAAATTCGCTAATTGCGTTTTCTACTTGTTCTACATTATTAAATCCTGAAATATAATAGTTTGAATGTCTTCCAGAACCAATATATGCATGATATTTATTGTTTGCATCTTTTGTTGTTCTAATTGTTAATATTTGAAAATTTACATAAAAAATTTCAGGATAATCTGCATAGAAAGCATATCTTGCTGCATTCATCGCTGAAATTAAATTTGAATTTCCTTTTTCATATTCTTTAACTTGTTCTTCTGTTAAAAGACCATTTTCTACAAGATCATAGTCTTGTGTTCCTGTTTTTAATATACCTTCAGTATACATATTATATAATGCTTCATAAATTATTTTTGATTCAGAATTAAGTTGGTCATAATGAAATTTTCCTTCATTTTCTGTTGCATAAGAAAAATTATTAAATGCAATCCAACTAATTTGTGAAACAAAAAATGTAATAAGTAATAAAATAACTGCTATTTTTTTTAATTTCATAAAATAAATTTCCTCTCTTTCATACATAATTTATTATTCATAGATAAACAGTATTATAACATTCTATATTATAGCATATATTGTTTATAAAGTCAACTTTTTCCAACAATTAATTATTTGGGGCTAATTCTTTGGAAAATAGACAGAAATTGAGTTTTATGATATAATAAAAATAGTTTTAACAAAAAAATATTTCATAATAAAGGAGAACAGTATGGACAATTACATTAAAGACATTATCGAGATTGGTAAAGTTTATGGAATGAATGATTATCGCACTATTATAACAGATCGGATGGGATCTTGGTCTAACCAGGATTTAATTCTTGCATGGGAAGGTGATGGCAAAGATAGAGCTCATATCTGTGTTTCGCCGGATGAAGCAGAGATTCTTTTTGAAAAAGGTTTAATCCAAAATGTTGAAAGGGATTATAAAGACAAGTTATATATTCAAACTGTCTTCTGTGACATCAGAACATTTGATGGAGCAATTGTTTGTGGGATGCTTGCACCTAGCACAAATCTGCGGAAAGGGATTTTTGACTATGCAAAGAAAAAGGGCTATATCCTTGATAATCCAACACCTGTTCAAATGTTTAATGGTGTAAAATCATTGACATGTAATGCGGACGGAACATACAAGATTACATATAAGTGGTCAGATGAAATTATTGAAAAATTTAATATGGAAATGGTTAAGCAGTTTACACGAAAATTTTTTGAAAAAGAGCTTAATAACACAATGTATCATTACACAGATAAAAAGTTTTATAGCTCCCCTATGTTAATTATAACTGAAGAAGATTTTAGTGTAGATAACCTGCTGGAAAAGGAAGTTTTTGACAGAACAAGCATTGATGCTTTCAGAGAGTACGATATTCAGATCAAGCTTTTGAGTCCAACAATTGATAGAGTTAATTTACTTAAAGCTCTTGTATATATAGGATTCACTTGTGATCCTTGTCCTGAGAATATTTATATGAGATATGAAGAATCTATCAGGACTACAAACTTGTTTTTGAATCTTCCTTTAACACCTTATATTCCACTTCTGAGTCAAAAACGTAAGAGTGTAAAACTTCATTCTGGAACAATAGTATATGTTCCAGCTTTAGGCTATGAAAGTGAATATTATTACTATAAAATAGATGTTCCCTATTCCGAAGGTGTTCGAGCTTTGATGAAAACTTTTAAAACATTGATGGCAGAAAAATACGAAAGAAAATTCTTTTATATATCTTTCGAGCCATATAAAGAGAATGTTGGATTCATGGTTTTCAATGAAGCCATAGGTCATTTTAGAGGTCAAATTGAAGATGAGTTTGTTATATTAGACTATGCTATAACAATTCAGGAGAATATAAAAAATCTCAATTATCATCAAATGATCCGAACAATGTTAGATTTTTTTGAATCAGATTCTAATCTTCCATATAAGGAAACGTTTGATTATTATTATGATTGGCTTTACAAGATCTTGAAAAAGGAAAACTGATTTTAACAATTGTAACCTTTATTTTTCATTTGGCAATAACATCGTATTTGCTCAAAAGCGCCTATTTATTTCAAATAGGCGCTTTATCATATTTATCTTTCTTTTATTGTTTTGTCTGATTGTTTTTCTATTGATTCTTTATAATGTGAATAAAACAAATCTGATGCAGACTTGAATTTTTCATTTATTTCATTGATACTTATATCTGGTGTTGCTTTTACTGTTCGTTTGATATTTTCAGGAATTTTACCTTCTGTTTTTTCCATAACATCAACTAATGTATTTGTAAATTCTGCTAAGAAATATCCTCGATTTGTAGGATCTAATTTTCTTCTTGTTGCAATATCTTGAATTCTATCATATGGAGATACGATTCCATCAGATGTTGCCATTAAATCTGCAATATTTAAAACAGTATCATATGTACTGTATTGATAATTTTCTAAAAATAATGTAATATCATCTTTTTCTATTCCTGGTTTCCAACAAGGATTTCCATTTTCATCTACATAAAATCCTTCTTCTGCTTGTTCATTACTAGCACATCTTCCACCATTTAAAAATGAATGAGTTAAGCAAGAAATTGCTTCTTCTTCCCAACCTTCATCAACTAATTTTTCATATCCTTTTGTAACATGTTCAAAGCTATGTGTTACTTTTCTTCCATAATCATGTAAGATTCCCTGAATTTGAGCTGTTGTTGGATCTACACCAAGTTTAGTAGCTAGTTGTTTTGCAAGTTTTCCTTCATATAGTACATGGCTAATCCAACTACTTGTATTGATTTTTCCATCATTTATAGTTCTTTCTCCTAGAGGCTTTCCGCTTTCTATACATTTATAAGCAAGTTCAACAATTTTAGATTTAGTTATACTATTTGTTTTATTATTTTGAGTAAGATTATAACAAACTTCAGAAGGTAGGTTTAATTCCCTTTCCATAAGTGAAATTAGATTTGATAAATCTTCTTTTGGCAAATCTTTTGTAATAAGAAGAAATGCATCACCTACTGTATGGTTACTTTTTTCTGCTTTTAATGTATTTAATGCTTTTTTCTTATATTTTTCATTACTAAAATATAATTTCATATATCCTCCTTTTTTATTTGAAACTAACATTTTTATTATAACACATTTTTGATATAAAAGCAAGAAAACCCCAGCAACAGCTGGGATTCTCTTGCAATCCTGAAAATTATTTGTATGATTTTAAGGTATTTTTATATGAAATTGAAAACCAGTATTCCATGAGACTTTCTGCTATTTGAAGCTCATGTTTTGTGGGGTTGGCTACTGAAGTTAACTTTAGTAGACCAAAAAATGATGTTTGATAAGCGAGTATTGTAAGAAAAATCGCCACTGGAATGGAAATGACTGATAAAGTAATAGTAGGCATGAAAAACGGTACAGATAAAAACGCAAAAAGTATTCCAACTGATTCGTGCGGTTTCATGTAACGATCCTTATCATGTCTATAAATATTTGCCTGTTCTATTTCTTTCTGAAGTGGTGGCCGATGATGTTCTTCGAAGGCATTTATTGCTTTGTTTAAAGCTCCCTGCCATCTCAAAATAGCCTGACCAATTTCGGTTTTTCTTTTATAGAGTCCATTTAATATAGAAAATTCAAATAGATATATAAAAGAGTAAGTAAAGAAATAGAAGCCTATGCAAATTCTTATAGGTACATCAAAAAAGTTTCTAAGAATCATAGGAAAAAACAAAGCAAACATTATCTCACAAGTTAACCGTATTAATGTAGAAAGCATCCCTCTTTCTACATAACTATCACTACAAAATGAATGAAATATTTCTTCCTTTCCTTCCCATAGACATGCAGGTTCATTTTTTATGGTGTATCCGTCTCCATTTTTATCATAGGCTATACAAACCTGTGATTGGTCAGGAGTGTAAATCATCATACCATGAACACCTACAGTTGACCGAATCTTTTCCTTTAATAACATATTTTATACCTCCATATTTTTTATGCACAATATTATATCATACTTCTAACAATTTGACAAATCAGCTGTAACAAGAGGTATTAAGTATTCTCTTTTTGGATTGCTCATATTTTCTAATATTTCTATTGCATTATTCTTTTTTAACAAATGAATTTTTCCAAATTCTATTTCTAAATTGTTCTTTTTTAAATATTCTAAGTATGTATTGTAATGTTTTTTCATTTCTTCTGAACTTATTTTTAAATTTGCTTTTGCAAAAATTTGAACTTTAGGTTTTTCATTTTGTTCTGTTTCATATATGTATTTTAGTTTTAAGCTACTTACTTGAGAATTATCATATAAATTAATATTTACTTCCTCCATAACTTCTCTTGAAATTGTTTTCATTATATTAACTATTCCATTTTCTATGTCTTTTTTGTCTACATTTCCGCCAGAGATTTGTAGCACATGTGGATATGACATTTTCTCATCAAGTTCTCCAATTAAATAGTAGCCATCACTTGTTTCTAATAAAGCTCCAGCGCTTATATTTATACAACTATATTCTAGCGGTAAACCAATTCTCTCATCATATAAATAATGTGCAAAATTAGATTTTTGACATGATATATTTATCTTGGTATCATTAGATTCATACTTATTTACACATGTTACTTCTCCATTATATAATACAGGATTTTTACTTTTAAATTCTTGCCATCCTTTTTTTATTTTTTCTTTTATTTCTTCTGGTAAGATTATATTTTTATCTTCATAAGTAATTGATATTTTTTTATTTTCAATATTTTTTATCATAAACTAACTTCCTTAAATAAATTTTTGTTATTATATCATAAAATTGGTATTTAGTGAGTAATTTTAATTGTATAACTTATATTTTTGTATTACTCACCAAATAACAATTTTTAGTATTGTATTTCATATTTTTATAGTAGTATAATAATTCTAGAGGTAATCAAAATGAATGTTAAATTAGAAAGTAAAATAAGTGAAGACTCAGAATTTCAAAATATTATACAAGATTTAATTCGCAATAAAACCGTTCAAGAAATGAAAAATTATAGACAACACTTTAATACAAGTTGTTATGAGCATTGTTATGTTGCGTCTTATTATTGTTACAAGATTTGTAAAGCTTTAAAATTAGATTACAAATCAGCAGCTCGTGGAGCTATGCTTCATGATTTATTTTTGTATGATTGGAGAGTTAAAAATAATCGCTCAGGATGGCATGCTTTTACGCATGGAAAAACAGCATATGAAAATTCCTCAAAAATTTTTGAATTAAATAAAATAGAAAAAGATATGATAATTAAGCATATGTGGCCAGTTACACTTGCTATTCCTAGATATCCTCAAACTTTTATTTTAACATTAGTTGATAAGTATTGTGCTACAATGGAATCTTTTGAAGAAATGTTTTCAGGATTTTCTGTTAGAAAAGCACTACATTATTCATACGTGTTTTTGGCTTTAGTTATTTTTAAAAGAAAGCCATAAAAAGAAGTTAGAAACTTCTATTATAAATTACATTTCTAACTTCTTTTATATTATCAAAAATCTGTTTTTCAAAATTCTTTTTTATATTATATTCTTTAAACAGAAGTTCTCTAATTCGATTTTTCTTTTCTGCTGAATAGCTGTTCCATTTTGGCTGAATTTCTTCCATAAGTTCTATCCATTTCAAATAGACTTCTTTATTTTTCTTATAAATATTGTGATTTCCGTTAACCCATTTATTTATAGTAGTAATTTTATTTGTATCTATTGGGCATGCTTCTGTATTTATAAATAAATCTCTTTTTACATCAATTGGCACTAATGGGAAAACAACACATTGCATAGGTTTTACTTTATTTATTTGGCATTTGAAGTTTTTTCTATTATTAAATATACATTCCCTTTTTTCGCCAATTCCTTTTATTACAATTTCAGGCTCTTCCCCCTTTACTTCTTCTGTATAGTTATCTAAAAACTCTTGTATAGAAATTTTTAAAAACTTACTTATTTCTAAAACATTTATTGGTGTTATTTTTATATTCCCCCTATATTCGCAACATTTCTCACATAAAGTACAATTTAATTTTGCTTTAGATTTTAAATTTAATATCTCGTGTGCTTCTGTCATTTGTTTCTCCTAATTAATTTAATATGTAATCATTATAATTATATATTATTATTTTGTCTATAAAATATTTAGATGCTCTAATAATATTTTTATACCTAATAAAATTAGTACTAAACCGTCCTGCAAATTCTGCTTTGTTTTGATATTTGTTTCCAAATTTATTTCCTATTTTAACACCTATTAATGATAATATAAATGTTACTATTCCTATTATCAAAACTGATATTGTAATATCTACATTTAATATTGCAAATGTTATTCCAACAGCTAATGCATCTATACTAGTTGCTATTGCTAAGACTATCATTGTTTTAAAATCAACATTATCATTGCATTTTTCAAGTTCATCATCAAATGATTCTTTAATCATATTTCCACCAATAAATCCAAGTAATATAAATGCAATCCAGTGATCAACATGAGAAACAAAATCTTCAAATGTTGTTCCTAAAAAATATCCTATAACAGGCATTAGTGCTTGGAAACCTCCAAAATAAATAGCTATTATAATTGCTTTTTTCCAATTTAATTTTTTCATTGATAATCCTTTACATATAGAAACTGCAAATGCATCCATTGCAAGGCTTATTCCAATTAGAAATATTTCAATTAGTCCCATTTTACTCCTCCATATTTAATATATATTTAAAGATATGATTAATATGTTTGACCTTTACACAAAAAAGAGACTATGTTTGCTATGTTTTAGCAAACAAGTCTCATTATTTAAAGTAAAGCCAGATATATAAATATCAGTATGTTGACTTTACTACTTTTATAGCCAATTACTCCCTCATTTCTGTTACTATTATAACGTAACGGTTAATTATAATCAAGTATTAATATGCAACAATTAAATCATCATTATTATTTTCTTCATTTACTAATTCTAATTCATTCAACTTTTCAAATGTATTTAAGTTATATGAAATTATTCCATTATAATGTAATGTGTATAATGTATCTTCTATATAAATTGCTCTTTCTATTCCATTGAAGTCTTTATTATTTAAGATTTCTGCATATTTTTCAAAACCATTTTCTAAATCAATTTTGAATATTTCTAGTCTGTTT
>Ga0073906_1005822_pt1 | contig 10699 bp, 10 predicted proteins | sample Inofromicrocosms_FD_65485 | JGI IMG/M metagenome (GOLD analysis project Ga0073906, IMG submission 65485) | Mouse cecum microbial communities from Vienna, Austria - Inoculum for glucosamine and mucus D2O microcosms | ecosystem: Host-associated > Mammals > Digestive system > Large intestine >... | reverse complement strand
TATCACCTATGAAATATATAAAAAAGCTGATTCGTAACTCAAAAAGAGCACTAAATCAGCAAGTTATTAAGAAAAAGCAAGAAATTGTTAAATATGCACCTAGATTAACGGGAATTCAGGATTGTGGCAGGTCGTGTATCGAAAGTGACCATCGGGGTAAATTTTAGTACGCCCTATAATTTAATAGACTTACTAACTTATACATAGCATAAAAAAGAAAAACTTGGAAATTTCTTAATTTTTCTCAATTTTTCAAGGTAGTTATGAGTGAATTATAGTCTAATTTACAAAATTTACATTTTCTGTGTTTCCATAATTTTGTAAGGTTTGGGTTAAAACCTATGGAATTATAAATTCTGGAACTTTTTGTTTTTATTAACTTTTTCAGAACGTAGAGAATTTGTCACAATTGAGGCGAAATAAATTTATTCATCAGAGGTGACAAACGAAAAAAATTTGTATACAATGCTGACTTCTTAACGGAGAGGTGGCCGAGTGGTTTAAGGCGCACGCCTGGAAAGCGTGTAAACCCTTTAAAGGTTTCGGGGGTTCGAATCCCCCCCTCTCCGCCAAAACACCTGTCTTACTCAGTCTTATAGAATCCTAAAAAATCAATAGAATCAAGGAATTGATTAATTTCTATTGTCTTATCCTGTCTTATTTGGCCTTAGGGAATCTGAGTTATATAGATGTCGGTTTAGATGAGTAAATTCTTATAATTGGCATATGAACGTTTTTAGATGAGTAAGATGTATGCCAAGACTAGCTAACGCATTTACAGACATCCAATTACGCCACTTGAAGAAAGAAGGAATAACAGCCTTAGGAGGCGTCCAAGGGCTATGTGTAAGAGTCGAGAATGGCAGAAAGACGTTTATCTTTCGTTATACATTCCAAAAGAAAAAGCGTGAAGTAACTATTGGCTCTTATCCAGTCGTATCCCTCTCGGAGGCTAGAGAAAAAGCAATGGCTTATAGAAAGCTTCTATCGGAAGACGTTGATCCTAAAGAGTGGCGGGATCGTCAAAGGGAAGAAAAAATAGAGAACGAGCGCAGAAAAGAACTTGCAGAGCTTAAATTCTCCACTGTAGCGGATCGGTATCTAGCTCATAGAGACACTTTCTCTCCTTTCCCAATAAAGGAAAGAGACTTATTTCTGAGCAGACTGGGAAATTACATTCTCCCTCAAATAGGAAGTAAAACGTTAGAAACGATTACTTCCTCAAACGTAGCCGACATTCTCTTACCACTATGGAACGAGCATCAAGCCCTTTGTAAGAAACTAAGACAAATCATAAGACAGATTTTTTCCTGGGCCAAAGCCAAAGGACTTACCTCAGTAGCCAATCCTGTTGATCCCCAAGTACTTCAACATTTATTGCCGCAGAAAATCAAAACAGAAGAAAGGCACCATGCCATGCTTGCAGTTGAAGACATTCCTGACTTCATGAAAGATCTGAGACAGCATCCCAGTATCTCGGCAAGGTGCCTTGAATTTGCCATCCTTACGGCTGTTCGCTCAGGAAACGCCAGAGAAGCAGAATGGGATGAAATCAATTGGGATAAAAAGGTATGGATCATTCCTGCTAAGAAGATGAAAGTTTCCTCTAACGGGGATCATGTGGTTCCGCTTAGTACACAAGTTCTTGAATTGCTGAAAAGCATTGAAGGATTGAATGAATCCAAGTACATATTTTTATCGCCTGCCACAGGGTCAAAACTTTCAGACGCTTCGTTGAAGTCAGTTATCAAAAAGATGCACATTGAATCCTTGTTAAACGGTGGAAAAGGCTATTTTGATCCTAAGCAAGTCAATAAATCCGGTAATCGTTGTATAGCTACTCCTCATGGCCTTGCAAGGGCTTCATTTAGAACGTGGGCACAAGATGATGAGTTAGGCAACGATAGAAGGTTTTCTGAAAGGACGGCCGAATTATGCCTACATCACAAGGCTTCTGATTCCTACAAAGGAGCTTACGAGCGCAACGAAGCCATGAAAAGTAGAATAGAGATGATGCAAGCTTGGTCGGATTATTGCTTTCAAGGAGAAGAATAAAAATGACAAAAATATTTTTTAAGGAATGGACGGTAAAAGGGGCTTATCCGCACTTTTCTGACTTCTTTTCTGAAAAAGAATTTGAAGATAGTTTTATGAAATGGCTCGAAAAGAAAAGTGAAATCGTTACCGAGCCTCACGATGGCTTTAATAGAAAGTATTTTTCCAATCTTTTTTCTAAGACGCTTTACTACCGCTCGAACGAGGTACTCCAAGCATCTTTTCCTGTCTGGCTGTTTGAAGAATGGAAAAATAAAAATCGAAAGCTTAAGAACGAGACAATACCTTCTCTTAAGGAAGCTCTTGTAGAGGGATTAGGCCGAGAAGCTTACTCGATCTATTCAGAGGACAAAATTCCTGTTTTCAAATTGCTTGATGACATTGAAGTAGTCAGAAATAAAATCTATGAAGAGAAAATAGCTAACGACAGAGACGACGTTAAGGAGCACTTTTTGAAACAAGGTTGGAGTGAAAGAGCCGCTGTAACTTTGCAAACTATTTGTATGAATAGTTTGCGCATAAAAAAAGTAAAGGCACGCAAGAAAGTCTTTTGTACTCTTAAACCTGTTAAGCGTCCAACACCATAAACCTCCTTATTTTTTCCAAGCCCAAAGTTTCTGCCCCTTTGGGCTTTTTTTTGTACATGAGCTCACAAAACCTTCACGTACGCTTTGCGTACATAACACTTTATTGAAGTTATGTACGTATTCAAGATGAACTATGTCTTTAATGCAAATAAGTACCAACTATGTACATAACTGATTTTTTGCTTTCTAGGTGCAACGCCTCCGAGGTTAATTTTGTTTTTTAACCCAAGATATGTACACGACGTTGTGTACATATCCCCACATTTATTCAAAACGTAAATGACGTGTGGAAGCCAAAAACGGCAACCCTCTAATGCAATAACGCATTAGGGACGTTAGGAGCTCAAACATGAGACTCAAATATATCAGAGCTAAAGAACTGGAGAATCTACTAGGCGTCAACAAATCAACTATATGGCGTTGGGTTAAAGAGAAATCAGATTTTCCAAAACCAAAAAAGATTTCAAAAGGTGTGACCGTTTGGAATTACTGGGAAGTTGACCTTTGGGTAAATCAAACTACAAATAATCAATAGGAGAAAAACATGTTAGATGAAAAATGGATTAAAAAGGTTGAAAAAAATATAAGAAGAGAAATAAAAATAGATATCGACAACAACGAATTCATTGAAGAAATTTTCGGTAACTATATCGATAAGAATACCAATGTCCTCATCACTTGCTTAGATGATGTTAAAAGTAATAGTTGGCCTGTTCAACCATGGAAACAAAATAAGAGATTTTCCAATGAAAAAAATAATTTTTATAGCGTTTCTCTGTTTAGTCCAACAGAGACAGGTGAGTGGAAAAGGCAGGCTAAATACGTGTCAGCTACCTGTTGCATAGTTTTGGATGACTATACTCTTAGCGACTATATTTCTGAAGGCAACAAAAAAACTCAAATTCCTTTTAATAAGCTTCCTCTCAAGCCCACTTGGATTATAAGAACATCCGATGGTAATACTCAGGTTGGATACAAATTATCTTCGCTTATTACGGATGTAGAACTAATTGATTACATCTATAACTTTTTGAAAGAAAAAGGGTTTTCAGACGGAGGTGCAAACTCAAATAAATTAATGAGGCTTCCCAATGGGAAAAACACTAAATACCAAACAAATAATCTTTGTTTTCTTGTCGAGTGGAACCCTGAATTAACCTATGAAATTGACGAAATAATGAACGCTTTTCAAATAGAAAAGCAGACTGTTAAGCGTTCATATAGTTCATTGTCACCGACCCGTACTTTTGGGGAGACTATTGTTTTCAAGCCCTGCCCTGAAAAGGGATTTGTTTTTCAACGAGCAATGGAGAAAGGTTTAGAACCTCGTGAAATTGAGAAGGGAAAATTCGAATGCATTTGTCCATGGTCTAATAATCACACTACAGAAGGAAACAAGGCTGTCTTTTATTCAGCAAATGAACAATATTTGAAAGGGGCTTTTCATTGTTTTCACAACCATTGTGAAAAGAAAAATCACGATGACTTTCTAACCTTCCTTGAACTAGGCGAGGAATACGCCTATGGTAAACATGTCATTAAACTCCGAGCGCAAGTAGACTACTTATTGTTTGAGGCATTTTCGCGCTGTCTCAAAGAAACAGGTGAGGTCTATAGAAAGAGTGGCAAAGTCGTCTGCCTGTTGAAAGATCCTTTCCGGACTGAAATAATGACCGAGGGGACGTTCTCAAGTTATCTCTCAAGGCTAGCAATATGCGTTGCGGAAACGAGTAAAAAAGAGTGGAGGCCTAGAGACTTAAGTTCAACCACAATAAATAGATTCCTTAAATGTCAGTTGCTACCACTTATCCCCGAGCTTAAGGGGGTGGTCCATAATCCCCTTATTTTGCCCAATGGGAGGTTGATTTACTCAAGAAGTTATGATGAGGAAAGCGGCCTGTATATTACAAGAGGACTTTCCTTAGAAAAGGCAAAGCAGATTGAAAGAGCAACGAAAGAAGATGCGCAAATTGCTTTAAAGAAACTAATTCAAGAATTACGTTTTTTTAAATTTTGTTCGGCTCAAGACCTTTCTGCGGCTTTAATGGGTATTTTTACAGCAGTAGAAAGACAAGCTCTTGACACGGCTTCTATGTTCTTAATCTCAGGTAATGACTATGGAGCTGGTAAAGGTTGTTTGACAGAGGTGATAGCAGCTCTTGCTGCACCTGATCAGACCTTGGGTTCACTCGCTTTTCCTAGAGTCAATGAAGAATTTCAAAAAACATTATTTTCTGTACTTTTGCTTTCGCCTGCTTGTATTTATTTTGACAATGTGACAAAGGATATATATGACAATCCTGCTCTGGCAATAGTGATCACCTCTCCTTTATATTCACAACGTGTTTTGGGCCGTAATAGTATGCACACTGTGAGCACCCGTACTTTAATTCTCGCCAACGGCAACAAGATAACTGTACGCAAGGATCTTTTAAGACGGACCGTTTACATCTCAGTTGATAAGGGCGACGGTTCTGACATTATGTACACAAGCAAAACAGGAGAGCAAGAGCAGTTAACCGACCATATAAAAAAGTGCAGATTGCGATTAATTAGATATGTCTTAACCATCATTAAAGCTTATTTAAACGAAGGAGCACCGACTATAAGCAATAAGAGGTTCAAATCGTTCCCCGATCAAGATAAACTGTGCAGACAACCTTTATTATGGCTAGGAATGAAAGACCCTCTTATGAGGACATTAAAAGCCCAGGAGGAGGATCCGGACAAAGTGGCTTTTGCAAGTCTCCTCAAAGAACTGCGAATGGCCTTTAAGAATAAAAGATTTACTACCTTCGATATTAAAAAGGTCATTCAGGAGAATCCTGATAACCGAGTGAAATGGGACGGAATTCTGTCTCAGCTTGAACTTAATACCTCTGAGGATGAAAGTTCTGCATATTTAGATACTAAGCGTCTAAGTGGCTACCTGACTCGGCAAGCAGGAGATCACGAAAACGACTTATATTTAAAGAAGCTCAGTCAACAGCAAAATCATCAAGCAGTTTTCCAAGTATTACTGAAATCCGAGCTTTCTAGTAATTTTAATTAAGACCTCTTAAGGGAACCTAGGGAACTAAGGGAATAGATATAAAAAAATATTTTTGTTTAGTATACAGATATAAGAATTATGCTAGCCCCATCCCCATCTTCCCTGGGTTCCCTCTATCCATATCAGTAAATTTTATTGCGTACAAGATGCGTACATAAAACTTAATTTCAGAGGTTTTAAATTGATTAATTCATATATTTTTAATGGCGTTAAAGCATCGGCGATATTATTTAACAGAAGAGGAAAAAGTAAAGAAACTTTAATTGTGGACACGCAACGTACACCAATTTTTGGTCTATTGAATGGCGTTAAAGACAGGAAAGAAACTCGGCCGTTTTTACTCTGTTTGGGTTTTCCAAAACAAAAATTAAACAGACTAATAAGAGGTCCTACGGATTGCATTATCGTGAAAATTAACACTCAAGAAGAAGTTATTCTTATAGTGAAGAGCCTAAAAAAATTATTTCCTCGCGCCAGCATTGAGATATTAGATTTTCCAAAATTGAACAAACTGATACGAGAGCACCATTTATACAGATGAGTGTTCCTGTGTACTAGAAGATTTGGTTTCTGATAAAAGATTTTCTTTCTAAATCTTCTTTGGGTGAGATATTGGGTTTTGGCAACTCACTTAAAACGGAAGATTCTTCTCTTTTGAGATTGCGTTGCGTTATTTCTTGAGGCGCCGTAACGACATTATTTTTACTATTGGATGTGTTACTGGAGCCATGATTGAAAAAGCCAACCAACCACAGAAAAACTACTGCGATTAGGATTAATTTGATACCACCCATTAATTCCAAAAAAATATTTTTTTGTCGGTACTGACGACCTGATGAAACAATCTTCCCTTTTTGGGGGAACATGAAATTCCACCAAAGATAAAGCCGTCCCAGCAACACAAAGACGGCCACCACCGCGACTCCATAAAAGAAATACGTCATGGGTTTCCGCTCATTCGATCTTAAAAAATTTGCTCCCTTAATAATTTCTCTTTTGGTTTATTTCTCGGTAGGGGTTGTTGGGGTGTTTTTACAACGTCAGGTTCAGGACTAATTTGTTCAGTAGGCACCTGATGTACAGTCACTGGTTTAGAGACCTCATTTACTTTTCTCTCCTGATTCTTTCTTGTTCCGTAGGGGTCAGACCAAGTGTCTCCAGTTGTAAAAAAATAAGTTCCGATAACATAGACAACTAGAACAAAGATATGAAGTTGTAATGACCAGCAACTTGGTATTTGAGAATCTTCCTTTTCAGATACTTCTTCATTGGGAGTTTCTGTGGAAGAAACGTTGTTGATAGAGGGTTCATGTGGAAATTCAACTTCATTTTTGGTATCAACTACAGCTTCTGTCTTTGCAGAAGCATCCTCTTTCAGCTCCCTTTGAAATTCCGCCCAGTCAAGGTCATAAATTTTTCTTTTATTCTCGTCGGATAATATTTCATAAGCAGAGTTTATCTCCTGCATTTTATCGGTAGCATCGGCTTCATGGTATCTGTCAGGGTGATACATCATGCAAAGGGCTTTGTAAGCTGCTCGAATAACGGCCGGCGATGCGTCTTCTCTTACATTCAAAATCTCGTAAAGGTTTTTCATGTTAGTTCCTCGTACTTGAGTTATATTCGACCACTATGAGGTCCTCCAAGTCTCTACCCCCGACGGTCTTTTTTAATTTGACCCAGTAGTTTGGCCTTTTTCTCCCTTCTTCAAAGTCGTATTCAAATTTGCAAATTTTCGACCCTTCTATAACATTGTCAGGTTTCCCCCAGCTGTATAAAACAGCTACACCTGAAGCCCCAACCCAAATCTCCCCTAACTCGATCATTTCAACCTCTTCCGGGGAAAATTGTTCTAATAATTCCTGATGTCTCTCTAACTCTTTTTCTTCTTGATACATATCCCAAGCCTTTCTTTTGATTTCGGCTTCATTACGGTATTGAGCTGTACGCCATTCTTTGCGTCTTTCAACTCCAACGAGAAACCAGGCACCGAGGCAAAAAGAGAAGATTGTGTATGCCAAAGCTTCTCCTGTTGTGGTGTTGTGAGATAACCAAACTGCAAGAATACAAAGAGGAATAAGAGCTTTAATGATATAGTTCATTACTTATTTCCCCAAAAAATGAAGGTCGCGTTGAACGGTTCTTTGAATTCTTTTCCGATTTGTTCGGTAGAACACTTTAGCTTAGGCTCTCCCCCTTGTGTGTGAGAGCGGGTGATAAATTTAACTTTGACCACCTCAGATTTTTTATTTCCTTGTATTTCTCCTACTGAAAAGAGAACATCCGGTAGCGCCTTGTAATTTGTTAAGGATTCCGATGTTCCCCATTTTACGGGCCGAAGTTCCTTAAAAATTCCGCCGTCTTCATAAGTGAGGGTTTGCTTCGAACCGTGAATTTCAGCTAATAATTTTTGCTTTTTATCAAATAGTTCGATATTGATATTTATGAATTTATAGTAGGTACCGTTCTCATCCTCACTGCAAACGTAATCGACAACTCCGACACCATGAAGTCTCATCAATTCTTTGTAAGAGCCAAGGGGTTGATAACGGGTTGGCACAGGTTGCTCAAACATATCTTTTAAAGATATTGAGGTGCATCCAACAAGCGTTGTTAAACACATGCCAAGAAGTATGGGTTTTACTTTATTCATTTGTTTCCTTGGGTGATTTTGTTTATAAATCCTTTAGGGCACTAATATGCTTTCTTTGAATTTCTGCTTTATTTGGGAAAAGTCTTTTTCAACTTGCTTATCTCGGAACCGATTTTTGAGAGGCTGAGGCTCCTCAGCAGAAGCATTAATTAAAAACTGGCTACAGGGTTTACTTTTCCCGTTGATGGAACATTTTGAGTCAGAGGTTTTGAACTTTTCAGTATCAAAATAGATCCAACCAACATCTTCATTTTGGTTGTGGATAATTATCTTTGCTAACGCTGTTGCGGTTGGTATGTTGAAGTTTGTATAGATGTCTATTCCGATTGCATGACCGTATTCATAGTTCGGAAAGATAAGGAAGTAACGCCCATCATTAAAAAATGTAAGAAAGATTTTTTCAAAATTACAAGCTCCCACTCCAACTCCAACGGCGGAGATCCTGTCTTCGGAAACAGAGATAGGACTTCCCCAATATTCCTCAAGTTTTTTATAAAGTTGACTAATTTGTTTATTTTTAGTAAATATTTTCTTTATGGGCGGGTAGTACAGAATCGCGATGGGAGGTTTGCCTTCTAAGTCGGAACGAGAAAGATTATCTTCGTACAGACTGTGTGGGTTGAGCTTCCTAACTTCGCTTAATTGATTTCCGTATTTATCAAAAGTTAAAACAATGTCAATCCACCGATAGGAGTCATTGTCTTTGGCTGGCACAAATACCTTTATAAACTCTCCGTCCTTGAATAACCGAACCTCTTCGGAATTGCCGTCAGGCGAGTCTGTGCGACCTAAAAAGGGCATGGGAAGAGAAAAAATTCTCCAGCTTTTATCTTTTGCAACTCTCAATAAATAGTACTCTCCGGGATTTTTATTTCCTCCGCCCCATCCATAAAGCAACAGGTAATCCGCATTGTTGAGAGTTTCTTTATCCGAAAAACCGGCAAGCGAATAGGTGTCATCAAGCAATTCCTGCCGGTCAAGAAAAAAAGATTTTAGGCCAACCTCATCTTTCTTGATTTGCAATATTCCTCCTATAGTCGAAATTGTGCTTTCTTCCTCTACGGTCTCATTAGATTCTGCGTTAACGCTAGTGACTAACGCCATTAATAAAAAGATAATGAGTTTTTTTAACATATTTCTTTCAATGTACTTTTTGTATAACTGAAGGTTTCTATAACGGAAAGTGCTACGAAAATAATAGGGAGGATGCGTCGAAAGGTTTCCTCCGAAAATCGCCGTCTGAAATCATTAACGTCAAACCTTCTCGGATTGATTTTTCAGAAATTTCGTCGCTTCCAATTAAATAATTTTTGTCGAATAGCGCTAAAGCGTCCTGAAAGCACTTAATTAAGTAATCTTGTGTCGGCTGTACGTGGATTCCTTTTTTAGTGAGTAAGTAAAGAAGAAAAGTATCTATAAGGGTACTTTCCATCCAAAGAGAAGCACAGTTATAGCCAAAGAACCACTGTAGTCGAGCTTGCCTAATTCCTTGAGAAATAAGCTCTTTGTTTGATCCCATAAGACAAGAGCTCATGATTAAACCAATTGAGCCGTTGAACTTTTTTTCTTTCTGAACGCTGGCAATAGTTTCAAAGACAGTGCCAAATTGAGTACTGGCAATCTTCTTTCCTGATCCATGACCAGCTATCTGTAAGATTATTCGGCGATAGCAAGGATTTAAGAACTCATTGAGTGCTTCTCGAAGACTCTCTCTCCCATAAAAGTGGGAGTAGTAAAAGTCAAAACTATCTGAGAAGGCTTTTATTCCATCAATAAAGGGCTTAATACTAGCCGTGTTATAAGGACTAGTTTCCGTACCCCAAACTCTTTCTAACGTGATAACAGCAGTTGAATTCACTTTCTCTTACTTCTTTATATTTAAAATGGCAAAATAGAAGCAGATAAATACCCCTTGTTAATTAAAACTATAGAGGAAGAGAAGAAAGTTAGGAAATTGTTTTAGATGAGTGTTTAGATGAGTAATTTTAAACACCTTTTGTAACTTATTGATTTTTATAGTTAGTTCTGATATCCCCCTCGCCAGAATTTCATCTAACTTATTGAATATCAATCATCAATTTTAATCTGTGCACCATTTTGTGTACTGGATGCAAAAAATTTAAGGCAGCGTTCGATTCCTGCCTTTTCTCTTTAATTTTAATAGTTCACATTGTAGATTCTTTCCGCTAGTTGTCGCTGACTTTGCGGTACTTTCATTCCTCCGTATTGCCGCCTGAAATATTGCATCCGTTAGAGTATCTATGGGAGGGCCTTTCTCCCATAGTTCGGGCTACAGTTCATCGTCATCGTATTCATCAGCCTCATCCTCGTAATCCATTTCTCTTTCCGGCT
>Ga0073906_1005817_pt1 | contig 10706 bp, 9 predicted proteins | sample Inofromicrocosms_FD_65485 | JGI IMG/M metagenome (GOLD analysis project Ga0073906, IMG submission 65485) | Mouse cecum microbial communities from Vienna, Austria - Inoculum for glucosamine and mucus D2O microcosms | ecosystem: Host-associated > Mammals > Digestive system > Large intestine > Cecum... | reverse complement strand
GCGTGCGCGTCGCCATATGGATAAAGCAAACCGCTTTCCTCCTGCTGCAACAAATCAACATGACCCTTAACCGCGCTGGCCACCACCGGCAGCCCGGCATACATCGCTTCCATAATATTAAAAGGCAGGCCCTCGCTGCGGCTGGCCGAAACCGCCGCGTCCGCCGCGGCATACCACAGCGGCATATCATTGCATTGGCCGGGGAAAACCGCGCGCACCGGCCCGCCCTCCGCCAGCAGCCCCAGTTGAGCAGCCAACTGTTTGCATTCCGCCAGCTTATCGCCCTGCCCAGCCAACAGCAAAACCACGCGGCCCGGCAGCTCATCGGCCATAATCCGCGGCAATTCCGCCAAAGCCCGCAGCAGCACGGCCTGACTTTTACGACCGGAAAACTCCGCCGCATAAACCAGCAACCAATCCTGCGGCCTCAAGCCCAGCTGATTGCGCAAAGACTGGCTAGCCGCAACGCCGTCGCCAGTCGTAAAGTCTGCAAAACGGGCAAAATCCACCCCAATACCAGGAATAAAATCAATCTGACGTCCCAAGTGATGTTTCTGCGCCGCCGTCAAATCCCAACGGTTCATCGTCAGCAGTAAATCAGTGCAACCAGCCGTTAGCTTTTCCGCCGTCAGCAGCACCGTCTTTTTCAAGGCCGGCGTTTGGTCGTCAAACAGATAACCATGCACAATATTCAACAGCAAAGGGCGGGAGGCTGGCATAGCCAACCGGGTAAAAAAAGCCGCCAGAGAGGTGTGCGTACTAATCAACGCATATTTCTCCGCGGCAATTTTTTGGCGCAGCAAGCGGGCCGCCCGAAAGTTGCCGGCCGCCAGCATTTTCTTTTGCAACGGCAAGCTAAAAACCGCATCCGCTCCGGGAATTTCCGGCAAGCCAGCCGCCGGCGCGCCGCCGCAGGCCACATGCACCTGCCAGCCCAGCCGCTTAAATTGCGCCAGATAAGGCAGATGAAAATTCAGGATATGAGAAAATGTGGAGGCCGTAAAAAGCACTTTTTTCTGCATTGCACCCACCCTTTTTAATCCAGCTTTTCTTCATTCATAAATTTGCCCTTAAAAACGGTAATCAGCAAAATTTTCAAGTCAAAAAGCAGCCGCCAATGCTCAATATAGTATATATCGTGCTCCACCCTGGCCTTGATGGAGGTATCTCCCCGCAGGCCGTTCACCTGCGCCCAACCGGTAATGCCAGGGCGCACCTGATGCTTCACCATATAAAGGGGAATTTCATCCTTAAATTGATCAACGTAAAAGGGCACCTCCGGCCGCGGCCCAACCAGGCTCATATCCCCTTTCAGCACATTAAAAAATTGCGGAAATTCATCCAGCGAACACTTACGCATAAAAGCGCCAAATTTGGTTTTGCGGTCGTCGTGCTGACTGCTCCAGCCCGTTTCCTGCTGGCTGTTGACTCGCATAGAGCGGAATTTATACATATCAAAAGGCTGCTTATTGCGGCCAATGCGCCGTTGCTTGAAGATAACCGGCCCTGGCGATGACAAAAGCACTCCCAACGCACAGACCAACATTACCGGCGAGGTTAAAATAATTAGCAACAGCGAACCCACAATATCCATCGCCCGCTTACAAAAAGCATTACCCCAGTTATCCAGGGGAATACGGCGAATGTTCAGCAGCGGAATACCATTCAAATCGTCAAAATCCGGGTTTGAGGGGATATAATCTGCATAAAACGGGATAATCGAAAGCTTGGTGCCGGTTTTTTCACAATCGGCAATAATTTGCGGCGTGCGTTGGTAATCCTCCATTTCAATCGCGGAGATGACCTCGTCCGGCTGCAAATCATTCAACAGCTCCTCCAGCTGCTCAAAGCCGCCCAAACGGTTCAAACCCGGCAACGGAGCCGCCGCCTCGCCCGCCACATAACCCATCGCAGAGTAGCCCAGCTCCCGCTCATCCTGAATGGCCTGCAAATAAGTGTTGGCCATACGCCCACTGCCCAGAATAATCACATGCTTCTGGTTGTAGCCCTGCTGACGGTAGCTGCGCAGCAAACGCCGCAACATCAGCCGCTTGCTGCTTAAAACCAGCACCACCAGCAGATAAAAGATAGCCAACGTCCAACGGGAATAGTGCTCGTCATGCTGCACAAAAAGCAAGCTCAGCAGCAGCAAAATGTCCAGAGTGCTGGCCCTAAGCAGCCGCGAAAACTCATCCATCAGCGAGTGATTACGAAAGGAACGATACAAGCCAAAGGCCGCAAAGCTGAACAAAAACAGCAACGTAATTGGCAAATCCAGCAGCATATACTCCCGCAACGGCACATTCACCACGCCGCCCGGCAGCACATTGAAGCGCAACCAATAAGCCACCGGCAGCAGCAAATAGACCAGCAGGCCGTCGCTGGCCACATTCAGCTGATTTAGCAATCGTTGGTTTTCCTTAATCATAGCTTGTCCCTACTCATCATACGCCAAATTTCAGTCGGTCATCCGGCTGATAAATGCCTGCGCCTCCTCATCCAGCTGAATTTGCCCCATATTCTGCTCGTTCCAATCATTCAACATTTGCACAATACGGCCCACGCCCTGCCGGAAATCTGCCCTGTCCTGCTCAAAGGACTGCAACAGGCTAAAGATACTCTGCCACGCCGCCGCGTCGGAAGCCACATAGTCCGCATATTTCTCCAACATCGCAAATGCCTGCTCCGGCCGATTGGTGGAGAAGTAATATTCCGCCAGATAAATCGGAATTGTGTTGGAGTTTACCGTGGCCAAATGCTCGGCATATTTGTCCGCTTGCTGGCGAATATCCGGCGTGATGTTGGAAACCAAGGAACTGCGCACATAGGAAAGTTCATAATCCGCCCATTCATATTTATCCAGAGCGGCCGCGCTGGCCAGGCTTTCAAAGCTTGGTTTGCTGGCCACCATTCGGGCCGCCGCCAAGTTGCCGCCCAGCAGCAGAGCAAAGGCCAGCAGCATTGCCACCACGCCAAACATATAACCCGTGCGGAACTTAATATCCAACCGCGGTAACGGCAGCGCGCCGTCGCAGCAGAGGATGAGCAAGGCAAACACGCCAAAGGCCATCGGCAGGTAGGAATAGGTGGAAAAAACAACCTCAGTGGCTGCGTGCCCGGCCATAAACACCACCGCCGCGCCCAAAGCCGGCACCAACGGGTGCATCTCATCCGCCGTTTTGCCCTTGCGAGCCAACACCACAGAAACCGCCGCCACCAGCAGCAAGCCTACGAACAGCGCCAGGCCAATCACGCCAGTTTCCACCATCGTTTGAATATAATGATTGTGCGCATATTTAGTTTCATAATAGAAGCTCTGCACACTCTTAATGCCATTTTCAAAAGCGCCCAAGCCCAAACCAAACAGCGGGCTGCGCTGCCACAGCTTCATACCGTCCTCAAAGAACACCAAACGCTGAATTGCGTTTTCATTGGCGGAAAGGCCCTGCAAACGGTTGGCCACAAAACCAGGCAACAGCTTGTAGCCCAGCGGAATTTCGCCGGAGCCAGCCTCTCCCTGATAGGAAGCCCCCTCCAACAGCACCGGGCCGCTGCAATCGCCAGACAAGCCAAAGCTGAAATAAACCACCAAACTGCCCTCCGGCACCGTAAACTGCGCCTGATTGGCCGGCCCCTGATAAAGCGGCGTGCTGGTGTGCATCATCGTCTGCTGTTGGTTCTGGCTTTCAATATACACAGTGGGCTGCTGCTCCAGCGGTATGTCCGCCGCCTGCGTGCTGGCCGCCACATTCAACGTGTAAGTTCCCGGTTCAGGATAAGCCGAACGACGCAAGCTCTCGCCAGGCTGCAACGTGGCCGCGCCGGTCAGATGATAAGCCAGCAGGCCAAACAGCACCAACAAGGTCAGCGTGGCATACATCACGGCCTCCACCAGCCAGGAGCGGCGATTCAACAGCTCCGCCAGCGGCCGGCCGACAAAACGGTCCAGCAGATAAAGCGGCGCTGCGCCCAGCAAAGCCAGCAACAGCGGCACTGGCTGCACTCCCTGCCAAGCCCCAAACGAGGTAATGGAAACCACAGCCGCGCCGGCCACCGTCAGCAGCAGCGTTTCCAGCATCAACATCAGCAGCGAGGCCCGTTTTTCTTTCAACTCCAATATCAGATATACCCAAAAGGCCAGTGCAATCACACCGCTGGCGCCCATACTGAAAGCCAGCATAAAACCCAACGCATTGACGAACAGGCAGAAGATGTGCACAGCCCGCTCCCGCTCATTGCCAGAGGAAAGCACCAGCCCCAAAGTCAGCAACACGCCCAAACCGATACAGCCGGCGAAAATGTTGGGGTTGGAGAAAATCGAGGTCATGCGCACGCCAACCTCCAACCCGTCCAGCCCAGTCTGATAATCAGGGGTAAACGCGCCTAACAGCCCCAACACTGCGCCGCTAAACCAGCGAGTGGAAATTAAATCAATGCTGACCAGAGAAGCCAAAGCCGCCGCGCCCTCCAGCACCATCGCCAGCCGGCGGCCAGGCTGCCAACCGCGTCCACGGGCCATCACCAGCATAATCAGCACCAAACAAAACGAGCTGATAACTTTCAAATACTCAAACAAAGCAAATTTACCGGAAATCGCATAAAGCGTGGAAATACCGTCCATTAACACCAACGCCGTCAGCAACATTAATAGCGGTTTAACATGCTCTCTCAACACGCCCAAGCCAAAAAAGACAGTGGCCGTGCCAACCAACAACAGCAACATTGCCATACCTTTGGCCGTGGAAGCTGAGCTTAAACAAATTACTAAAAAGAATAGCGCTCCCAACAGATAAGTAACCACCAGCTGCCGCAAACTGAGAGCCTCTCCCGCCGCCGGCAGCCCTGCCGCCACGGCCGGAGCCGGCGCAGCCGCCTTTTTAGCCGTCTTTGCCTTGTGCGGCACATTTTGCTTTACCATAAAATACCTTCACCTCTAAAAAATATCTATACTATATAATTCACTAATAATTTTGTTCATATTTATTAAGTATAGCACATATGGCAAGCAAAGGCAATAAAATTACCTGATTTTCACAAAAAAACCGGCCAGACTTTTCAGCCTCAGCCGGTTTGTTTATTTAATTAAATACTTTCCGTATGGCGCAGGCTGGCCTCCGCATATTTGCGCTTGGTGGCCAGTCCGCCCCGCAGGTGCCGCTCCGCCTTGTTGTTTTCCAAAATTTCCTTAACCTGCCCCGCCACCACTTCGTTCAGCAGCGGCAAACGCTCTGTGATGTCTTTATGTACGGTGCTTTTGCTAACCCCAAACACCCCAGCCGTCTGCCGAACTGTTGATTTGCTCTCAATTATATAATTGCTGATTTCCAACACTCTTTTTTGGATATATTCCTGCATAAAAAGGCCTCCCCGCTTGTGCCAAAAACTTTTGTAAAGTATATGACTCAAGCGGGGGATTATGCCAGCGAAAAACAATTTAGAATTTAAGCAACACCCTAGCAATTCCTGCGAATTTCAATTAAACGCAAAATGTCGTTGTATAAATCTCCTTTGGCCCGCAAATCAATCATCAACCACTTTTGACCATTGCCAGACTGTGTGTGGTGATAAATATCCTTTAGCTCCGGCGTGAGCTCCGGCAAAATTGCCTCAACAGGCTCCTTTGCTTGGCGGCCAATTACAACCATCACAGTAACAAAGTTTTCTTTAGGATATATCGTGCACAATGTTTTGCCAGCCTTTTTGAACTTAACATTCCAACCAGGCGCCCAGCTACACGCGCTAAACTCTATTTTTTCATTACAATTATAAGTCCGCTTTATTTCTGAACAAAACTGCTCAAAAACAGGATTTTTAACAAACTTCTCAATTTCTGCTAAAGTTGGGCAACTATTTTTATTATTTAAATCGGCCATTTATGTCCCTCCATTTTATTCATCATAAGCATCACCCAGATATGGAAAATTCGGTTCTGTCCAGTAAACGAATAAACCCCTATTTTCATAAAGGTTATTTAACAAATCCGTAAAACACTTTGCCACAATAGCACAACTCCCAACTAATCCATGACATTCAAGCGAGCTATCATAACAAAAGCCGTTTTTCTTCCCCTTACTAAAATCAATAGATATATAGTTTCCATTTCCATCTTGGGCAATAGCAAACCAATTAGCGGAAATATCCTCCGCATACAGTTCTCCAACAATTAAAGGATTAACCTGCGTTATCTTATCAGCAGGCATAATCCTAAAGCCTAAGCTGCTTTCCGCACAATAAATTTCCATACCACCGCACAAACGGTAAAACTCAATAACATCCGTTGGTAAATCAAATTCTTCTGGAATATCTGGAAGCTGCCTTGGCTCATACACAATACAATTATTATCTAAGCGAATTTTGTCGACAAGCTCAGCCAACATAAATTTTAACTCTCCTATTTTTTACTATATTACTATAATTATATCTACTTATTTGTCAAAATACAATCCCTTTATCTGAAAAGCGCCCACCTTCCGAATATAATCGGAAAGTAAGCGCCATTTTCAATTCATTTCTTTAATAATTTTGGTTTACCAAACTTATCTGCCAGGGCCAACTAAGCTTTTAATCACTCCGCAAGCAATTTTAGTACCAGAATTGCCTGAGGGCTGAGTGGTAAAATCATCAGGATTGTCGTGGATAATCACCGTCCGCCCAAGCACTTCATCAACAGAAAAGCGATTGGTCAAAAATGCCGAAACCGCCAGCCCATCATTGCCAAACAACGGCGGCAAATCGCCAGCGTGATGTGGATGCGCACAATCTGCTAAATCGAAATGCTGCATAGCATCCGCAAACGGCTCCTGCATATTGCCTCCGCAATCAGTTCCTTTATGAATATGAAAACCAAAAATTCCGTCATCACAGGCCCCCTGAAGCTTAGGCAGCCCGCTTATCTCCGCAAACACAACCACGCCATCGCTAGTTTGATAAAATAAAACCGAGCCCACTATATCAGGATAACTTTCACCGCCCTTGATAAAAGCCACCGCCTTAGCTCTGCTGCACAAAACCGAGGGAAGACACAAACCCGAATGATTGTTAAACACTGCTTTTTTCATAGCCAAACGCTCCCTTTTAAGCAAAACTTAATGGGATATAATATGCAGCTGTTTAACAGCAAGTTACAAACTCAAATTCAATCACAAACTAACTACCATATTTCCAGGGATAAAACAAAAGCGAATAGCAGTAAAAAACCTAAAAAGCAAAGATTAGCCAATGTAAAATAGCGGAAATAGCGCCCTTTTAGCCTGCTATCCTCCCGCACCAAAAGCTTATAGGAAATCAAACTGGCCATTGAGGCAATCAGCGTACCCAAACCACCCAAATTTACGCCAATAAGCAAAGCAGTGTAATTTTCCGTAAAACCGGAGAGCAAAAGAGCCGCCGGCACATTGCTGATAATCTGGCTAGCCAGCACCGCCGCCAGCAGCTCATGCCCAACGACAAGCTGCTGCAAAAGCTGGTGAAAAGCCGGCAGGCGGCCCACATTGCCAATGAAAATAAAAAAGCCTACAAAGGTCAGCAGCAAGCTATAATCTACCCGACGAAAGGCCTCTCTATCCACCAGCAACAGACCCAAAATTGTCAGCCCCAGCGTCAACTGATAAGGCAGCACTCTAGCAACCGTCAGCAAATCCAGGCCAAACAAAAGCGCATAAACAAGCAGCTGCACCGGCGTGCCGGAAATCGCCGTTTTGCCGGAAATGGAAATGGTAAGCTTCGCCTTATATATTCTGGCTTGCAGCAGGCTCCAAACAATAATAATCAGAAAGGCAAACAGCACATAAGGCAACATCAACAGCAGAAAAGAAGCCAGGGAAATTCCAGACTTACCATATAAATAAAGATTTTGCGGATTGCCAATCGGAGTCAGCATACTGCCCAAATTAGCGGCAATGGTCTGCAACACCACAATCGGAATAAGCAGTCGCTTTTGCGCTTTTCTGCCAATCAGCCCTAAAATAATGAAAGTAAATGGTACAAAGGTGATCAGTGCTACGTCGTTGGTAAGCAGCATACTGGAAAAAAAGCAAAGCAACACCAGGCTCAGCACCAACTGCCAAACCTTGCGCACCTTGCCCAAAAGCTTTTGCGCAACCCACTGAAAAACGCCGCTGTTCTTTAGACCGGCCATCACACCCATTAAGCAGAACAAAATGGCCAGCGTGCGGAAATCAATATAGGCGATATATTCCGCGTCCGGCCAAACCAAAAGCATTGACAGCAAGGCCAGCAAAACCGCCGCGCACAGCACAGTTTCCTGCTTGAAAAAGCAAATAAACTTCTCTATCATCATTTTCCCGTTCAAATTCTACCATTTTTAGCAATCTGTATTTTTTCGCCTTATCCCAAACCATAAAAGCACGTGTAAGTTTCCATTTACCTAACGGTAAATGTATGTGTTCACACTAAGCTCTGCCGTCGCCCTACGGGCTAGGCAATCGCTAAGTGTTCACACAAAAAAAACCGCCGAAAAAATGGCGGTTTTATTATGCCAGATACCCTCAAAATTGATACACCTCATAATGCTAAACCGCATTTGGCCTTTCAGTTTATTTTATTAAAAATTTTTCGTCCCTTTGCTAATCACACTTTTATTGCTCACAGTGTAACATGAACTATTAAATTTTTCAATATCTTTAGGAAAAATTATAACAAAAAAGCCTGGCACTATCTTTCGACAATGTCAGGTTTATAGTTTATATATGTTACATTGTCACTAAATCAGTGTTTGCTCAATCTCCACTTCCACATCCCGAAATTTAACTTTTATCGTTTCCGCATCCACCACCTCAATTCTCTCAATCATTTTTCGGGTTATCACATCGTCATACTCTCTGAACCCCACCTCCTGCTCATCCAGCCACTCCTTAACTTCTTTCATTCGAGACTGCTTGTTGGCATTATAAACACCCTCGTTTTCCAGAGTCTTAATCCATTCCTGGAGCTGTTGTTTCTCCTCCTTTACTTTTTTCAGTTCATTAACCAGCGCCTCATTTTCCATATCCTCCAGCACTATATCCACCAGCTTAGCCTGCTTCCTATTGATATTTTCTAATTTGTGCTTCAGAGACAATATGCTGACCGATTTATCTTCAATTTCACCTCCCTGCGCCAGTTTTATTAAATCATAGGCGGAGCCGCACAATTCCTCCCGGTTAGCCGCATATTTGTTAAGTGCTGCCACTATTGCGCTATGTAACTTTTCTTCCGGAATGGTAGGCGAGTTATGACAAAATCGTGTACCATATTCCAGTCTGGAGATACAGCGCCAAACGATTCTCTTTTTTCCTCCCCTCGACCAGGTAACCCGTCTGTATTGAGTACCGCATTCTCCGCAGACCAACAGCTCAGTTAGAGCATATTTGCCGGAGTATTTGCTCTGCTCCGTTTTAACATATTTCTGCGCCACCCGGCGCTTGCCGGAGCGTCTGGCCATTTCCTCCTGCACCCGACGGTAAATCTCTCTTGGCACAATAGCCGGATGGTTATCCTGAATATAATACATTGGCCGCTCACCATTATTCTTCTTCACCTTTTTGCTGATGCAATCGGTTACATAGGTTTTTTGGAGTAGAGCGTCGCCGCAGTATTTCTCATTTTTCAAAATGCTTTGAATAACGCTTACATCCCACCTTTGAATACCTAAAGCGGTTGGCACATTATCCTCCTCCAACTCGGCTTTAATAATGTGCGTACTTGCTCCCTCCAGATAACGTCGATAGATTCTTCTAATCGTTTCCGCCTCCTCCGGTACAATCTCCGGCTTATTATCTGCACCCCTGCGATAACCAAGCATTCTGGTAAATTGGAATACGACATTGCCGGCCTCCATGCTTTTCTGCTTGCCCCAGGTTACATTTTTGCTTAGCGATTCCGACTCAGCCTGAGCAAAGCCGCTGAACAGAGTTATCATAAACTCGCTAGATTGCGTTAAAGTATTTATGTTTTCTTTTTCAAATATCACCCCGATTCCGTTGGCTTTAAGCATTCGCACTGTTTCCAGACAATCTACCGTATTTCGGGCAAATCGGGAAACGGATTTGGTCAGTATCAGGTCAATGCGGCCACGCTTGCAGGCAGCTATCATCCGGTTAAATTCTTTGCGTTTCTTCAAACTAGTACCAGAAAGTCCTTCGTCAGCAAAGATACCGGCCATCTCCCAATTTGGATTTTCGGCAATTCTCTGGGTATAATAGGCTTTCTGTGCTTCATAGCTATTGAGCTGTTCCTCTTTGTCGGTACTTACCCGACAATAGGCGGCAGCCCTTAAAATTCCGTCAGATCTTCGTAACCCATTTTCACTGCCTGCACTTTTGGTGGCCGGTATAACCTGAATTCTTTTGCCGGTCTGGCTATTAACCATTAGCTGTTCCAATTATCTCATCTCCCTGTTACTTATTTTAGCTGTTTAACCACAACATTCATACCTAGCGGTTATCCCCTGCAATATCAGGTTTATCACCACCTCCGGCTGCTCTGCTTTTTCCAAAGCCCGGTTTATAGAATTATCTATTTTCATAACCTCCGCTGACGGTGCGTATACCGTTAATTTTTTTTCCTCCTTATTTATATATGGCTTAATTTCCTTTCTCGCATTTTTATGTGTATAATTAGTTGCTTTGCTTTTAATAAGCTGCTGCACATTTTCAAATGTTTCTGACTCAATAATGGACGGATACTCTTTCTCACCAGTGTAGCGA
>Ga0073906_1005815_pt1 | contig 10711 bp, 9 predicted proteins | sample Inofromicrocosms_FD_65485 | JGI IMG/M metagenome (GOLD analysis project Ga0073906, IMG submission 65485) | Mouse cecum microbial communities from Vienna, Austria - Inoculum for glucosamine and mucus D2O microcosms | ecosystem: Host-associated > Mammals > Digestive system > Large intestine > Cecum... | reverse complement strand
GGGGCCGCGCTCTCGTCCGGGACGGTCTCCGGGATCGTTTCGGGCGGCACAGCCGTTTCGGGCGTTACGACCGGATCAGGGGTGATATTCGTGTCGGGGGTCACGATGGGGTCAGGCTCTGCAACCGGACTGGAGGGGATGATCCAGTCGGGCATCACGTTCGGGTCGGCGGGCAGGGCGAGGGTGGAATCGACGTCTGTACCGCCTGGAGCGTCAAAGACCGGCGTCTCCGGGACAACCGGGGTGAAGGTGAACGCCAGGTTCACATGGAAGCCGTCCCCGGCCTCCCAGGGCTGGGCAGGGTAGGCCGATACAGAGCCGAACAGACGCGCCGCGCCATAGCTGTAGGGCAGGCCCGCCGCCTCCAGACGCATGAGGTGATCCTTGAAGGGGCCGAAGGGGGTGACCATGAGCTGATTGGATGCGTCCAGGAAAGCGCCCGTCCAGGGGGCCGTCATTCCCAGCGCCTCCGTGGCCTGGAACTCGGCGTACAGAAACAGCTCCTTTTCCGGCGCGTCCTCCGCCGGAGGCTGGGCGGCAAACACCACGCCTCCCAAAGGGGTCCCGACCGCGCTGACGCTGACATCCACAGCCACGCTGCTGCAGTTCTCCAGCAGCATGGTGCTCCCGGCGATCTGCTCTGTGGTCTCCTGACCGTCTATCATGACCGGCAGGCCGTAGGGGTTGATAACGACGGTTCCGGTATTGGGAACGACAACGTCGATGACCGGCGGCTCTGTTTGGAAGGTCTGGTCCGGGACCTGCACCACCGGCGGGACCTGCTCCGGAGTCTGTACCGGTACCTGTTCCGGCGGAAGAAGCCATGCCGGAGGAAGTGTAGGGTCCTCCGGGACCGGGGTCCCTGGCGCTTCCGGTGTCACTGGGTCCTCGGGGGCGGGGGGCGTTTCAGGTGTATCTGGATTTTCTGGGGTTTCTGGGGTTTCGGGGGTTTCCGGCGCGGAGGGCGTTTCTGGAGTCTCCGGCGTATCAGGGACCCCCGGCGTTTCCGACTGGTCTGCACCGTCCGGATTCTCTGAGACATCGGGCGTCTCGGAGGGTTCTGCGTCCTGCTCTTCATCTACCGGAGGTACAAGCCACGTTGGAGGCTCCGGGTCCGCCTCGTCCGGTACTTCCGGGGTCTGGACCGGGGGCTGCTCCTCCGGTGCAGGGGCAGTCTCTCCCCCGGCGGCAAAGGCAGGCACGGTCAGGCTGAACGCCAGCGCCAGCGCCAGGATGGCACGATTTATTTTACTCATTTTCATGTTGTTTTCTCCGTTAAAAAGAGCGCCGCGGGGCCGTGAGGCCCCACGGCGGGGGATTACCAGTCTCTGTAATGAAGTGGCGTAAATGTAAATGCTACCGTCACATTGATGCCGTCCTTCTCCGTCCACTCATCTGTGGGGTTTGCAACCGCGTCACCCGTCAGACGAAACGGGGCATAGCCGCCCGGCGCTACTCTTCCCCTCGGGGTGATGGGGGGAAGCTTCATGACGTTCGTTTTTGTGACTGACATACCATCCTGTATGACAATATGTTTTGACTCGTCATACGCGCTGTCCCATTTCACCCGGTTCACCCTGTCGGTATCAGCTTGCTGTATCTCGAAATAAATAAACGCCTGCTTCTCTGTGCCGCCGCCTCCAGTGGGAGAGGTCGCAAGCCTCATCGTGCTCCCCTCCTTCAAAGAGGCTGTCAACGTCAGATCGACCTGCATCGCCACCTCGCTCTCGTTGGCAATACAGGCGGGCGTGGAAAGAATCTGCCCATAGTCCCTTCGCCCAGTGCCGATGTCCACCGGCAATTCAAGGGGATTGATATACACCTCGCCGCTTGTCGGCACCGTCACCGAAATGGTGGGAATGCGGGCATCCCCCGTAATCTCAACCGCTTGGCTATACGGAGGAGTCAGCGCCGCCGCTGTGGGCTGTGCGGAGAGAAGAAGGACCAGCGCCAATACGGCGCAAAGCAGCCGTCTTTGCTTCATGGTCAGTTTCCTCTTGCAAAAGGGCCGCGTGGTGCGGCTGCACCACGCGGCCCCAGGATTATGGAGTTAAGTTTCTAAATCAGGATTTACTGATTAGGAAAATGTGGCAGTAACAGTAACAGGATAGTCAGGCATGGTGAACTTGCCGTCAGTGACAACAACAGCCGGTTTGCCAGTGGCATCAGCAGCCGTAGTCGCCGCAACGCTGAAAGTCGCAGTCTGACCAGCTGTGGTGGGGGTAGCAGTCAAGGTAATCTCAGTGCCCTCCCAAGCGCTGCTCGGGTTAGCGGTTACAGTGCCGCCGGTAATGGAGCCGATTGTAATAGCCATTCTCGCGGCAGGCTTGAAGGTGAACGCGACAGTGGCCTCGAAGCCGTCTGCTTCCTTCCAAGGATCAGGAGTAGCGGTGGATGCACTTCCAGTCACAGGAGCCTCGTTCAGGTCTCCGCTCAGCCGGAACAGCGCAATGCTCTTGGGCCCATAAGTGGTTGTCCTGCCGTCTACCGTTGCAGCGCCCAGCTCAGCAAGGCCGTCACCACTTGCAGGCGCAACAGTTGTGGCTCCCTTTGCTGCAACAGGAGCGGAAACCGAACCCGGACTAGCCCAAGTCGCATCAGCAGCAAACTTGTCAATCAGTTTGTCCTCCAGCGTTCTATCAGTCGTCGCAACAGCGAGAGCGGAGTCATTCAGAGCAGCAACCTCAAGGTCAACTGCGATCTCCTTGCCCTTCTGAGAAGAACCAACAGAAGCAACAATCGAGACATCTCCCTTGGGGACAACGGCCAGACTGGCACCCACTTCCAGAGGGATAGCGCTCTGGTTCTTGATGCTCATAGGCTGAGTGGTGATCTGATTCCCCACCAAGTCCACGGTGGTCTTGTCGGACTTGTCGATGCTAACAGGCAGGCCATAGGGATTAATCTGGGCCGTACCGGTGGTGGGGACCTCGACCGCAATCTCAATATCCGCGTAGGTACCGGTAATGACAATGTTATTCGCAGCAAAGGCGGGAGTCGCCAGGGACAGCGTCAGAGCGCCAGCCATGGCCATGGAAGCAAAACGCTTCATGTTCATGAACTTCATGATAGTTTCTCCTTACATAATTTTGATTATTATCTCAGCCAACCGGCCGAAACAACCTTTAGTCCTCAACGTGGAAATCCATAGTATGCACAACCTGATTCTTGATTACCTGCTGGCCGTTTTCGTCATCGGCCACCTGAGTCACCACTACATAGACCGTATGATTACCGGACTCCAGTGCGTGGTCCAAGGTGATATTCTCAAACCCGCTACCAGGAGGCACCAGACCAGACAGGAAAACCTGATCGGTCATCTCCGCATCGGCATAGATAGTCAGGAACATATCAAAGACATTGGAGGAGGAATTGACAATGTAGCACTCAAAGTCAGTCCCGTTGGTGCTGAACGCATTATTCTTATAGCGCAATGCTACGTTCCCATCCTTTGTCTTTTCCATTGCCGCATCCATTGCCGCCTGCAAGGAATTTTGATCGAGCATTACTGTGGCCTCGGCGGCATAACCGATTTTGGGTACACCTTCGTCCGCAATGTTCATCGTTGACTGCCGCATAAGCAGAAACGCGATGGCCGCGACCAGCAACGCGATAATGGCTGCGCCTATGACGATGATTTTCTTGTTGGACAGGCCGGAGGCCTGTTTTTTTCCCGCGGGTGTTTCCATGATAGCTCCTCCCGAAGATGAAAACGGTTGCTGTACCTCCGGCGGGGCGGTCCCCCGCCGGAGAAAAAAGCTCAGAAATCAGCCGAGCAGCTGGAGCACGCCCTGGGGCACCTGGTTGGCCTGGGCCAGCATAGCCTGGGCGGACTGGACCAGGATGTTGTTCTTGACGTAGCTCATCATTTCCTCGGCGACGTCGGTGTCGCGGATGGTGGACTCAGCGTCCTGGATGTTCTCAGCCATGACGCTGAGGTTGTTCTGGGTGTGCTCCAGACGGTTCTGGATAGCGCCCAGGTCGCCGCGGACGCCAGAGACATAGTTGATGGCATCGCGAATAGTCTGCACGGCATCGGCAGCACCAGTCTGGGTGCTGATGTCGATATCTGCAATGCCCATGCCAGTGGTGTGCATATCGCCGACCTTGACCTTCATCTGGTTGAAGCTGTCAGAGGTATCGCCAATCTGAAGGGTCAAAGCGGAACCCATGCTGGCGGTATCCACCTTGCCAAACTTCACCATACCGCTCCAGTCGCCATCCTGAGAATCTACCGTGTTGTCGTCGCCTTCCAGCTTGTAGTTGTTGGTGTCTACGCCGCCCTCTTTCTCGGTGAAGTAAATCACACCGTCGCCATTCGTGTCCAGAGCGCTATTCGCAGTAACCTTGAAATTCTTGTTGTCCTTGGCAGCGGTCGTAATCCGACTGGCAATCTTGGCATAGTTATCCGCCACAGTGTCCGCCGTCATGTCGGTCAAGTCGATCACGTTCTCTCCATCTTTGAAAGCGCTCCCCTTACCCACAGCAAAGGTGTAAGTAGTGTCGCCGATGGTCAGAGTAGAACCATCTGTGATTCCGCCGTGGTCTTCCAAAGCCGCCAGGTCGAGTTTGGCCATGGCGTAGCGGCGACCCGCAGAACTGTCAACAGGCGCTGTCAGAGTACGAACTTCAACACCCTGCGCCTGGTTGCCTGCGGTGGTACCAGCCACCGGCGTCTTTGCATCGTTAGCCAGATTGTTGAGCGCAAAAGCGGAATCCACATTCCAAGCCGCTGTAGGAGCCTTATCCATGGTGAACGTGACTTTAGCTCCATCCTGTTTTGCGGTAAGTTTTACGCCATACGCAGCAAAGTCTGCCTCAGACGTCCCTTTGCCGCCAAAGTTTTCTGCAATGGCCTTGGCAAGTTGCTCACCAGTAACTTTCTGATCTTTCGCTACAGCTTTACCGTCTACTTGTACCGTGATGTTTTGGCCAAAAATATCAACCGTTACACCATTCGCCGTAGCAGTGCCTTCGAAGTTGCTCAAATCCAGCTCAAAAACGCCGGCCTGAGGCGTATTCCCCAGCTGACCATCAGAAACAACCTCTAGGCTCGCAAACTTACCCGTACCCTTAGACGTAGCCAAATCAACGTCACCAGTGGTCTTCAGACTGGTATCCAAGCCGCCGTCCAGCAGCTTGATGCCGTTGAAGTTGGCGCTGTCAGCGATACGGTTGATCTCGGTCTTCAGGGCGTCGACTTCCTTCTGGAGGTTGGCGCGGTCGACCTCGTTGTCGTAGGTGCCGTTGGCGGACTGGGTGGCCAGGTAGTCCATGCGGTTGAGCATGTCCTGAATCTCCTGCATCGCGCCCTCGGCGGTCTTCACCAGGGAGATGCCGTCCTTGACGTTCTTGGAAGCGGCGTTCAGGCCGGTGATCTGGGCGCGCATCTTCTCAGAAATAGCCAGACCGGCGGCGTCGTCACCGGCGCGGTTGATCTTGTAACCGGAAGACAGCTTCTCCAGGTTCTTGCTCAGAGCGCTGGTGTTGGTGTTGTAGTTGCGGTAGGCGTTCATCGCCATAATATTGTGCTGAATTCTCATGATCTCGTCTCCTTACGAAATTTTTTAACGTGCGTTCGCATCATGCGTCGGCACATCCGAACGATCTGTCCGCCGTGGCCTTGGGCGGTCAAATGGTCCGGTGCGGGGACTCTATTCCAACCGGCTCGTCAGCCGGAAGAAATCTAAACAGGGAGCTCTTGCCGCTGTCCCTTGGGCGGGACCTTGGCCAGGCGCTCGGGCCGGGAGGCCCCCTCACGCTCCAGCACCGTGCCGCGGACCACGGGGATCTCCCGGGGCGCGTCGATGGCGAGGTAACTCCGGCCGTTTTCGGCGCGGTAGACCTGGACCACGATGTTGCCGTTGATGGTGAGGTACTCTCCAGCCGCCAGGGATAGCTTCAACATAGCGTTTCCTCCTTAACTGCTGCGGTCCGTTCTCCTTACGGGACCGCACGGCGCTGTACGCCGTCTGCGGGCGGAATCAAAAAGTATACTTTTTGAACGCTTCACACGAAAGTGAAAAAATTTTTCCAAAGAGGCTAAACTTTTCAGAATTCCAGCCGAATAAGTAAGTGAACACAGTTGAGACACGCGGCTGTCAAAAAGTATACATTTTGACCACGCATTCTCAAAAAAAGGACAGGAAAAAACGCCCGTTGAATTGGTTCAACAGGCGTTTTTTGTGTTCATTAAAATCAATTTGACAGTCTAAGGCCCCGTTTCCGCTAAAATCGGGAGGTATCTTATCTATCATACTTCTCGAGGAGGGCTTTGGCATGTCAGGAGAAACTTACGGCTATGTGCGCGTATCCACCCGGGGGCAGAAGGAGGACCGTCAGCTGATCGCCATGCGGGAGTTCGGCGTCCCGGCGGAGCATATCGTAGTAGAAAAGCAGTCCGGCCGGGACTTTGCGCGTCCCCTGTACCGCCGCCTGGTGGGGACGCTGGGTCCAGGGGACGTGCTGGTGGTCAAGAGTATAGACCGCCTGGGCCGCAACTACGCGGAGATCCTGGAGCAGTGGGCCGTGCTGACCAAGGACCGGGGGATCGCCATCGTGGTGCTGGACATGCCCCTGCTGGACACCCGGGAGAGCCGGGACCTCACCGGCGTACTGGTGGCGGACATCGTGCTCCAGCTCCTCAGCTACGTGGCCCAGACCGAGCGGGACTACATCCGCCAGCGGCAGGCCGAGGGCATCGCCGCCGCCCGGGAGCGGGGCGTGCGCTTTGGCCGGACGCCCATCGCCCTGCCGCCAGATCGGTTCGCTGAACTGGAGGAGGCGTGGCGCTTCGGCCGGGTCACCGCCGCCCAGGCGGGCCGGGAGCTGGGCGTGTCCCGCAGCACCTTCCAGCGCCGGGCCCGGGCGTGGCGGGAGCAGGGGGCGTGAGGGGCCGTCTGAGGACCAGGCATCCGGCAGAGGATGCTGTAACGGGAACATCCACCACCATCGGAGGAGTTGGCGGCGCAGGCAAAAGCTGCTTTCGATGACGCTCTCTTCTTTGACAAGAACAATGGTCTTGTCCGCGCGGGCCCCGGCGCCTGCATCCCCGGACGAAACAGCGCCTGCGCAAGAAGGGCCGGCTGCCGGAAAAATCCCCGGCAGCCGGCCCCGATCTTATCCCGCGGCATTGCCGCCCTTTCTCACTTCACCTCAAAGGTCAGCTTCTCCCCGCCGCTGTCGATGCGCACCCCCTGCCCGTCGGAGAGCGCTCCCCGGATGAGCATGGCGGCAAGCTCCGTCTCCACATGCTTTTGCAGGTACCGCTTCACGGGCCGTGCGCCAAAGGAGGGCGTGTAGCTCGACCGGGCGATGAAGCTCTTGGCGGCGTCCGTCAGCTCCAGGGAGATGTCCCGGTCCCGCAGGCGCTGGACGATGGCGGCCATGGAGATGTCGATGATCCCGGCGATCTGGGCCTCGGTCAGGGGCGAGAAGACCACGATGTCGTCCACCCGGTTGATGAACTCGGGCCGGAAGTACTGGTGGAGCTCCCCCCGGACCTTCTCCCTCACCGCCTCGTCGATGGTGCCGTCGGGGCGGATGTTCTCCGTGAGGTAGGCGGAGCCGATGTTGCTGGTCATGATGATGATGGTGTTTTTGAAGTCCACGGTCCGGCCCTGGTTGTCGGTGAGCCGCCCGTCGTCCAGGAGCTGGAGGAGGATGTTGAACACGTCCGGGTGGGCCTTCTCGATCTCGTCGAAGAGGACCACGCTGTAGGGCCTGCGGCGGACGGCCTCGGTGAGCTGTCCCCCCTCGTCGTAACCCACATAGCCCGGAGGCGCGCCCACCAGGCGGCTGACGGCGTGCTTCTCCATATACTCGGACATGTCGATGCGCACGATATTGCGCTCGTCGTCAAAGAGGGACGCCGCCAGGGCCTTGGCCAGCTCCGTCTTGCCCACGCCGGTGGGGCCCAGGAAGATGAAGGACCCGATGGGCCGGTTCTCGTCCTTGAGCCCGGCGCGGCCCCGCAGAATGGCCTCGCTGACGGCGGTGACGGCCTCGTCCTGCCCGATGACCCGGCGGTGGAGGATGTCCGGCAGGCGCAGGAGCTTCTCCTTCTCGCTCTCCACCAGCTTGCTGACGGGCACGCCGGTCCAGGCGCTGACCACGGAGGCGATCTCCTCCTCCGTGACCTCCTCCTTCAGCAGGTGCTCGTCCTTCCCTGCCTCCACCCGGGCGCGCTCCTCCTCCAGCTGCTTTTCCAGCCGGGGGAGGGTGTCGTACTTCAGGCGGGCCATCTGCTCCAGGTCGTAATTGCGCTCCGCCTCCTCCATCTGGCGGCGGGTATCCTCGATCTCCTGCTTGATGCGCTTGAGGCCGGCGATGGACTGCTTCTCCGTCTCCCACTGGGCCCGCATGGCGTCGTTTTTGGCCTTGAGCTCGGCCAGTTCCGCGTCGATGCGGCCCAGGCGGTTCCTCGAGCCGCTGTCCTCCTCCTTGCCCAGGGCCTGCTTCTCGATCTCCAGCTGCATGATCTTCCGGCTGATCTCGTCCAGCTCCGCCGGGAGGCTGTCGATCTCCATACGGATCTTGCTGGCCGCCTCGTCCATCAGGTCGATGGCCTTGTCGGGGAGGAAGCGGTCGGTGATATACCGGTCGGAGAGGGTGGCGCAGGCGATGAGGGCCCCGTCGGTGATGCGCACGCCGTGGTGAATCTCAAAGCGCTCCTTGAGGCCCCGGAGGATGGAGATGGTGTCCTCCACCGTGGGCTGGCCGATGAGGACCTTCTGGAAGCGGCGCTCCAGGGCGGCGTCCTTCTCGATATACTTGCGGTACTCGTCCAGGGTCGTCGCGCCGATGCAGTGGAGCTCCCCCCGGGCCAGCTTGGGCTTGAGGAGGTTCCCGGCGTCCATACTGCCCTCGGTGCGGCCCGCGCCGACGATATTGTGGAGCTCGTCGATGAAGAGCAGGATGCGTCCCTCGCTCTTCTCCACCTCGCTGAGGACGGCCTTCAGCCGCTCCTCGAACTCGCCCCGGTACTTGGCCCCGGCGATGAGGGCCCCCATGTCCAGGGCGAAGATGGTCTTGTCCTTGAGCCCCTCGGGCACGTCGCCGTTCAGGATGCGCTGGGCGAGGCCCTCTACCACGGCTGTCTTGCCCACGCCAGGCTCGCCGATGAGGACGGGGTTGTTCTTCGTCTTGCGGCTCAAAATCTGGATGGTGTGGCGAATTTCCGCGTCCCGGCCGATGACCGGGTCCAGCTTGCCCTGCCGGGCCATGTCCACCAGGTCCCGGCCGTACTTGGCGAGGGCCTCATAGCTCTCCTCCGGGTTCTGGCTGGTGACCCGCTGGCTCCCCCGGACTTTGGTGAGGGCCTGCAAGATTTTCTCCTTGTCGATGCCGTACTGGCGGAAGAGCTTGGCGCTGGGGGTGCCGGTCTCCTCCACCAGGGCGAGGTAGAGGTGCTCCACGGAGACATACTCGTCCTTGAACTGCCGGGCGATGTTCTCGGCGGCGGTGGTGAGCTGGGCGAAGCGGCGGCTGGCGTAGAGCTGGTCCGCGCCGCCGGAGACCTTGGGCAGGCGGTCGATCTCCGACTGGACCTCCCGGGCGAGGGTGTCCACGTCCAGGCCCATGTAGGTCAGAAGCCGGGGGACCAGGCCCTCCCGCTGGCGCAGGAGCGCGAGGTGCAGATGTTCGCCGTCCAGCTGCTGCTGGCCGTTCTCAATGGCGATGGATTGGCAGTCCGCAATGGCCTGCTGGGCGTTCTGGGTGTATTGATCGAAATTCATGGTCTTGCCTCCTTTGGCCTTAGGGTGCCCGGAAGCGGTTTCCCTAAGCCCCTTTTCTTTTCGTTCCATAGGATACTCCTTTTTGGCGGGAATGTAAAGAGGAAAATTAGCACTCTCATGACGAGAGTGCTAATTTTTTGTGAACGGTTTGTGAATCTTGGGGCGATCCTCAATTCATTTTCGCCATCAAATCCAGCAGGACCTGCTTTTGATCCGTGCTCAGCGCCGCCCAGCGCTTGAGAAGCGCCTCCTGCTCCGCAGTCAGGGAGATCATCGTCCCCTCCGCAAAGAATTGGCAGAGGGAAATCCCGAACGCCTTACAAATACGCTCCAGGGTGTGGATACCCGGCGTGGTGCTGCGGTGGAAGATGTTCCCGACTGTCGAGGAGGGCAAATGGGCCTCCTCCTTCAAGCGGTACTCCGTCCATCCCCGTTCTTCCATCAATTCTCGAATCCGGCTGGCTACGTCCATGGTATCCCTCCCTTGTAGTAGTATCATAATACTCAAAAGAGATGTGCGGTAGTCCTAGTTTTAGCTTTGCTTTCACTCTCATTTGAGGTATACTATCAAACACAATAGAAAGAGAGGGCGGTTTATGCCGGTTTATAAGATGAATCGAAAGACCATAAAGGTTACCCTGCCGGAGGAAGACTATTTGTACATAGAGCGGCAAATCTGGAAGAATCAGGACACTGTCCGGACAGTTCCCAGCTATGTAAGGCGGCTGGTCCGGCACCATATCCACAGTCTGCGGATCGAGGAAGAGATTCAGCAGAGCCAACGGCATCTGAAAACACTCCAAAAGGGGGTGGAGGAACACGCCGCCTGTGACGGGGATGGCGAAGATGGTCCCGCATGAGAAAACCAGAGGTCCGGTCAAAACTGACCGGACCTCTGCCTTCGTTCTATCAACTTTTCACAGAGGACCAAAGTCCCGCAGGACGCCCCTCGCGTTCCCCACGGTCCCGCCGCC
>Ga0073906_1005813_pt1 | contig 10712 bp, 13 predicted proteins | sample Inofromicrocosms_FD_65485 | JGI IMG/M metagenome (GOLD analysis project Ga0073906, IMG submission 65485) | Mouse cecum microbial communities from Vienna, Austria - Inoculum for glucosamine and mucus D2O microcosms | ecosystem: Host-associated > Mammals > Digestive system > Large intestine >... | reverse complement strand
GTCTGAATATTTTGTTGTACTGAATAATGTTCTATATCATAGTCGGATGTGAAAAAAGAAACAGAAGTATTCTGATATCCTGAGCAATGTTTTATCTTACAGCCAGATGTAGAAGAAAGAGCCAGATGAAACGGAGAAAGGAAAAGGAGAAAAGAAGGGTAAAAAAGGCGCAGGAGATGGAGCGGTAAAATGGATGAATATAAGGGTAAATCTAAGTATAAATATAAGGGCAGATATAAGGTGCAGGGAAGTATGACTGTGGAAATGTCATTTCTTATGCCGATGATTCTGTTCCTGATTATGGAATGTATTCTGGCGGTATTCTATTATCACGACAAAAATATTCTGTCAGGAGCGGCATATGAGACGGCAGTGGCGGGCAGTACGAAGGCAAGAGAGAAGGACGGTGTGAAAGAAGGAGAATTGGAAACACTCTTCTATCAGAGAGCAAGAAATAAATGTGTCTTATTTGCCGCACCGCAGGTAACGGTTCGTGTGAAAGAAGATGAAATCGAGGTCAGGGCGAGCGCCTCCAGAAAATATATGAAGGTATCCATTGTGAAGAAAGCGGCGGTTACAAAGCCGGAAGAACATATCCGAGACCTCAGAAGACTGAACGGATTGTAGAGACATTGTACAAGGCCGGTTTGACGGATGAAGGAAAAGCTAGAGGCGTGGACAGGCAGATTGAGCCAGATGCATAAGGACGAGCGGAGAGGATAAAGGAAAAGCTAGAGCATGGACAGGCAGATTTGAGCGAAGGGAGGCAGGAAAGTGGAACGTAAGATCACGATTGAAGAGAAAGTATTATACAAGGAAGATTATCAGGTACGAATGCTAAAGGCAAATGATCTGGAAGGAATCTTGAAGATGGGAGGCAGAGGCGTCAATGAAAGCAGTTATTATGATTATGATGTCAGCGGCAAGATATCCATGAAAGCGATGTTTGAGAGAAGCAAAATCAAAGCAGATGACATAAAAATCTTTCTTCGGGATCTGAAAATAGCTGTAAAAGAGGTGGAAACATTTTTACTAAATATTCATTGTATTCTGCTAAAACCGGAATATATTTTCTACGAGGAAGGTCGATTTTTCTTTTGTTACTATCCATTGGCAAGACAGGATATGTGGGAAGAATTTCATGTGCTGACAGAGTATTTTGTAAAACAGGCGGACTATCAGGAGGAAGAATGTATCAATATGGTGTTCCTGCTCCATAAGAAAACGATGGATGAGAACTATAGTCTGGAGAAGTTGACGGCAGAGTGTATGCAGTGTGATGGGAAGACGGAGGAGATATACGAGGAGCCGGACGGGATGGCGGAGGAGGAGCCCCAGGATGCCTATGAGCTGGCGAAGCGGGACTGGATTACGGAGCAGGAGATGAACGGAAACATGATGAGGGAGACGGAGAATCTGTGGCTTCCTGTCAAACGGTTTCTGGACAGACACAAAAAGCCAAAATGGGGCGATTGGGATGGTCTGCACATTGAGGAGGAAGAATTGTAGGGTTAATAGAAAAATATTGCAATAAAGGTTACTATCCTGGGGGAAATATGATATACTTATTCTGGAAATAAATACTTTAAAGGTGAAACGTAATACATGAGAATGAATAAAGTGAATGCGCCTTGTACTATATTGCTGGCGGCAATGAATGTGATTGTATTCATAGTACTCACGTCCCGCGGAATGACAGAAGACGGAGCTTTCCTGTTAGAGCATGGGGCGATGTATGTTTTGAATGTCACAGAACAGGGAGAGTATTATCGACTGTTTACCAGTATGTTTCTTCATTTTGGATTCGAACATCTGATGAATAATATGGTTGTACTGGTATTGATTGGCTGGAATCTGGAGATGGAGATCGGGAAGGTGAAGTATCTGATCATCTATCTCTTAAGTGGCCTGGGAGGGAATCTTCTGTCAGCATGGTGGGAAATCCAAACAGCCGATTATGCCATATCGGCAGGAGCATCCGGTGCAGTCTTTGGACTGATCGGCACACTGCTATATGTGGCAATACGGAATCACGGGCGTGTTGGTGAGATATCCGGAAGAGGCATCGTCTTTATGATCATTGTCAGCCTGTACTACGGATTCACCAGCAGCGGCGTAGATAATATGGCACATATCGGCGGTCTGGTCACAGGATTCCTGTTAGGTGTCCTGCTGTATTGGAAGTATAACCGTAAAGACGGAACCTTTGCCCAAAGTTGATTCTACGTTAAGCGAACCATTGTGGGCATTTATGATTCGTCTGGCGATTGCCAGACCAAGGCCGGTTCCGTTCACCTTGTGTGTAACGAAGGGATCGAAGATTGAACCGATATCTTCGGCTCTGATCCCGGATCCGTTATCCATGATAAGAAAACGGACTGTTCTGTCGGTACATTCTGTATGTAAGCCGATTGCGGGATATTCCAGGTCAGGGCAGGCAAGGAGCGCATCCTTTGCATTACCCAGAAGATTCAGGAGCAGCTGCCGGATCTTGATTGGATCCATGGTAACAGATGGAATATCAGGTGTTATTCTGGACGTGAATTCGATGTTCGTATCCAGAATAGAAGCGGCAAAAGACAGAACAAGTGTCTCAAGGAATGGTACAGTATCAACAGCAGAAAGATGCAGGCATTCTCCATTGTTGTAAGTGGAGAGTTCCTCCAGCAGTTGAGTCATGTACTCAATATCCTGGCGCATGGATTTCCAGTGTCGGAAATCCCGTACTTCTCTGTGCTGTGATTCTATCATTTGTAAGGTACTGTAAATAAGTGTCAGCGGATTGCGGATTTCATGGCTGATCGTACTGATCTCAGTCTTGTGTGATTCGAGAAGTCTGGTGAGAAGCTCCTTTTTCTCAGGACTTTCCTTCATAATTTGTTGTAATTTGTCATAATCTGTCGCTGTAAACATAGTATCTACCGCCCTTTCTGATGTATCAGTTTAGCATTGGCGGATGAAATAATCAATTGTTATTTTCAAGAAAGAGAGAGGATAGTTATGAAAGATGAAAATTGTATATTCTGTAAACTTGCAAATGGTGATATACCTACGGCTACATTGTATGAGGATGAAGATTTCAGAGTGATTCTGGATGCAAGTCCGGCTTCGAAGGGACATGCGCTGATCATTCCGAAGGAGCATTATGCCAATCTATATGAACTTAGTGATGAACTTGCGTCAAAGGTTCTGGTCCTGGCGAAGAAGATGATTACGAAGCTCACTGATATCCTGGGATGCGATGGATATAATATCGTTCAGAACAACGGAGAGGCAGCAGGTCAGACAGTCTTTCATTTTCATCTGCATATGATTCCCAGATCCAAAGACGACGGTGTCGGGATAGGATGGAAGATGGGAGAATTAACAGAAGAGGATAAAGGTGAGTTACTCTCTAAGATAAAATAGTACGGAAGCGAAGGAAAAAGTGAGTGGAAGCCGAGACAACAGGAAAAAGGGACTTTGATAAGATTTATGACGCGAATGTGGGTAATGTCTATAGAACGGCATTAAAATATGCGGAGAATGAACATGAGGCGGACGAAATTGTACAAAGCGTTTTTCTGAAGTTATATACGAATATGGATAACATTAACCTCGCGGCGGTCAGAAAATGGCTGGTTATGACAACCAAGTACAAAGCGTTGAACCTGAAAAGAGATAAGAAGCGTGAATATCTTGTAGATGAGTTAGTGGGGGAGGCAGAGGTGCGTCTTTCGGAATCAGTGGAAAGTCCTGAGGAGATATTTTTGAGAAATACAAAAGAAAGACAATTCAGAGAACTAAAGGAAGATATATTCGCGGCGCTTTATAAGAAGAGTGAGAGATGGTACGATGCTGTTACGATTACTTATATTCTGGGGAAGCCGCAAAAAGAGGTTGCAGAGAATATGGATGTGTCATTGGAAGTACTGCAAGGCATATTGTATCGGGCAAGACAGTGGATCAGGGAGACCTTTGCGGAAGAATATGCCCATGCGAATGAAGAATAAAACAGGTGCCAGTGCTGACACCTGTTTTCTGTATGAATGGTTATTTGTTGACAGCAGTTTCAATCAGATCAATGATGGTGTCGATTGAATTCTGCTGGGGAGAGTTCTTCATGTTATCTATATAAGTATGACGTTTCTCGTACAGTGTCGAAATGGAACGAAGCAGAGCGTCTTTACTCAACTCTTCCTCTTCCAGAACCACACTGTAACCCTGGCGTTCAAATGAACGGGCATTAAGAATCTGATCGCCCCGGCTTGCATTAGCAGACAGAGGAATCAGAAGGTTTGGCTTGTGAAGTGCAAGCAGTTCGCAGATGGCGTTAGCACCAGCTCTGGAGATTACGAGGTCTGTCAGTGCGAAAAGGTCTTTGAGTTCCTCTTTGACATATTCGAACTGCGCATAGCCGTTAAGATCTTGCAGAGATTTGTCAAGCTTGCCTTTTCCGCAGAGATGAACGATCTGGAAGGTCTCAAGAAGCTCCGGAAGAATACCTCGCACGGCATCATTGACAGCGACAGAGCCGAGGCTTCCGCCGACTACCATGATCACAGGCTTATCAGACTTAAAACCAAGGAATTCCTTTGCTTTATATTTATCACCGGTCAATAATTCCTGACGGATGGGAGAACCTGTCAAGACAGCTTTCCCTTCGGGAAGATGTCCCAAGGTCTCCGGGAAATTACAGCAAACCTTGGCCGCGGAAGGAATGGACAGCTTGTTCGCGAGACCGGGAGTCATATCGGACTCATGAATGATTGTTGGAACATGGCGCCCCTTGCCAGCAAGTACAACAGGAACGGAAACAAAGCCTCCCTTAGAGAAGATAACGTCGGGTTTCAGTATCTTTACCAGCTTCCTGGCTTCACCAAGCCCCTTGATTACCCGGAATGGATCGGTAAAGTTCTGGATACTGAAGTAACGGCGTAATTTTCCAGAGGAGATTCCGTGATAAGGAATTCCAAACTGTTCAATCAATTCTTTTTCGATGCCATTATAAGAACCGATATAGTGGACATCGTACTGTAATTCTTTGAGCCGGGGCAATAGGGCTATGTTAGGTGTTACGTGACCTGCGGTGCCGCCGCCAGTTAAGATAATGCGTTTCATAATAACCTCCCGATTTTGATAAAGCATACCCGCTCGGACATCCCGTAGTGCGTGCGCCTGCCCGGCAGGCGGATATCGTCCGGCAGAGTATAGAAGATATGTGCATATGGAATATTATAGCATATGGTTATAATTATATTACACGTTTAAGAGCGATTTGGTCAAGAGAAAGAAGAATATTTCGGTAAAGCAATTGTGAAAGCACTTTAAACTAACTACAAGGGGAACTATGATGAAGGAATATATGGATCAGTTGGAACAAAAGATACGGGAAGAATTCGATAGAATTGCCAAAGAAGAAGAGAATGCTCTTCAGAATAGCGGCGGCTTCATCATGCCGGAGGGGAAGAAGGAGGAGCTGTATACGGCTATCAGGGAAAAGGCCGGGAAGAGCGGGAATTCAAGCGGGGAGACTAGTGGGGATGTACAGAGTGCGGATGTGGCTGAGATGCCGGGAGAGGATAGAGGAGAGTTAGCGCTTGCAGATACTGCCGTGGCAGGCAGAGGGGCAGGAGCAGGAAGAAGAAATCTTTATGCAGAATTGTCAGAAGAAGACATAAGAGCTCTGGAGCTTGGGCGGAAGATTCTGGAGCAGGAAGCGCATAAGGGAATTCGGGGAACGGTGTTGAAGAAGAAAAAGAGAGGGCGGGTGTATATCGGGCTTGTGGCCGCGTTGGTTTCGGCCTTGGCGATTGGTGTGACTAGTTTGGGGGGAGCGGAGAGGGTTATTATGATGGTGACGCAGATGGTTGGGGATAGGGAGGTTCAAAAAATCAATTCTAGTGAGGATAATTATGTTATATCAGAAGAAAGTGAGGAAGAGGCATATCAGGAAATTAAAGAAGAATTGGGAATAGAACCTGTAAAGATAATATATAAAATCAAAGATATGGAATTTGAAAAAATGGAGTTTGTGGAGGAAATTCAAACGGCAGAATTGTGCTATAAATATAAAGATAAATCCATGATATTTCTAATAAATGCATCATATTCGGATACATCTTTAGGAATTGATGCGGATGATGAAATTATAGATGTAGATGAAAAATTAATTAACGGATGTAACATGGTGATAAAAAAGTATTGGGTATCAAAAACTCGGGAGGAAAAATATTCAGCTTATTTTGAATACAAAGGGCTAGAGTATTGTTTGATAGCGACAATGGTCGAAGAAGAATTTGAGTTAATTTTAAATAATTTGGTTTTTCCTTAAAATTTGCGTCAGTTTTTGTAAGGTTATGTGTCTATATATTATGAGGGTAAAGTTTAAAAAGAATGGAGGTGTGGAATGAGGAAGAGGATGCTGTCTGTTGGCTGTGCATTGACATTATTAATAAGCATGCTACTTATTTCAGGAAATAATGTTATGGCGGCTACAGATATGCCTGTTTTGGATGGTTCATATTTAACATACGATGAAGAATCAGTGGGTTATGATGTGAAAATAACTAGAGGAGAGGATTTGCTTGTTGGATATTCGAAATGTGTGAAGAAGGGGCCTGGTGAAATATATGCAGGTGGAACAACTATTGCAACGCGTACTGTAGACAGAGTTTTGGTTGCAGTGATAATTGAACGAGCTCTGAAAGGTGATACAACGTGGAAGTTTTACGATAGTTGGCAAAAAGAAAGTAATAAAATCGATCGAGTAGGCTCAAACAGACTAGTACAGGTTGAAGGTGGATATTATTACAGGGTTAGAAGTACACATATTGCGGGTAAGGATATGAGTAGTTCTTTTACGGATGGTATTTATGTAGAATAGCCTTATAGAACCATCAAAGTCCAAAGTATAAAAGAGCAGACATACCTAAGAAAAAACAGTAAAAGAAGTACGAGATAGTGTGAATAGCGGTAACAGTAACAGATAACGGTAATCAGACAAACTGATTATTAAAAAAACTGAATATTGAAAAAAGTAAAAAGCAAGCTAGGACAAAGACAGTCCAAAAAACTAATGAGAGAAAAAATCTAAGGGAAAGTCCGGGGAGATTGTGGGAGGTACTGTCTGCGGTGCAAACAAGGAACTAGAGAATATATTTCGGCCTTACATTTTGAGAAACCGTAGGCTCACGAAACGAGTCAAAGTCGTCGCAGATAGTGCCTCCCACAATCTTCCCGGACGAAAAGAAATAAAACAGAATAAAATATTCTATGGCTTATTGATGAATCGCCTGCTTCAGCGCCTTGGCAAGCTGGTCTGGGCAGGATGTTGATTTGAAGCCGCATTTGATACCTTCTAAACGGGAGATTGCATCATGCACATTCATACCGGCCACAAGGCTGGCAACACCCTGAGTATTTCCGGCACATCCGCCGACAAATTCTACATTCTTAACAACATCTCCATCTACATCCACCTTAATTAACTTTGAACAGACACCGGATGGTCTAAATTCCATATCTTTGATCCTCCTTAATATGTACTCATATATTATTTTTATTCTACATGAATTATAACAGAGAACCCTTCAAAATACAATCCAAAGAATTTAGATGGTTTGACAGATGGACCACGCTGGGAGTTTGATGGATGAATATTTTCCGATGAACAGGTATTTCAGAAAAAACAGCAGAGATTTTCTGCATAAGCAGACAAGAGTAGAGGTTGTTGCTCTTGTCTTATTTTTTGCGCAATTTTCCTAAATGATTAAAGATTAAGAGGTCTCTAGTAGTTTTTGCATGCTCCCATGATTCGGGAATCTGTGTATGAGTTGAAGCGCTATTTTGAAGAGATTCATTATTATCCGGTTCCCTGGCTCATTGGATCCAGCACGCGGTAGGCGCATTGACGGACTCCTCTCTCGGCGAGGGGCTGGCGGTGATCAATCCGGCGTGGCTTGAATTTGTTAACCAGAAGCCTTGAAGGCTGTGTTTGAGCGCTGGGGATTACCGTCGTCTCTTGGGGAGCTTGGGGTGACGGAAAGCATGATCCCGGATATCATTCAGGGAGTGCTTGACAGCCCGGCGACATATGTATTCGAAAAGGAGATGCTGGAGCGGGTTCTGCGAAGATGTATGTAAGGTGTATACTCCCTTTGGTCTTTGCAATTGACAAAAAAAAGTAAAGGTGATAAGGTTAGGGATGATATTATGGCATATCTGATATACGATATAGGAACAGGAAATTCCCGTGTTAGTATTGTGTCAGAGCAGAAAGAGATGATAGGGCTTCGAACGTTTGAGAATAGGTATTACCGGGATTTTAGATATAAGGATGCGCTTTATTTTAAGCCGGAGGAGATGCTTTTGGGGGTTATGCGCTGTACGGGGGAGCTTTTAAAGGCACATCCGGAAGTACGGATAGAGGCGGTGACCGCAACGAGTGCAAGAGAGTCCATCGTCCTTATTGACCGGGACGGATGCGTGTGAAGAGGAGACTGTGATCGTCTCCGGGACGACCTCGCCTGTTGTGACGATTGTGCCGGAAAGATTCCATGACGGTGCAAAAAGGTGCTGGGTGGACTGTTATCTGGACGGCTGAAGTTACCAGATTGAAACGAACGCCGGGTTTTTATGGCGGCGCCCCTGGATGAAGAGAATGTCAGTTGCCCAGAGATGGTCCGAAAAGTTCAACAGTAATGTGACGTATCTGTCGGCGCCCGGTATTGTGGGTACCCCCGAGCAGTGGCGGCTGTTTATGAATGAGTTCCGTATTACGAAGGCATATGAGGCGATCCAGGAGGCGGAGATGACCATATCCGGTATAGGAACCCCGAAGGGTGTACTGGTGTACTGGAGAATATTTCGGCGGATTATCCAAAGGAGCGGTTCGAACGGCTGGAGCAAGATTGTGTCGGTGATTTTATGTTCCATTTCTATAATGCCAGAGGTGAATTTAATGCCCGGGTATCTCGAAGTGCGTGATTGGGGCGACGATCGAAGATTATATGAAGATACCAAACCGGGTTGCGATAGCATTCGGAAGCGAAAAGACAGCGGCGATCCATGCGGCCATGAAGGGCGGGATTGTAAATATTATGATAACAGATGAAGAGACTGCGAGAGAATTGGGGGCGGGGGAAGGAGAGGAGAGGATATGACATTAACACAGTTACATTACATCATCGTGATAGCAGATACAAGGTCGCTGAATAAAGCAGCCGAACAATTATATGTATCCCAGCCTTCCCTGACCAGCGCTGTGAAAGAACTGGAGAACGAATTGGGGGTTACCTTGTTTTATAGAAGTGGGAGAGGAGTGAGTTTGACGAATGACGGAACAGAATTTCTGCTTTATGCAAAACAGATCTATAGTCAGTATGAGAGCGTCCTGGAGAAGTATGGAAAGGGCGGGATATATAAAAAGAAGTTTGGCGTATCGATGCAGCATTATTCCTTCGCCGTAAAAGCTTTCGTAGATATGGCAAAAGAATTTGACATGTCAAAGTATGAATTTGCAATCCGGGAGACGAAAACAATAGAAGTCATCCAGGATGTCAGTACCATGAAAAGCGAACTGGGAATATTGTATCTTAGTGATTTCAATCGGAAAGCCATGGGGAGGCTCCTGAAGTCTGCCAATCTTGAATTTCGTCATCTCATAAACTGTCAGGCATATGTCTATATCTGGAAGCATCATCCGCTGGCAAAGGAGGAATCCATCAGTTTTGAACAGCTTGAGGGATATCCATGCTTGTCTTTTGAGCAGGGAGACAACAGCTCCTTTTATTTTGCGGAAGAGATTTTGGCTGCGAATGAATATCCCCAGGTGATCCGGGCGAACGACCGCGCCACCATGTTGAATCTGATGATCGGGCTGAATGGCTATACACTTTGTTCCGGGATTATATGCGAAGAATTAAATGGAAGGGATTACCTTGCGGTCCCGTTCCGGGATGATGCGCAGAATCCCAACAGTACCATGGAGATTGGATATGTAGTGAGAAAAAAGACAATACTCAGCCGGATGGGGGAGTTATATATAGATAAATTAAAACAATACCTGGATACAAGCGTAAAAGAACATGCCCGGCTATAAATTCGTTTTATAACCGGGTATTTTTTTTGCATATTAGACGGATTAAACCTATCGTGTTAGTATGTCTATAGAAATTAGTAAAGAAGACACGAGAAATTTGGAGGGATTAGAAATGGCAGATATCAGAGATTCTAAAAATTGGGGATTTGAAACAAGACAATTACATATTGGACAGGAGAAAGCAGATCCGGTTACGGATGCAAGAGCCGTTCCAATCTATGCGACGACTTCATATGTTTTCCATGATTCCCGTCATGCGGCCGACCGCTTTGGCCTTAGAGATGCAGGGAATATTTACGGAAGGCTGACAAACCCTACGGAAGATATTTTTGAACAGAGGATTGCGTCTCTGGAGGGAGGAGTGGCGGCGCTTGCAGTGGCATCAGGGGCAGCGGCGATTGCTTATACATTTCAGGCTCTTGCAAAATCGGGGGAACATATCGTGGCATCCAAGACAATTTATGGGGGAACCTATAACCTGCTGGCTCATACGTTCCCATTAACAAATGGCGTTACCACGACATTTGTGGATCCGGAGACAGAAGGTTCCTTTGAGGCGGCAATCCGGGAAAATACAAAAGCTATCTTTGTAGAGACACTGGGAAACCCGAATTCCAATCTGGCCAATTTG
>Ga0073906_1005812_pt1 | contig 10714 bp, 10 predicted proteins | sample Inofromicrocosms_FD_65485 | JGI IMG/M metagenome (GOLD analysis project Ga0073906, IMG submission 65485) | Mouse cecum microbial communities from Vienna, Austria - Inoculum for glucosamine and mucus D2O microcosms | ecosystem: Host-associated > Mammals > Digestive system > Large intestine >... | reverse complement strand
AACAGCGTCATCCCTCCGTCATAATACCCCACCACCAGAAGGAAGAAGCTGACGGCGGCATAGCCCAAAAAGGCCGCCACAATCTTCCAGGTGAAAGGCAGGAAACGAACAAAGTCATGGACGGTCCTGACCGTCCATCCCCACACCCTGCACAGCAGGGTGGTTTTTGCCAGACAGCCCGCCTTGAGCCGGACGGCCAGGGTGCGCAGAAGCAGTGCGCCGCAGGACACCTCGGCGGTAAAGAGAGCCCCGGCCCCCATGATCCCCAGCTTGTAAAAGGCGTCAAAATCCTCATTCATAATGGAATAAACATTGGCCGCCCCCCAGTACAGCTGCTCTGCCGTCCAGATAAAGCAGGCAACCAGACAGACCTCGGCAGCGATCACAGCCGCGGCGTACAGGTCAAAGAATATCCGCTCCTGCCAGGTGGTAACGACCCCCTCCGTTCCCGCTCTGTGTCCGGCGGTCCAGAGTGCCCAGACCAGGGCCACCAGGGTGAGCGCCCCCAGGCTCAAAAAACCGGTGAGGTACTGGTCAAAGGCCGTCCGGTCCATGTCCCACATTCTCCAGATCTGGCTAAACTCATCCTGAATCGAATCGTCAATCTTTTCAGGCACCCCGTACTCCAACACCAGCTTCAGCGGCGGGGCTTCGGTCTCCGGATTGAGTCCCGCAGTGTGCGAGGGCTCTTCCCTTAAATCCGTATCATAGTACAGTACGTCTTCATTGAGGCTCCCGTCCTGGAGCTCGAAGGAGAAGTAGTGCACATTCTGGACCGTCCGGATTATGGCCTCGTCGTCGTTGAGGTTGGTACCCAGAAGGGTTTGCCCGTTGTCGGTGAGCACCCGGAAACGGAACCAGGTGTTCTGCCGGGAAAAACGCTCCTCCACCAGGGCCCGCTCCTCCCGTAGGGCCTCCGCGTCAGCGTAGGCCAGGGGACTGGCGGTCCCCTCCTCTATCTGCCGCTCCAGCTGCTCCAGCCGCTGGGACAGCCTGATCCCCGCCACCAGCTCCCGCCGGCGGTTGTCCACGGCGTTGTAGTACCGGGAGGAGCCCTGCCAGTCACCGTCAGCCACCGAGCCGAAGCTGAGAATCGCCCGCACCCCGAAGATCCCCGTCCCGAAGGCGGCGGCCAGCAGAATCAGCACCGCGCACACCTTGGCGGCGGTATTGCTTTGCAGCCTTTTCATCCGCCCGCCCCCTTCTCAATCTTATACCCCAGCCCCCATACCACCTTCAAGTATCGGGGCTCGGCGGGGTTGATCTCAATCTTTTCCCGCAGGTGGCGGATGTGAACGGCCACCGTGTTCTCCGAGCCGTAGGCCGGATCGTTCCACACCTGCTCATAGATCTGCGCCGAGGAGAAAACCTGTCCCGGGTGGGACAGCAGCAGCTTTAAAATGTTGTACTCAATGGGGGTGAGGCTGATGGGCTCCCCGTCCACTGTGACCACCTTGGCCCCGTCGTCCATAGCGATGGGCCCGGCGGTGATGAGGCCGGGGCCCTTCTCCGCGCCCCCCAGGGCGGTATACCGCCGCAGCTGGCTCTTCACCCGGGCGATGACCTCCAGCGGGTTGAAGGGCTTGGTGATATAGTCGTCCGCCCCGATGTTCAGCCCCAGGATCTTGTCGGTGTCCTCGCTCTTGGCCGTCAGCAGGATGATGGGCACGTTGCTCCCCTCCCGCAGCTTGGCGGTGGCCCGGATGCCGTCCAGCTCGGGCATCATGATGTCCATGAGGATCAGGTGGACCTCGTGGGTCTCCGCCGCACGGACCGCCTCCCGGCCGTCGTAGGCCTTGAGGGTCCGGTAGCCCTCGCTGCTCAGGTAGATGTCCAGCGCGGATACAATGTCTCTGTCGTCGTCACAGATCAGGATGGTGTACATCTTACCGCTCCTCTCCCCGTTTATTTCTGCTCCTAGCATAGCACAGACTATTTAAATCGCAAGTGGGAATTTATTAAGAAGCCTTTAAATTTTGCGTTTACACGCCTCTCGCCCCATTATTTCCCGGCCCTGAGAATCATAGCCGCCACCTCCACCCTGGTGGCCGGGGACTGGGGTCGGCTCAGGTCGGCGATGATCCCGGCGCTGTGCGCCCGCTCCCACTCGCCGGTCTGCGCGGCCCAGGCCGGGGCGGGGAGCGCGGCCCGCTCCTTTTCGTAGCGGTCCATATACTCTTTCCACTGCTCGTATGTCACGACTTCATCCTCTCCTCTCATCACCTGGGCCACGTCGGCCCGGAAATCGTCCATTGTCTTGCCGAATTTCGGCCACCAGTGGAGGACGTCCCCGTGGTTGGAGGCAATCCCCCGCCGGTGGCCTTCGGCGTGGCAGATCACCACACCATCGGCCAGAGGGTCCAGACTGTATTCCCCGCACAGCATAGCGGTGAGCTCCACCGCCTCCCGGTAGATAGCCTGGAAGTACCCCGGACCGTCCAGGCCGTCCTCGCAGATTTCAAAGCCGATGTGGGTGTTTTGGGCGGAGCCCTTTTTGCCGCTTCCGGAGTGCCAGCCCCTCATGGTCCAGGGCAGGGTCTGGACCACGCCCGCCTGTCCATCGGCAAACTTGCCCACAAAGGCGTGGACGCACACCTGGCGGCCGCCGGGCCGAGGCTGGTTCCAGTGGTTGCCGCCGGTGTTGCGGCCTATCTCATCGTCCCCGGGGACGTACCGGGCCACCCGGGGGTTGTTGGCTCCGGTGGAGTGGACCATCACCCCCTTGGGCCGGATGGTTTTTCCGGTGATGTAACACTCGTTGCGGGTCAGCAGCTGCCGTCTCAGCCTCATGCTTTGCCACCGCCCGCCTTGTCCACCACATCCTGAACCTTCTGGCTCTGGGTGCCGAAGTAAAAGGCAATAATCACAGCATAGATGGTCATAAAGTCCTGACTGATCTGTCCGGTACAGGCCATGTGCGCAAACACACCGGTAAGCACCAGCGTCACAATCGATTTGACGCTCATCAGCGCCCCCAATCGCTTAACGATGGTCTCGTTCACAATTTTTCATCCCTTCCTCCTCCATTTAGTACGGTTTTCAGACACATCAGCAGCAGCTCCCCGCCGAAGAAGGCCAGGATTACCCCCAGCAGAGCGGCGGGGTCGTGGCCGGTGCGGGAGAGAATCCGCAGAGCGTAGGCGGAGGCGGCGGTGCCGCAGATCACACACCACAGCACCACCCCCTTGGCAAAGAGGTGTGGCACCGCCCTCAGCCTGTCCAGCAGCCCTTTCACAGCCCAAGCCTCCCCGCCGCCGTGCCCAGCACGGCGCCCAGCACGGCGGCCAGCACCAGCCAGATGGAGCTCTCCTTCAGCTTGTCCAGCAGCTTGTTGGGCTTGTCGTCCTGCTCCTCCCGCCAGCCCACCAGCTTGTCCAGCTTGGCGTCCATGCTCTCCAGCATGGTCTCCATGCTGGCCCGGGCCTGCTCCAGGGCACTCAGCCGCTCAAACATCTCCTTGTGGGTCTTGCCCGCCCCGTCCCGGTAGCGGTCAAACTCCTTGGCCAGACTGTCCACCCGGGCGTTTACCGGGCAGTCGCCGCAGTTGTCATGCATCGCTTATATCTCCTCGCTTACAATCTCATCTTCCGCCACATCGGGCCAGTCCTCCTGTGGAACGTTCGCCTCCGCTTCTGGAAGCGGAATGGTGGGTTGGTCGGTGGTTTTAACATAATCAAATGTGCCCACAAAGTCTGTAGCAACAATCACAGAGCTGCTTACTCCCTGAGATGTATAGATACGCCCATCCACCACCTTGACATGCAAATTCATATAATTCCTATACCCTGCAGAGGTATAAGAAGAACTGTAATTTATGACTCGGTCAACGTTGTAGATGTCTGGAACCGTATACATATTTCCAGAATTTGACGAAAATCTGTCTATAATTACCGTTTTCCGATAGACCGGTCTGCCGTCAATCCACCGCTCAACAATCCGCTCCTCCAAAGAGTAGAAATCCTCGGCGGACGCACTTGTGCGGGCTTTTATACAGTACAGCACAGCCATATTCACCGGGCGGGCGGTATAATAAAAGCTTAGTTCCTGGGCTCCACTGATTGCAATTTTTGTGCTACAAGCATAGGGTGCTTTCAATTCACTTACAGTATCTTGATTCTGCGGTGCCCAGGGACCTGTAGGTACAAATCTATTAGTTGGGCCTGGCAGCATAAGTCCACCGCCAGAACTCGATGTAAGACCATAGTTGGCGATCTCCGTAGCCTCCTGCTTTACACCCACATCACCGGACAACTGTTCCTCGGCCTCTCCGTGGTATCCACGCAGGAAAAGGTTGCGCAGATCGGGCACAGCAAAGGTGGCTTCCCCATCCCCGCCAAAGTGGTTGGCTGCGCCAAACTGTTTCCGGAAAAACTCCGCCAGATCAGGGTACTCCGCGATGTTATGCACCCCTCCGTCACACACCAGATAATCCTCTGGGGCGGCGGAGCCCATAAAGCTGATGACAGTGCCAATTGGGCTGCCGTCCGGTCCGGCGGGGCCTCGTTCCCCAAAGACCTCTACCATAGTGCCATTCGCGTAGATTCTCATACCAGGACGTTGTCCTGACACAATGTACAGTCCCTTGTTCCGTTTTTCCTCGGGTAGGGCATCATACGCCTCCTGAGAGATCACACCCCGCACCGGCGAAGACACGCTGAGGGTATTCTCAGCCTTTTCCAGTCCATCCCCGGGGGTGATGATGTCCTGCTTGCCGGACATGGCTTCCTCCAGCTCCGCATGAGTTACGCCCCCTGTGGAGGAGATAGTCAGCCGGTTTCCCTGTTGGTCCAGAACAATATTCTCTCCCGCCGCCAACTCCAGAGTATTGACCCCGTTGATGGTGGCGTCTGCCCCGGGCTCTCCCTGAGGACCCGGCACGCCTTCACCTCCGCCGCCCTCAATGGGCACAGAGGACAGCAGCTTGTCCCCGGAGTACAGCCCAAGTTCACCCTCCTCGGTATAGGCCAGCGTGTCTCCCTTGCCGTCCAGGGCCTCCTGCCAGTCCTCGGGGAGCGGGTTTCCTCCCGGCACTGCCCCCTCCACAATCCATCCCAGGTTGGCCCAGACGGTGGGCAGAACGACGCTCTCCCCCTGCTTGCCACACACGCCCATCATCAGGTAGCGGCCCGGCTCAGACAGCACCTCAGCGGGCACGGAACACACCCCGTCCACGATGGGCACGGCCTTCTTTCTGCACCCGGCCTGAAAAATTGCCGTTCGCTCCAGCCCGTCCCAATCCGGGGAAAACTCAAAGCGCACCGGGTAGATATTGGCACTGCCGCTGGTAATCAGTTCCTTCTCCATAACATACAGTCTGTTTTTTTCTGCGTAAAATACGAACAAAAAATCGCCTCCATTTTGTCAAATTGTGCCGCCCATGTGTCAGCTTCAGATTTTTTTGGCGGCGTGCTATTGTACCGTCCGCTTTAAATCAAGGAATTTCGCCGTCCGTTGGCTCCATGCGGTTGACCGCTTTGACATAACTCCCTCCTTTCCTTCGAACTTTCTCCCTACGTAAGTACCGGGCAAAAAAATTGCTGTCAGTTCGTCCGCAGTATCACACCGAGCGTCCGCCACATTGAAAACTACGCAGCATTTTGCTCTGTGCTCCAGGGATATCCGCGCAGACGGCATCCATCTGTTCACCGCCTTTCGTCAAACGCAAGCCTATAGTACCACACCTCCGTTACCTTGTCAATACGTTTCGCGAAAGTTTTTTCGCAAAACGCAAGTTTTATCTTGCAATGCCCTTCGGCCTGTGGTATAGTTAACCTTACAAAGGAGGCGGCGCATGTGGAAAACCTTTCTACGGTACTCAAAAGGAGAAGAAAAGAGCTCGGCCTCACCCTTCTTCAAATTGCGGAGGCAATGGAGGTCAGCGAGGCGACGGTACAGCGTTGGGAGAGCGGAAACATCAAAATGCTCCGGCATGACCGAATCTCCAGGCTGGCCCGGATTTTGAATGTCCCTCCGGCTTCTCTGATGGGGTGGGAGACCAAAGCTCTGCCCGATAACATCGTCCCCCTCCCAAGCATGAAAAAAGTTCCGCTGATCGGACAGATCGCCTGCGGAACCCCTATTTTAGCGGAGCAAAATGTTGAGGAATATATTGACCTTCCGGCCCACATCAGAGCCGACTACGCGCTGACCTGTAAAGGGGAGAGCATGGTAAATATCGGTATACAAACCGGCGACATTGTCTACATCCGCCAACAGGAGGAGGTGGAGAACGGACAGGTGGCCGCTGTGATGGTAGGGGACGAAGAGGCCACCCTAAAGCGGTTCTACCATACCGGAAATGTGGTGCAGCTGGTGGCCGAGAACAGCGCAATCGCCCCCAGAGTATTTATCGGAGAGGAAACTGCCCAGATACGGGTGGTTGGGCTCGCTGTGGCTTATACCCATATCATAGAGTAATTGCAGTCCATTAAAAAAGAAAATGGAAACCCTTGTGCGGCAAGGGTTTCCATTTTTTCATTCCTTCCCAAACTCCGTTTTGAAATAGTGCAGCATGACAGCCGCGGACAGAGCGAAGGCCAGAAGGTCCGCCGAGGCCTGAGTCAGCTCCAGACCGGCCAGACCAAACTGATGTGTCATCAGATAGACTATAGGGATATACAGCCCCTGGCGGCAGATGGCCAGAATGACCGCCCGCCAGGACTTGCCCAGAGACTGAAAAAACATGTTGGCAAAGACCAGCACCGCCCCCAGGGGCAGAGTGAAGCACTGATACCGGAAGGCACGGGTGCCGATGGCGATGACCATGGCGTCGTCCCGGCGGAACAGCGTTATAATGTGTGGGGCCAGCACAAAGCCCAGCACCGCGCCCACCGTGAGGATCACCGTACAGGTCCGCACCGAGAACCACACCGCCTCCTTCACCCTGTCCAGCCGCTTCGCGCCGTAGTTGTAGCCCAGCACCGGCTGAAAGCCCTGGCCAAAGCCGATGACAATGGACTGGATCACCATAAACACCTTGGTCACAATGGACAGAGCGGCCACCGCCGCGTCGCCGTAGAGCTTGGCGTTGTAATTCAGAGCCATGGTGGAGGCGGACAGCACCCCCTGGCGGAAGAAGGAGGGCATCCCCTGCTTGAAAATGGCCAGATAGGTCCCGGGGGAGCGGGAGATACAGGCCAGGCTCACCCGCAGCTGGCTCTTCTTCCGCAGGAAAAAGGAGGTTAGAATCAGCAGGCTGACACACTGGCTGAGCAGGGTGGCCGCCCCTGCCCCTGAGATGCCCATGTTCAGGCCATAGATAAAGATGGGGTCCAAAATGATATTCAGTATCCCACCGGTGGCCAGGCCAAAGACCGACAGGTTGGCCTTCCCCTGCCAGCGCAGCAGGTTGTTCAGGGTGAAGGACAAAATCATCACCGGGGCGCCCAGGATGATGTAGAAAGCGTAGTCCAGGGCGTAGGGATAGATGGTACTGGTGCTCCCCAGCAGCCACATCAGCTCCGGCCGGAAGCCCATCCCCAGAGCGGCCATGACCACCCCTACAATCAGGGCGGTGATCACTCCGCTGGAGGCGTAGACGTCGGCCTCCCGCCCCCTGTCCTGGCCCAACAGCCGGGAGGCAATGGAGCCCGTCCCCATCCCCACGGTGAAGCCCACCGCCTGGATGATGGCCATCAGGGAGAACACCACCCCCACCGCCCCGGAGGCACTGGTGTTCAGCTGGGAGACAAAATAGGTGTCCGCCATATTGTAGATGGAGGTCACCAGCATACTGATAATGGTGGGAACCGCCAGCGACAAAATCAGCCGGTCAATGGGGGTCTCCAGCATCCTCTGCCGCTGGTCCAGCGGTTCCTTGGGGTGGCTTTGATGAAAATGGGGCATTTCTCTCTCCTTTTCCGCCGTTTCCAATGGTGTATATTCCTATTTTAGCCCTGTTTTTCCCAAAAAGCAAGGGTGCGAACCGTCAATTATAATATTTCTCCGGCCAGACATAGACAGACAGCCCGTCCAGCTCTCCGTACTCAATGAGCTGAGGGGCCAGGGCCTGGACATCGTACCGCCGGGCTACCTCCGTATCCAGGCTGAGGCAGCTCAGCCGCTTCATGGTGGAGATGACCTCCAGGCCGGTGAGATTGGGGTTGTTCTGGAGATCCAGGACGTGGGTCCGGCAGAACTCCAGACCGCTCACGTCCCCCAGGCCGGTGTTGGACAGGTCCAGCATCCCCAGCCGCTTGCACTTGCGCAGGCAGGCCAGCGCTCCCGGCTCCAGAGGGTTGCCCCGCAGGTCCAGAACGTTCAGATTAGTCAGTCCCCGCAGAGGCTCCAGGCTGGTAATCTGATTGCCGTAAACCTTCAGCTGCACCAGCTTGTCCAGCCCCGCCAGCGGAGACAGGTCCGAAATCAGGTTGTAGGGGACCCACAACTCCCGCAGGCCGCTGAGGGTGGCCAGAGGGGTCAGGTCCTCAATGTCGTTGTCCCACAGGTCCAGCTCCTTCAGCTGGGTCAGCCCCTCCAGAAAGGACAGGTCCCGAATCCGCACCCCTCGCTGCTGAAACCGCTTGGCCTTGACCAGCTCCGCCGCCTGCCGAAACAGATGCTCCTCCTCCAGGGTCAGGCCGGCCTTGACCAGCTCCTCCCCGTCCGCCTGAATGGCCCGGATCAGACGGCCCAAGCGGGCCACCTCCTCGGGGTCGTTCCAGAAAATCCAGTCCGCCAGCGCCTTCCGCTGCCAGCCCGCTTCCGCCGCCTCCAAATGCTCCGCCCGGGAGACGTTCCACTGCCAGCCGGGCTGGCTCTGGGCCTTCCGCAGGGCGGCAAGGCGTCCGTCCCGCTCCTGGGGCAGGGGGGCCAGGGTCCGGCGCAGCTGGTTTTTCAGATACCCCGCCCACACGTCCGGGCTGGGGCCGGAGTAAAAAAAGCCGTCCGCGTCGGGGAACTGGACCCCGGAATCAGGCTGGTTTTGTTCCGTCTCTCTCCTGTTCATCCGTCTATGCCTCCTTTTTGTACGAGCAAAGGGCTGTCCGGCGGACAGCCCTTTCCGTTTGAATTCTCACAGTCCCAGGCCGCCCAGGTTCAGGCCGCCGGTGAGGGACTGCATGGTATTGGCGGCGTCGGTATCGGCGGCGCGCATGGCCTCGTTCACCGCAGCCACGATCATGTCCTGGAGCATCTCCACATCCTCGGGGTCCACCGCCTCGGGGTCGATGACCAGATTTTTCAGCTCGTGCTTACCGCTGACGGTGGCGGTGACCACCCCGCCGCCGGAGGCGGCAGAGTACTCCTTCTCCTGCAGCTCCTGCTGCATGCGCAGCATGTCCTGCTGCATCTTCTGGGCCTGCTTGATCATGTTCATGTTCATGCCGCCGCCCATGCCGGGCATACGGCCATACCCTTTTGCCATAACAAAAACTCCTTTTTTCAGGTTTTATTGAATGGTGATATTATCCAGTCCGCCGAAGGAGGACATCAGATCGTCCAGCGGGTCCTTTTCCGGCTCCTGCGCCGCGGGGGCGGAGGACGGAGCCGGCCCCGCCGGGGGAGGCGTCCCCACCGACACGCTGACCTGGGGCTCCCCGCCAAAGACGGCGGCCGCCGCCTGGGCCAGCTTTTCCAGCACCGCAGGCTTGTTCAGCATGGAGCGGGTAAAGCTGCTGTCCACCCACAGCGTGAGCCTGCCGTTCTGCCATACCCCGGTCACCTTGGCCGGGTTGTTCAGGTATGGCATCACCGTCGGAGGCACCTTTCCCCGCAGGCCCGCCGCAAAGGAGGGCCAGAAGGCACGGTCCCCGCCCCCCTGATCCGCCGGAGCGGACGTGGGCGCAGAAACGGGCGCAGGCGCGGGACCAGATTCCCGGACCGCAGGCGCCTCTGAGGCCGGTGCAGGTGCGGCACGGGGCGGCTCCGGAACGCTCCGGGGCGGCTCCGGTCTGGCTGCCGGGTCCTCCGGCAGGTCGAAGACATACTCCAGCTCCTCCTCCGGAGGCGGGGCCTGATCCTCCCAGGGGGGAGGCGGCTCCTCCGGCGAAGCGGGCTTCACCTGGACAGGCTCCGCCTTGGCCGCGGGGGGCGGAGCGGCGGGGAGTCCCTTGGCCAGCCGCTCCTCCACCCGGGCGATCCGGGCGGACAGACCGGCAAAGGACTCATCCAGTCCCTCGTCGCTGAGCCGGATAAGGCACAGCTCCGCGTCGGTGCGCCGGTTGACGCTCCGGGACAGGCCGGAGGCGGCGCTTTGCAGCTGGGTGAGCATCTGCAGCAGCCGCTGGGCGGACAGCTGCTCCCCCAGGCGGCGCAGGGTGGCCTCGTCGTAGCCCCCGGTCATCAGGGCGGCCCCTCCCTGGGGGGCGGTCTTCCGGAGCAGCAGGTCCCGGGCCAGCGCGGACAGCTCCCCCAGCACCGAGCCCACCTCCTTCCCGCTGCTGTACAGCCGGGCAAGGGTGTCCAGCGCGGCGGCGGTGTCCCGGGCGGCCAGCTGGCCCATGAGGGCGGCGGTCTCCACGTTGCCCGCCAGGCCCAGGGTGTCCAGAATGGCCTGCTCATCCACGGCGGAGGCATGTCCGGCGCACTGGTCCAGCAGGGACAGAGCGTCCCGCATGCCGCCGTCGGCCAGGCGGGCCAGCAGGGCGGCCCCCTCTTCGGTCAGGGGAATCCCCTCCTGCCCCGCCACGAAGCTGAGGCGCTGGGCGATCTGCATGGGCAGGATGCGCTTGAAGGAGTACTGCTGGCACCGGCTGCGGATGGTGGCCAGCACCTT
>Ga0073906_1005809_pt1 | contig 10719 bp, 6 predicted proteins | sample Inofromicrocosms_FD_65485 | JGI IMG/M metagenome (GOLD analysis project Ga0073906, IMG submission 65485) | Mouse cecum microbial communities from Vienna, Austria - Inoculum for glucosamine and mucus D2O microcosms | ecosystem: Host-associated > Mammals > Digestive system > Large intestine > Cecum... | reverse complement strand
CCCAGCAGCCCCAGCAGCGGCTGGCGGAAGGCGGTCACGCCGGCGGAAAAGAGGACCCCCGCCAGCAGAGCGGCGTAAAAGCCGATGGCGGAGCTGCGGCGCACGGCGTCATAATTGCGCCGGCCCAGGGCCCGGCTCATCATGCTGGAGGTGCCCACGCCGAAGAGGTTGTTCACCGCGTTGAAGGCCAGCAGCACCGGCGCGGCCAGCGTCACGGCGGCGTTCTGGATGGGGTCGTTGAGCATGCCCACAAAGTAGGTGTCCGCCAGGTTGTACAGGACCATGACCAGGGAGCTGATGATGGTGGGGATGGACATGGCGGCCACTGCCCGTGGAATAGGGATCTGCTCAAAAAGTTCAATCTTGCTCTGATCTTCCATTGCTTCGCTTCCTTTTGCGTATTTTATCCTATTTTAGCACATTTCAGGCGGAGATACAATGAAAATATCGCCCTGACAGGAAAAAGGGGCGCGCCGCATATGCGGCGTACCCCTTACCGGCAAAAACACCTATTTTCCCACGCAGAAGCGCTCGAATATGCGGGCCACCATATCCTCCCGCAGCGTGCGGCCCGTCAGCTCGCCCAGGGCGTGGAGGGCGCCCTCCGTGTCCGTCAGCACCGCGTCCGGCGTCATGCCGCTGTCCAGGGCCTGGCGGGCCCCCCGCAGGGCGTCCACCGCGCGGCTCACCGCCTCCGCCTGCCGGGCGTTGGTCAGCAGCTGCCCCGGTTCCCCGGCGGGGAAGAGACCGGCCACCGCCGCCTCCAGCGCTTCCAGACCGGTTCCCTCTCTGGCGGAAACAGGCAGCACACAGGCGAAGCGGTCCCGCAGCGCCGCCAGATCCACTTTCTGCGGCAGGTCCGCCTTGTTTACCAGCACGATCTGGCTCCCGGCCTGCACGGCGGCCTGCACCGCCGCCTCGTCCTCCGCCGTCAGGTCCTGGGAGCCGTCCAGCACCAGCAGCGCCAGGCCGGCCTCCTCCGCCGCCGCCCGGGCCCGCTCCACGCCCAGGCGCTCCACCGTGTCCCCGGTGTCCCGGATGCCGGCGGTGTCAATGAGCCGCAGCAGCACGCCGCCCACCACCGCCTTTTCCTCCACTGTGTCCCGTGTCGTGCCCGCAATGCCGGTGACGATGGCCCGCTCGTAGCCCACAAGGGCGTTGAGCAGGGAGCTCTTTCCCACGTTGGGCCGCCCGATGATGGCGGTGGGCACGCCCTGGCGCAGCACCCGGCCCCGGCGGAAGGTGGCCAGCAGCTGGGCCAGCCCCTGCTCCGCCGCCGTCAGGGTGCGGGCGATGTCCTCCCGCTGCACGTCCGCAATGTCCTCGTCCGGGTAGTCCACCACCGCGTAGAAGCGGCTGGCGATGTCCAGGAGGCTGTCGTACACCGCGCCGGCCCTCTGCCGGAGGACCCCCTCCAGCTGGGCCACCGCGTTGCGGGCGGCGGCGGCGGTCTCGGACTCAATGAGGTCCACCACCGCCTCCGCCTGGGTCAGATCCAGATGCCCGTTCAGAAAGGCCCGCTTGGTAAACTCGCCCCGCCCGGCCTGCCGCATCCCGGCGGCAAAGAGGGCCTGGAGGACCTCGTCCATCACCACCGGGGAGCCGTGGCACTGGAACTCCGCGTAGTCCTCGCCGGTAAAGCTGCGGGGGCCGGGAAAGCGGACCGCCAGCACCTGGTCAATGGGCCGGGACTGGCTGTCCAGCAGCAGGCCCACCACCAGTTCACGGGGGGCCTGCCGGGAGAAGGGCCTGCCGTTGTTGGCCCGGAACACCTGGTCGCAGATGGAAAAGCAGCCGTCCCCGGACATGCGGATAATGCCGAAAACGGAGCGGTCGCCGCCGGAAGCAATGGCGGCAATTGGTTCTGACATAGCAGCAGCCTCTTTCGTCAATATTTTCGTCCTCATGGTTCCTGGGGCAGTCCCAGCAGGGACCGCCGGATCATATCAAAGGCGTACTGGGCCGCCGAGGTGCGCACCCGGTCCCGGCCCCGGCCCTTGCCGCAGGAGAATTTCCGGCAGATGACGCCCTCCCCGGAGGCCAGGGCGATGAACACCGTGCCCACCTCCGTACCGCGCCCGTCGCTGTCCGGCCCGGCCACGCCGGTGACGGACACCGCCAGGTCGCTGCCGCAGATTTTCCGGCAGCCCTCCGCCATAGCCCGTGCTGCCGGCTCCGACACAGCGCCGTATTCCGCCAGCACGTCCTCCGGCACCCCCAGCACGCCGGATTTGACGGCGTCCGTATAGCTCACCACGCCGCCCCGGAACACCGCCGACGCGCCGGGCAGGTCCGTCATGCGCTTGGCGATGAGCCCGCCGGTGCAGCTCTCGGCGGCGGAGAGGGTCAGGTCCCGCTCCTTCAGCAGGGCGGAGACCACCTCCTCCAGGCTCCCCACGTCCACGCCGTAGACCACGTCGCCCAGCATATCCTGCACCTGGGCCACCAGGGGCCGGAGCATGGCCTCCGCCGCCTCGGGGGTGTCCGCCTTGGCGGTGGCCCGGAGCATGACCTCGTTGGGCTTGGCGTAGGGGGCCAGGGTGGGGTTGGTGAGCCGGGTCATGGGCTCGTAGAGCGTCTCCTCCACGGAGCTCTCCCCCATGCCGAAAATCCGGATCTCGTGGCTGACGATCACGCCGTCCGTCAGCTTCTCCAGGTAGGGCGCCGCCCGGTTCTCGAACATGTACCGGCACTCAAAGGGCGGGCCGGGCAGCATCAGCACGTGCACGCCGCCCTCCTGAAAGGCGCAGCCGGGGGCCGTGCCCACCGGGTTGTCGAAGACGGTGCAGTTCACCGGCAGCATGGCCTGCTGAATATTGTTCTCCGGCATCTTTTTGCCCATTTTGCTCTGGAACCAGGCGCTGATTTCATCCAGGATATCCTGGTGCAGCTCCAGCTCCCGGCCAAAGGTTTTGCAGATGGTCTGCTTGGTCAGATCGTCGTAGGTGGGCCCCAGGCCGCCGGTGGTGATGATGATGTCTGCCCGCCTGCGGGCGATGTCCAGAGCCTCCGCCAGCCGCTCCGGGTTGTCCCCCACCACCGTGTGGTTGTGTACCGTAATGCCCAGGGCGCTGAGACCCTGGGAGATCATCTGTGCGTCGGTGTTAGCGATGTTGCCCAGCAGCAGCTCCGTGCCGACAGCGATCAATTCCGCCGTATGGGACATAGTGACTCCTCTTTTCTTTATTCGGAAACGCTTTGGGTTTCCGGGATTTCCATTGCAATTTTGATCCGCTCCACGTTGGCCAGGGCCCGCTCCATCAGGCCCGCCACATCCAGGGCTTTCTCATACTCCCGCACCTCCTCCAAAACCGGGTGGGTCTTGGGATGCCGGGGGGTGAAGACGGTGCAGCAGTCCTCGTAGGGCAGGATGGACGTGTCAAAGGTGCCGATTTTCCGGGAGTAGCGGACGATCTCCTCCTTGTCCATCCCGATGACAGGCCGCAGCACCGGCAGCGTACACACGTCGTCCGACACCGTCAGCGCGTCCATGGTCTGGCTGGCCACCTGGCCCAGGCACTCGCCGGTGACCAGGGACTTCGCCCCGGTCCTGCGGGCCACGGCCTCCGCCAGGCGCATCATGAACCGGCGCATGATGAGGGTGAAGTGGTCCTCCGGGCAGGCCCGGCGGATCTCCTCCTGAATCTCCGTAAAGGGGATGACGTGGAGGGTCATGCGCCCGCACCAGGGGGCCAATTCCCGGGCCAGCCGCACCACTTTTTCTTTGGCCTGGGGGGAGGTGTAAGGGGGGCTGAAGAAGTGGACCAGCTCCAGCCGGACCCCCCGCTTGGCGATCATATAGGAGGACACCGGGCTGTCGATGCCGCCGGACAGCAGGCTCACCGCCGTGCCGCCCATGCCGATGGGCAGGCCCCCCGCGCCGGGCTGGGAGGGGCCGTGGACATAGGCCGCCTTCTCCCGGACCTCCACGTGGACGCACAGCTCCGGAGTGTGGACGTCCACCTGCAGATGGGGATAGGCCTCGTGGAGCAGGCCCCCCACGTACTGGGAGATCTCCATGCTGGTCATGGGGAAGAGCTTGTCCGCCCGCTTGGTCTCCACCTTGAAGCTCTTCGCCGCCCGCAGCTCCCCGTCCAGGTACGCCTTGGCGCAGTTTAAAATCGCGTCCTTATCCTTGGCGCAGGGCCGGGCCCGGGTCACGGCGATGACGCCGAAGACCTGCCTGCAGGCTGCATAGGCCCCGTCCATGTCGCAGCCGTCCTCCTGGGGCTCCACGTAGATGGTGCTCTGCTTGGAGCAGACGCTAAACGCGCCGCAGTGCTGGATGCGCCGCCGGATATTGGCCATCAGCTTGTCCTCGAAGCTGCGGCGGTTGAGCCCCTTGAGCACCACTTCCCCCAGCTTCAGCAATACAATTTCATTCATAGACGATCCCTCTCTGTGTTCTGATGATGCTTGTCCATTAGGATAACACAGCTTTTGCGATTTGTGAAGCAAAATTTCAGGGAAAACCGGGCCGGAGAGCGCAACGTCCGTATTGACGGGATTGGGGGACCCGTGGTATGATGACACAGAAACTGTACTGGCGCTGGGGAACAAACCTCCTGCGGCTCTTCCGGCCAGTATTTACAGGACACGGCGGCCATCATGGACACGCGGTCAAATGGAGGATAGATGTATGGAGTACGTAAGGGAGTGTTGGGAGCAGGCCGGTGAAGCTGGAAGCATGCAGAATTTAGAGGCCATTATCAATGAGGGCCTCCGCGTCGCCCTGCTGGAGGAGACGCCGGACCAGTCCCTGGAGGTCCTGCTGGAGCACCTGGGAAAGGCGCTGAACGGGGAGCGGACCTATATCTTTGAGCGCAACGCATCCGGCGGCGATGACAACACCTATGAGTGGGCGGCCGCCGGGGTGGAGCCGGAAAAGGCGACGCTGCAAAACGTCCCGCCGGAGGTGTGCGCCAGCTGGTACCGGAATTTCAGCATCGGGCGGCATATCGTCATTGAGCGGCTGGAGGACATCCGGGAGACCGAGCCGCTCCAGTACGAGAACCTGAAGCGGCAGAACGTCCACTCCCTTGTGGTGGTCCCCCTCTACGATGGCGAAAAGCTCATTGGCTTTTACGGCGTGGACAATCCCCCGGTGAAATTGCTGGAATATGCGTCGAATATGCTCCAGACGGCGGCGTACTTCATCGTCTCCTCCCTGAAGCGGCGCAACCTGGTCCGGGAGCTGCAAAAGCGGAGCTATGACGTCCTCCACGCCCTCAGCGTGGACTATCTGGGCATCTATCAGGTGAACTTTGACACGGACGAATGCGAGATCTTCCGGGACAGCGCGCCGATGTGGATGGATTGGGCCGTCAATTTTCGGGAAGGCTATCAGACGGCCATGGAGCGGTATATCGTCCGGTGCGCCGCCCCCCAGGACCAGGAGCGGCTGCGGGCCGTGACGCAAAAGGAGTATGTGCTCTCGCAGCTCCGGACAAAAAAGAAGTTCTACCTCCGCTACCAGGTGCAGGACAACCCCTACGGGATGAAGCACCTGGAGATCCATTTTTCCGCGGCGGGGAAGAGCGGCGATGGGCGCCGCGTGATCTTTGCCCTGCGGGATGTCAACGCGGTGGTGGAGCAGGAGGAGATGTACAGACTGGAGGCGCGGCAGAGCCTGGAGGGCATCCTGGAGGGCGCCAGGACCGGCATCTGGACCATTGAGCTGGAGGAGAGCGCCCGGCCCAGGATGTACGCCGACCGGACCATGCGGATCCTCCTGGGCGTGTCGGACCGGATCGAGCCGGAGGAGTGCTACCGGCACTGGTTTGAAAACATTGACCCGGACTATGTGGAGATGGTGCAGGAGGCGGTGCGGGCGATGGTGGAGACCGGGCGGGCCGAGGTCATCTATCCCTGGAACCACCCGGAGCTGGGGAAGATCTATGTCCGCTGCGGCGGCGTGCCGGACAGCAGCTTCAAAAAGCCGGGCGTCTGCCTCAACGGGTACCATCAGGACATCACGGAGACCATGGTGACGCGGAAGAAACAGGAGCAGGCCATTCTGGAGCTGCTGGAGAAGGTCCGGCGGGCCAATTCGGCCAAGAGCGAATTCCTCTCCCATATGTCCCACGATCTCCGCACCCCCATCAACGGCATCATGGGCCTGCTGGCGATCCTGGAAAAAAGCCAGGACGACGCGGAGCGGCAGAGCGAGTGCCGGAAAAAGATCCGCCTGCTGGCGGAGCACCTGCTCTCCCTGGTCAACGATGTGCTGCAGGTCAGCAAGCTGGACAGCGGACGGGCGGCCATGGCGGTGGAGCCCTTTGACCTGCACGACACGCTGGAAAACTGCATCGCGGTCCAGTCCGTCCAGGCGGAGGAGGCAGGCGTCCGGGTGGTGCTGGAGGAGGTGGACCTGGAGCACAGCAAGCTCATTGGCAACCCGCTGTATGTGAAACAGATTTTGATGAATGTGCTGGACAACGCCATCCGGTATAACCGGCCCGGCGGCTCCGTGTTTATCCAGGTCAAGGAGACCGGCTGCTGGAATGGGACTGCGGACTGCCAGTTTGTCATCGAAGACACCGGCATCGGCATCGGCGAGGACTTCAAAAAGCACATTTTTGAGCCCTTTACCCAGGAGCACCAGGGCGCAAGGACCCACTACAGCGGCGTCGGGCTGGGGCTGTCGATTGTGAAGAAGCTGGTGGAGCGCATGGAGGGAACCATTGAGGTGGAAAGCCAGCTGGGCCGGGGGAGCATATTCCAGATCACCCTGCCCCTGCAGGCCGATCAGACCTGGCGGGCGCGCCCTGTGGACAAGACGCGCAATGTGCTGGGCAGTATTGCCGGGATGCGCGTCCTGCTGGCGGAGGACAATGAGATCAACTGCGAAATCGTGGAGTTTATGCTGCGGGAGGCGGGGGCGGAGGTCGTGACCGCCAACGACGGGAAAGCTGCCGCGGACGCCTTTGCGGTCTCCGCGCCGGGGGACTTTGACTGCGTGCTCATGGATCTGATGATGCCGGTCATGAGCGGCTATGAGGCGGCCCGCGTGATCCGCGGCATGGACCGGCCGGACGCGGCGGCTGTGCCCATCATCGCGCTGTCGGCCAACGCCTTTGAGGAGGATGTGGCCCTGGCAAAGGATGCCGGAATGAACGAACATCTGGCCAAACCGGTGGATATCAAAAAAATGCTCCAGGTGATGGGCCGGCTGCGGCGCTGACAGAACCGGCGCGGCCCGCCGGAAGCGAGATTTTTCAGAAAATGTGGTTGCATCTCCGGCGGGAAATGTGGTATTGTATGGGTATGGCATAGATTATGGAAAAACCATCGCCAATGCGATAGAAAAGAGGACAATACTGTGCTGAGGGGATATCAGAATTATCGCGGCCGCCGTTCCGCCGCGATCAAGCTTCTTATTGCGGTGCTTGTCGTAATCCTGGTGGCCGCCTGCTCGTTCCTTTTTATACAGAGGTACGTCACCTACACCGACAGCGGCGAGCTGCGCATAGACCTGCCGGAATTCCTGCAGTGGATGGCGCCCAGAGAAAGCGATGACGAACCGTCCGCGCCGGACGTCTCCGAGCCTGCGGACGGTGCGCAGGATGCCCAGCTGGGGCCGGGCGTGAGCCTGATCATCGACGAGCCGGAGGAGGAGGCGCCGCCGGTCCCGGCGGCTGTGGACCGCCATCTGGTGCGGCTGGACACCCTGCCCGCCGACGGCGCGGCCCTGCGGGAAACACTGGCCGCCTCCGGCGCCAACGGCTTTCTCTGGCGGGTCCGGGACAACGCGGGGGCTCTCTACTACAGCTCCGGCGCCGGGCTGAAGGACGCGGTCCTGGACAGCGCCGTGTCTGCGGAGACCCTGACCGCCCTGTGCGGGACCGAGGGCGTCACGTCCGTGGCCCTGTTCAACTGCTTCCACGACAGCTACTACGCCTTTGTGAACATGGCCGCCGCCGCCATCTGCCAGAGCAGCGGCTATGTCTGGTACGACAACATGAGCTACTTCTGGCTGGACCCGGCCAAGGAGCAGGCCCGCAGCTATGTCACCAGCCTGGCGGTGGAGTGCGCCCAGATGGGCTTTGACGAGCTGCTGCTGGAGGAGATGCACTATCCCACCGCCGGCAAGCTGCAGAAGATCAGCTATCAAAACAACACCATCGGCAAGACCGACGCCCTGGTGCTCTTCCTCACGGAGCTGAAGGCGGCCCTGGAGCCCTACGGCATCCGGCTGAGCCTGCTGCTGGGGGAGGACCTGCTCAACGCGGGCAGCAACGCGGAGTCCGGCCAGGACCTGGCGGCCCTGCTGCCCCTGGTGGACGCGGTGTACACGGTCACCGGCGACCCGGCGGGCGCCCAGGCCATCCTGGATGCGTACGCCGGCGGGGAGGGGCCGGAGCTGGTGCCCATGACCACTGCTCCCCAGGATGGGCAGTGGTGCATCGCGGGCTGACAGGCTGCGCGTCCGGCTGACGAATTGGCCAAAGTGCGTATAAAAGTCCTGACGAATTTGTGTATTTTGTCAGAACTGTATAAAGATGTAAAATAGTTCTGGCACTTGCGTAAAGATTATGTTATAATACACGGGAACTTGCTATCGACCGCTCTGACAGCCGGGAGGGACGCCCAAGCTGTGGGCTGACCCCCGGCCAGAAGTCCGATATGGCAGGTACAGGGTTTCCTGTTAGACCTGTGGAAAAGGGGTGAGAGAATGTCACTGGAAGCCATAACGAAGATCCGCGCGGTGGAGGACGGCGTTGAGCAGTCCAAGGCCGACGCCAAGGCGCAGGCGGCAAAGCTGATTGCCGACGCCGAGCGCGAGGGCCGCGCCCTCCTGCACGCGGGGCGGGAAAAAGCCGCCGCGGCTTCGGCGGAGGCCATGAAGGCGGCGGATGGTAAGGCCGCAGGGCGCCGGGAGGAGATCCTGGCGCAGTCAGCGAAGGACTGCCAAAAGCTGAAGGCCGATGCCAGCGCCCGCATGGACAAGGCGGTGCAGGCGATCTTAGGAAGGGTGGTAGAGACTTAGTGGCCATTACAAAAATGAAACGGCTCAGGCTTATCGCTCTTGCGGAGGACCGGGACGCGCTGCTGGACAGCCTCCAGCACGCCGGGTGCGTGGAGGTGAGCGAACCGGACGGCTATCTGAACGACGAGCAGTACGCCGCCCTGCTCCACCGGGAGAACGCCGCTGTGGCCGACGCCCGGAGCAGCCTGACCGAGCTGCAGCACGCCATCGATGTGATGCAGCAGTACGCTCCCCAGAAGGGGGGCTTGTTTACGCCCAGAGACCAGATGGCCGCTGCGGACCTGCTGGACGAGAAGGCGAGAAAGGCCGTGCTGGACAAAGCCGCCCAGATCAACGGCCACGCCCGGACCATCGGCCAGCTCAACGCCCGTGAGACCAGAGTCCGCGCCGACCAGCAGGCTTTGCAGCCCTGGACCGCCTGCGACCTCCCTCTGGAGGACAAGGGCACCAAGTGGGTGGACATCCTGCTGGGGACGGTTCCCAACACGGCCAGCCTGGACAATCTGGCCGGCGCGCTGGACGAAGCCGGAGCCGCCGCCGAGGTGCGCCAGCTCAGCGAGGACCGGGAGCTGAAGTATCTGGAGGTGCTGGTCCACAAGGACTGCCGCCAGGAGGCCCTGGACACGCTGCGCGCCCACGGCTTCGCCTTTGCCCAGCTGAAGGATCTGACCGGCACCGCGTCGGCCAACATCAAGCTGCTGGACCAGGAGCTGCGGGACATCGACGCCCAGCGGCAGAAGGAGATCGGCGCCATCCAGGCCATGAACGGCAGCCAGAAGGAGCTGAAGACCGGCATCGACCGGATGAACCAGGTCCTGGCGGCGGAGACGGCCAAGGAGCGGCTGCTGGCCGGCGGGTCCATCGTGTTCCTGGACGGCTGGGCCGCGGAGCCCGAGCTCCCCGCCCTGGAGAGCGCGCTGGCGAAATTCGACTGCGCCTATGAATTGGAGGAGCCCAAGGAGGACGAGTATCCGCAGGTGCCGGTGGAGCTGCGCAACGGCAAGCTGGTGCGGACACTGAACATGGTGACGGATATGTACTCCCTGCCGGCTTACGGGTCTGTGGACCCGAACCCGCTGATGGCGCCCTTTTTCATCTTCTTCTATGGCTTTATGATGGCCGATATGGGCTACGGCATCCTGATGATGCTGGCCAGCTGGATCATCATGAAAAAGGCAAAGCCCAACGGTCCCACCATGCGGCACATGATCCCCCTGATGGGCCTGTGTGGCATCAGTACCTTTATTATGGGAGCCTTGACGGGGGGCTTCTTCGGCGACTTTATCCCTCAGCTTCTGAAAATCATCGACCCAAGCAGTACATTTGCCCTTCCCGCCCTGTTCAATCCGCTGGACGACGCCCTGAGCGTGCTGGTAGGCTCCCTGGCCATCGGCCTGGTGCAGATTTTTACCGGTATGATCGTGAGCATGTATAAGCAGATCAAGCGAGGCGAGACAATGGCCGCCATCTGCAACGAGGGCGCTTGGTTCGCTGTGTTTATTCTGGCGGGCGCGGCTGTGCTCACCGGGCAGACGATGCCCTGCGTGATCGCCATCCTGGTGCTGCTGGTCCTGACCCAGGGCTACGGCAAGGAGGGCATCATCGGCAAGATCATGGGCATCTTCGGCTCCCTGTACAACAACATCACCGGGTATTTCAGCGACATCATGTCCTATTCCCGCCTGATGGCCCTGATGCTGGCCGGCGCGGTGGTGGCCCAGGTGTTCAAC
>Ga0073906_1005806_pt1 | contig 10723 bp, 8 predicted proteins | sample Inofromicrocosms_FD_65485 | JGI IMG/M metagenome (GOLD analysis project Ga0073906, IMG submission 65485) | Mouse cecum microbial communities from Vienna, Austria - Inoculum for glucosamine and mucus D2O microcosms | ecosystem: Host-associated > Mammals > Digestive system > Large intestine > Cecum... | reverse complement strand
CTCCGCACTACGTGCTCCCGCAACTCTAAAACACCTCAAATCCGCTCATTTTCCTACGGGAAATGGCTACTTTTCGGTGTTTTGCGGGTCTCAAAGTCATGTGTTGACATGCAAGCATGTCATACATGACCTTTTGACCTTGGTATCATAATAAATAAAAATTAAAAAATAAAAATGAAATGTATGAAGAAGGGAGAATCATCATGAAAGAAGTAAATTATGTAATTACGGATCCGGAGGGAATCCACGCGCGTCCGGCGGGAGAACTGGTAAAGCTCGCGAAAGGCTTTGAGAGCGGCATCAAAATCGTGAAGGACGGAAAGGCCGCCGACTGCAAGAAAATTTTCGGCATCATGGGGCTTGGCGTGAAGAAGGGCCATGAAATCACGATGCAGGTGGAGGGCGCGGACGAGGAGACGGCCATCGCGGCCATCGAGGCGTTCCTGAAGGAAAACTTGTAAGTGGCTTGAAATGGCGGCGTGTTTCAAAATGGAGGTGTACCATGCTAGTTTTTCGTGGAAAGAGCGTGTTCGGAGGAATCGCAATTGGGAAAATCAGCGTATATAAGAAGAAGGAACAGCAGGTAAAACGGGTCAAAATCGAAAATGCCGACGCGGAAATCGTCCGTTATAATGAAGCCAGGGAAGCGGCGATTGAGCAGCTTGGCGCATTGTACGAGAAGGCGCTTAAGGAGGTAGGGGAGGCCAATGCGGCGATTTTCGAAATCCACCAGATGATGCTGGAGGATGACGATTATAATGAGTCCGTGGAAAATATCATCCGTACCCAGATGGTAAACGCGGAATATGCCGTGGCGTCGACGGCGGATAATTTCTCATCCATGTTCGCCGCCATGGATGACGATTACATGAAGGCGAGGGCGGCGGACGTGAAAGACATTTCCGAGCGTCTCCTGACCGTTTTGGGTGAAATGGAAGATGCCAAAAACGCGGCCGGGGACGCGGCGGCAAGCGCGTCCGGCGCGATGGCAAAGGATGTCATGGCGGACGGCGCGGGCACGGAGGATGCCACCGGGGAGGAGGGTGCGTCCGGCAAGGAAAGGTTCATCATCGTGGCGGATGACCTGGCCCCGTCCGAGACGGTGCAGCTTGACAAGGAAAAGGTGTTGTCGTTCGTGACCGCGCATGGTTCCACCAACTCCCACACGGCAATCCTGGCCAGGACGATGGGCATTCCGGCATTAATCGGAACCGGAATCGCGCTGGATGAATCCGTGGACGGGAAGTTAGGTGTTGTGGACGGGCAGGAAGGTGTCATTTATGTGGACCCGGACTTGGAAATCCTTGAGAAAATGCAGGAAAAGCGGCGCAAGGAAATGGAAGAGAAGGAATTGCTGCAGACCTTGCGCGGGAAGGAAAACGTGACGAAAGACGGCCAAAAAATCATGCTATACGCAAATATTGGCGATATCAAGGATTTGGCGATGGTGCTGAAAAATGACGCCGGCGGTATCGGCCTATTCCGCAGTGAATTCATTTACCTGGAAAAGGAGGACTACCCGACGGAGGAAGAGCAATTCCAGATTTATAAGACGGTGGCCCAGACCATGGCCGGAAAGCGGGTTATCATCCGTACGCTTGACATCGGCGCGGATAAGCAGTGCGATTATTTCCATATGGAAAAGGAGGAAAACCCCGCACTCGGGCGACGGGCAATCCGTATTTGCCTGACCCAGCCGGAGGTGTTCAAGACGCAGCTTCGCGCGTTGTTTAGGGCCAGCGCGTACGGAAAAGTCGCCATCATGTACCCGATGATTGCCAATCTGTGGGAAGTGCAAAAAATCAAGGAGATTGTAAACGAAGTGAAGCGGGAACTGGCGGAAAACGGCATTGCGTTCGGTGAACCGGAGCAGGGAATCATGATTGAGACGCCGGCGGCGGTGATGATGAGCGAGGAGCTGGCAAGGGAGGTCGATTTCTTCAGTATCGGGACGAATGACCTGACACAGTACACATTGGCGATTGACAGACAGAATTCGTCACTGGACTTGTTTTATGACGCGCACCATCCGGCGGTTCTCAGGATGATTGCCATGGTGGTGGAAAACGCCCACAAGGCGGGAATCTGGGCGGGAATCTGCGGGGAACTCGGCGCGGACGGGAGTCTGACGAAGGAATTTCTGGCAATGGGCGTGGACGAATTGTCCGTGTCCCCGGGCAGTATCCTGCCGCTTCGCAAGATTGTGCGGGAGAGTTACAATTCACGGCCTGACCGGCCGTGAATTGTAATGGGGAGGATGCACGTGAGTCTGTTGAAAGAATCTGTTTCTTGACGGGAAGGTTATGACGGTGTATGCTTAAGACATGGGAAATATCGAAAACAATGGAGGAAAACACCATGTTGACGGAGCAACGTTACCAACTGATTTTGGAACTTTTGGAGAAGCAAAAGAGTATCACCGTGACCGAGGTGAAGGAACTTCTGGATACTTCCGAGTCCACCGTGCGGCGTGACATTACGGCGCTTGACAAGGCCGGGAAATTGACGAAGGTGTTCGGCGGGGCCATCGCCTTGGAGGAACAAAGCCGGGTGACGGCGGCGGAACCGACCGTGGCGCAGAAAATGGAAGTGAACAAGGAAGAAAAACAACGGATTGCCCGGTATGCCGCGGGGCTGATTACGGATGAGGACTTTGTCTATCTGGACGCGGGGACGACCACGGGATATATGTTGGAATATATCCCGCCGGACACGCACGCCGCTTTCGTGACGAACGCGGTGGCCCATGCCCGGCGGCTGGCGGGCATGGGCCACCGCGTGCAGCTGGTGGGCGGGGAACTGAAAGGTTCCACCGAGGCCGTGGTTGGAAACATGGCGATGAAGATGCTGCGGGTGTTTCATTTTACGAAAGGTTTTTTCGGGACGAACGGAGTGACGGAGGAAGAGGGGTGCACGACCCCGGATGCCAACGAGGCCATGGTTAAGCAAACGGCCATGGAGCAGTGCAGGGAGCGGTACGTGCTGGCGGACCGTACAAAGTTCGGGCAGGTGAGCTCGGTGACGTTCGCGGCATTTGAGGACGTGCAGATATTGACGGAGAAAGTGATAGAAACAAGGGCCGCCCGGTAGGGCGGCTCGTTTTATCGGAACAGCATCGAGGATATCACCACCGCGCCCGTTCCCACGATGACGATGGCCGTCCCCCATTTCACCATGTACGGGATGGGCTTATGGATCCTGGGGCCGTCCTTTGACTGGGCGGCCCTTTCATAGGCCAGAAGGATTGCCATGTAGGAATTATAGTCCATATTGGGCTGGAAACGCAGTGCCTTGTCAATCGGAATCTGTGCAAATTTCAGGAAATCGTTCCAATCCTTGCAAATCGCTTTCCAGCCGTCCAGAATTTCCCATTCCAGGTCATGGATTTCCGAGCGGGAGAAAAAACCGGTCTCGGAAAAATAGCGTTCGGCCTTTTGGTACACGGTGTCTTTTTGTTTGGCGTGAAAGCTTTCCGAAGCCCTCTGTAACCCGGCCAGCATGGAGGTTTGCGCGTCCTTTCTGTCCTCGTAAGTATTCACCATGAAATGGTACACCTTTTGAAAATCGTCCGCCTTCATGGCGGGATAAGACGCCTTGCTCCGAAAGAGGGATGTTTGTTTCAAACTCTGCGCGCTTTGCAGGAAATAATTCTGCGCGAAAGTGTCCACGGCGTACTTCAGGGCGGAGGACATGGTGTCGCCCATTCCCTTTTTATCCGCCAGGGCATGCAGCTTCAAAGCCAGGGTACCGGCGGTAAAGCCAATATATTCCTCGCTGGTGTAAGGCAGCTTGGCCGGTTCGATTCCCGGGAAATTCTGTTTCAGGTATTGGACGAAATTTTGCGCCAGTGAAATGTCGCGCGGCGAAACCCCGTCCCCCTTGGCCAGCCGCCCGCTTTGTTGCAACGCGAAGTCCGTCTTGGCGGGCGAGCCGAAAATCCCCTTGCCGGCCGTGCCGGGAGTACCCCTGCGCAATAGTTCGGCAGCCTGGTTCTGGCGGTTTTCCGAGCGGTCGATGCGGTTCTGGTAGTCGGCGTTGACCTGCACCCCGCGCGCGGATTTCTGGTAAATGACACCCTGGCCTTTGGACGAGGAAAGGCTGTCGGAACCGAAAAGCTCGCCGGACAGGGTAATCGGCGCCCGCCCGGCCACGACCTTAAAAAGACTTTCTATCATCTGCTGGTTCGTGCCGGGGCGGCCGTACTGGCCGAGGAAATCCATCAGGTCAGAAGAACGCTCGAACATCATCTGCTTGATGGCGTTCATCGTCAGACTGTCAAGCTGTGCCAGCAACTGAAGCTGGATATCTCCTCGGTAGTCCGTCATAATCTGTTTGAGCAGCATCTGGAAAAGAGCTTGGAGATCCTTTAAATTTTCCTCGACCGATAAGCTGGAATTTTGCCGCCATTGAAGTATCATGTCCCAGATTCGCTCATTGACGGCGCGTTCCGGCGTTTTCTCGACTTCCCGTGTGGACTCAAGTTCCGCCCGGTCGGTATCCTTCGTGGATTCGACGGCCAGATCCGTCTGTTCGAATGTCGCCTGCAAAAAGGCCTGCTCGGCCCGCATCTTCGCCATTTCCACGCTCATTTCCGGGTCGATGACACCGTCCGGCAACGGTTGCCCGGAGGCAATCAGGTTGGCAAGCTCCTGCGCGCGCAAAACCTGCTCCGAACCGTCGGTGACTTGCTTGGGTGACTGGATGCTTTGCCCGGGCGCGCCTTGTCCCGGCGTGCTTGGAAGGGGAATCCCTTTTTGGGGCGTGTTTTGTCCCGGCGTGCCTGGAAGGGGAATCTTCACGCCCGTGTTGCCAAGGGTGATGTTTTTGGAATTTATTTTTTCAACAGCCATAATGAGTACCTCGTCTTCCGCCTGTAATAGTATCCTTTCGGAGGGGTTATAGTAAGCGACAAATTAATTTGTCGCTTACTATAGTTATCGACCAAACCGGGGAAACGATAATTGACAAGGGGGAAGAAAGAAAATATAATATGATACCAGGGTCGAAAGGTCATGTATGACATGCTTGCATGTCAATACATGACCTTTGAGACCCGCAAGACACCGAAAAGTAGCCATTTCCCGTAGGAAAATGAGCGGATTTGAGGTGTTTTAGAGTTGCGGGAGCGCGTAGTGCGGAGTAACTCTTGGATATCAAGGGGGGCAAAATGTATTTTGATCCCAACATCATAATATTATCAAAGGGAGTGTGGACAAAAGATGATGTTTTTATGGATAATACTTCCGCTTATCTTTTTGTTGCTGGCGGGAATATATTTGTTGCGGAAGGCGTACGCGGCGGTTTGTTTTTTCGGACGTGACTTGCCAAAAGGGAAACGAATGGTGACGGCGGGGGGAATCTGCATCCTGCTGGCCTTGCCGTTTGTTATCGTGGGCAGCGTATGGCTGGTCGTGTTGCTGCACCTGACGGCATTTTTACTGTTGGCGGACGCGGTGGCGCTGGTTGTCCGCAAAACCGGCAGGGACAAGGCGGTCGCGCGTTTTTGGAAAGGGCTGTATCGTAGCGGGGCGGTCGCGGCGCTTCTGACGGCGTTGGTGATTGGTTACGGGTATTATAATATTTACCATGTCGTGAGGACGGAGTATTCGGTGTCTGCGGAAAAACCGATTCGCGAGGAGGGATACACCATTGTCTTCCTCTCGGACTTGCATTACGGGCTCACATTGGATTCGGGACAGTTACGGGAAGTGGTGGAATCCGTAGGACAAGAAAAGCCGGACATCGTGATTCTGGGCGGGGACATCGTGGACGAGACCACCACGCTTGCGCAAATGCGGGAGGCCTTTTCTATATTGGGGGAGATTCCCAGCCGGCATGGCATTTATTATGTATATGGAAATCATGACAAGAGCCGTTATAGCGCGGAGCCGAATTATGACGAAGCGCAGCTGGCGGAAGCGATAGGGACGGCGGGCATTCATATTTTGGAGGATGCGGTTTGCGAGGTAAACGAGGAACTTGTGCTGGTCGGGCGTGCGGACAGAAGTGACAGGATGAATAGGAAGTCCCTTGCGCAATTGGCGGAGGGGCTTGACGATGGGGCGGAGTGGATTCTTATCGACCACCAGCCATCGGATTATGTGGAAGCGCAGGAAAACGGGTACGGGCTCGTGTTGTCGGGACATACCCATTCAGGGCAGATATGGCCGGGAGGATTTTTCTCGGAGCTGTTTCGGTTTAATGAGTGGAATTACGGATATAAAGAGCAGGGGAATTTGAAGGCCATCGTCTCGTCCGGTATCGCCGGGTGGGGATACCCGCTGCGGACGGAACGGCATTCGGAGTACGTGGTGGTCCGTTTGCTTCCGGGTGATTGATGGAAAAGAAAATGGCGTTTGCCAAGTGGCGGCAACGCCATTTTCCCTTTCCTGATTGATGAAATGATTCGGTTGCCAATCCTGATTCGGGAGCCTCGCAAACGAAACGCTTTGTTGTTCATGAGAAGGTCACCTGCGTCCCTGTTTTTCCCTCCAACGCGTCAATGGCTTTGTCGAGGCTGGTGATGATGGCCTTTTTGTGCGGATACGTGCGCACGAATTTCATGGCCGCCATCACTTTCGGCAGCATGCTGCCAGGGGCGAACTGGCTTTCCTCGATGTAACGCACGGCATCCTTCAGGTTCAAGGAATCCAGGTCTTTCTGATTGGGCTTGCCCCAGTTGACGGCCACTTTTTCTACTTCGGTCAGAATCATCAGCACGTCCGCGTCCACTTGTTCGGCCAGGAGTTCCGCCGCGAAATCCTTGTCAATCACGGCGGCCACACCCTCGAGCGTGCCGTCTAAGTTTTCCACGACCGGAATCCCGCCGCCCCCGCAGGAAATGACGATGGAGGAATTCCACAAATCCCGGATGGCGTCGATTTCCACGATTTTTTTCGGCAGCGGGGAGGGTACGACGCGCCGGAATCCCCTTCCGGCATCCTCTTTCATGGAATAGCCTTTTTCCGTTTCCAAGGTTTTCGCTTCCGCTTCCGTATAGAACGGCCCGATTGGTTTGGACGGATTCTCAAACGCCGGGTCGTTTTTGTCCACGATGACCTGCGTTGCCACGGTCAGTACCGGCACGTTGATGTTACGGAGGCTGAGCGCGTATTTTAGGGCCTGTTGGATATGGTAGCCTATGTATCCTTGGCTCATCGCCCCGCACACGTCAAACGGCATTGCCGGGGTGAGGTCTTTTGCCGTCTCGCTTGCCAGGAGGATTCTTCCTACCTGCGGTCCGTTGCCATGCACGATGGCCAGTTCATATCCCCGGCCGCTCACGTCCGCGATATGCTCACATGTTTTTTTCACGACACGAAGCTGCCCTTCCGCCGTCGGCGGGCTGTTCTTTGACTGCAAGGCGTTCCCGCCCAACGCGATAACGATTCTTTCTGACATGTTCATTTTCTCCTTTTTTATAGTAATGATGTTGGGGCAGAATGAATTTTGCCCCGGTGATGCTCTATATGACGAACCCGCACACGAAAAACGCCGCCGCGCTGACGAGCATCCCGATCATCCCGTATGGGAACTGCGTGATGGCGTGCTCCTGGTTGTCAATCTTCGTGATGGTCGAGGTGAATACCGTCACGTCCGTGTAAAAACACACGTGCGCGCCAAAGGCCGCGCCGGAGACGATGGCGGCCAGCACGAGCGGCATGTTCGCCCCGAGGGCCGCGGCCAAAGGAATCACGATGGCCGTCACGCCCACGGTGCCGCCCCAGTTGCTGCCGGTCGTGAACGTCAAAACGACGCAGGCGAGGAAGGTGACAAGCGGCAGGATGGACGGCCCCATGACGGGCTGGGCAAGCGAAATCACGTACTGTGGCAGGCCGATGTCGGTGATGGCCTCCTTCAGCATGTATGCCATGAAGACAATGACGCTCATCGAGGTCATGCTTACGACACCCTGCATGCTGGCCTCCATCATTTTCTTCCAGCTCATCACGCGCAGGACAAGGTAGAGGAGAACCATCACGCCCAGTGTCACGATCACGGAAAACAGCACGTCCATCGAGACCAGTGCCAGCACGATTAAAAGGAGTACGGGAACAAAGAAGCAGATTAGCCCCTTTACCAACGTTTTCTGGTTCATTGGCCTGTCCGTGCCCTTATCCTTGGCATTCAGGGCCTCGCTTTCTTTGCCGAAAAGCACCCCGGTGTCGTTTGCGCGCTCATAAGCCCTTTTCATGTCTCCCAGTGGCCGGATAATGTTCAAGGCGGCCAGGAGGGAAACGAGGAGTGACGCCCATCCGTAAAACATGAACGGGATGGCCTCGATGTACGTGTTCATGACCGGCCCCAGGCTCGTCACCTCGTCATATCCTGAAAACAGTGACTGGTAAAATACCGCCCATGTCCCGAACGGAATCAGGATACACAAGGGCGAGGCGGTCGCGTCGGTGATGTAGGCGAGCATCGCCCGGGGAATCTTGTGTTTGTCGTACAGCTTGGTCATCATGCCCCGGATAAGGACACTTGTAAAATCGTCAAAAAACACGATGAGGCCGGCCACCCAAGAAAGGACGATGGTCTTTTTGGGGGACGTGGCCAGTTTTTCCATGACATGAATGAACGCCCGTTGCCCGCCGGATTCGGAAATCAGCTGGATAAAGCACCCGAAGAGGGCCGTGAAGGCGATAATCCAGACGGTGTCCTCGTTCGTGCCCACGCGGTAAATCAGGTCGATGAAGGGATGCAGAAAATGAATCCCGTAGTTTAATATGCAGCAGAGAAGCACTCCTATCAATAAAGAAGAAGTCGTTTTTTTCGTCGTCATTGCCACCACGATGATGACGATTGGCGGCAATAAAGTCAATATTCCTAATTCCATGTCCTTATCCCTCCATTCAAGTGGTGATACCCACGGATTGCTACGTATTATGTGCTCACGCAATCCTAAACCACCTCAAATCGACAACAAGGGCCAAATAATTTGACCCCGTCGTACGAATATTTTGTTAAAAGATAAATCCCGCCGCCAGATAAAGCATGGCCGTAATCCCGCCGCCAACCAGGCACAAGGGCAATTGCGTGGTGGCGTGCTCCATGTTGTCGATTTTCGTCATTCCCGACGTGAACACGGTGACGTCGCAGTAGAAGCAGGCGTGCGCGCCGAATGCCGCGCCGGAGACGACGGCCGAAATCACGAGGAACATGTTTCCACCGATGGCCGTGCAGAGCGGTATCACGATGGCCGCCACCGGCAGGCCGGAACCCCAGTTCGTGCCGGAGACGAAAGCCAAAAAGGCACAGATTAAAAACGTCAGCACCGGCAGGATGACAGGGCTCATGAACGGTTCCATCACGCTGGTCACGTATTCGGGCAGACCGACCCCGATTAAGGAGTCGCGCACCATGTAGGCGCAGAACACGATGACAATCATCGAAAGCATGTCGCCGATACCGCCCATGCAGGCTTCCATCAGTTTCTTCCAGGTGGCCAGACGCATTGCCAGAAACAGCACCAGTGCCACCGCGATGGCGATTAATGACCCGGTGATGACGTCACCGGTGATGATGACCGTGATAATGAAAATGAGCAGCGGCCCGAACAAGCCGACCAGGAGCTTTTTCATCTTTCCGGCCTCGATGGGCGTGTTATCCGTTTCGTCCGCCGCGTTTAACGTGCCTGAGGCGTCAGAATATAGTCTGCCCGTTTCCTCGGCGGTTATGACGGCTTTTTTCATCGCGCCGAACGGCTTGATCACGCCTATGGCGAAGAGCAGGGCGATGATGACCGCCACCCAGCTGTAAAACAAGAAGGGGATGAGCTTTGCGTAAAGACCCATGCCGGTTCCGTACTGTGTGATTTCTTCGTAGCCGTTAAACACGGAGATGTAGAAAATGCCCCACGTCCCGATAGGAATCAGCGCGTTCAGCGGGGATGCCGTGGCATCCGTCATGTAACTGAGCTGCGTCCTGGGAATTTTGTTTTTGTCGTAAAGCTTTGTCATCGTGCCACGCACCGCGATGCTCGTGAAGTCGTCAATGAACAAGACGAGGCCAATCAGCCATGTGAGTACCAGCGTCCGTTTTTTCGTCGTCGCGTATTTTTGCAGGCAATCCGCCAAGGCCCTCGTGGCCCCGGTTCTCGTCCAAATGCCAATCAGACAGCCGAACAATGCCACGAACAAGACGTACCACGCGGTATCCTCGTCACAGGCCACCGCGTACATCAGGTCAATCAGGCCGGCCAGGAATCCGGTTTTGTATTGCAGGATGCAGCAGACGATGGCGCCTATGAAGAGGGACGATGAGGTGCTCCGGCTCTTGATGGCAATCACGAGGATGACGAGCGGCGGGAGCAGTGTTAAAATTCCAAGTTCCATATGACCCTCCATTCCTTTGCGGGAGACACATATCTCCCGCAAGAGTTTTTCTTTCATTCCAGTAGCGTCGGTGTACAGAGGGCAAATATGCCCTTCATCGACCGTGTTGCCTTCTGTACACCGACACTAACGTTTCAGTAACAATTCGGGCAATCTCATTTTGAGACTTGCTGCGTGAAGCAATGGATGGAGCCGCCATTCAACGCGATTTCATGCGCGTTCACGGGGCGGATTGTGTATCTGCCATCGGCGATTTCGGTGATACGCCTGACGGCTTCGTCATCCGTTTCCAACCCGTAAATCGGGAAAATGATGCTCCCGTTCGTAATCAGGAAATTTGCATAGCTTGGAACGGAAAAATCTCCCTCTTACGCCACTTCCCGTCAGGT
>Ga0073906_1005799_pt1 | contig 10736 bp, 8 predicted proteins | sample Inofromicrocosms_FD_65485 | JGI IMG/M metagenome (GOLD analysis project Ga0073906, IMG submission 65485) | Mouse cecum microbial communities from Vienna, Austria - Inoculum for glucosamine and mucus D2O microcosms | ecosystem: Host-associated > Mammals > Digestive system > Large intestine > Cecum... | reverse complement strand
AATAAAAGTATAATATTTTGCTAGGTGTTGGTATAGCAAAACATGTTATTAACTTTTCTTTGTTCTCTAACATTATGATAGGTAATTGCATTGTATCTCTTATTTCAAGTAAATCTGTAAATTTTTGTACTTTTAATATTTGATATCCTTTCATATTAAAGTCATCTTCAACTCTTGAAATATAACTATCATAATTGTTAACAATTCTTCTTAATTCAGTATTATATCTATCTTCATCTGTTTCTGTTTTCTTAATATAAATTACAAGTATAACTGCTCCTGCAATATCTGCAATTAGCAATAAAGCTCCAATTACTAAACAAATTATATTTCCTACTACTGATTTTTTAATTTCTATAAGATTATTATTATCTGTTAAATCATAATTTGTATCAATAGCGATTGTATTATTGGCTAAAGGTATTTCTAAACTCATAGCTGTGAAATCTTGTTTTGAAAACTTTTCATCAATTCCTTTTACACTAACTTTCAAATCCACTTTTAATTTACTTGTAACATTTTTCAAATCATATGATGTTACAAATTGTTTAATTAAATTATTATATTTATTAAAATCTATATTAAGATTTTCAGTAATATCTAAATTTCCTTCTACTTTTCCTGTTTTTTCATTTAATAAATCTTCTGTAAATGTATAAACAGTTTTATTTGTTTTTTCATCTGATACATCAACTGTTCCTACAATCTTATAATTATATTCATACTCATGATTTAAGTTAAAACTATATTTAAAATCAGTATTTATATAATCAATTAAATTTGCTATATATTGATTTCCCTTTTCAAGATATGGATTTTTATAATATTCATTTTGTTTTAGCATTACTTTATATTCAAGATTTTTACCATCACTATATTGTACATACTTCTTTTTGTTTTTATTAAATCCAATTTTTAAGAAAAATATTGAAACAAGTAAAGTAAACACTAAAATACCTAGTCCTATATAAATACTATACTTTCTATTATCTTCAATCCATTCTTTTACTTTTTCCATAATTTACCTCTCAAATACATCATTAAGCCAAATTGTTGGCCAGCCTATATCTATGATTTTAAATTTTACTACTCCTATAATATCATTATTAGTTCTATAACCTTCATCTTGTTGTTGGTTATTTGTACCTTTAGTATAATATATAGTTTCATTATTTTTTACTTGTACATTTTCAATAGCATGTATTGTTTTTATATTATCTTTTGTAAATACAATAACTTGTCCCTTTTCTAGTTGTTCTCCACTAAATTTTTCATATACAACAGCATCTCCTTTATCAATAGTTCCAGTCATAGAAGAGCTTCCTACTACTAATATTCCATATTTAAATTTACATGAAATTAACATTACTATTGAAATTATTAGAATTATGCTTATAACTAATGAAATTATACTAACTTTTTTTCTTTTTGCCACTTTTTTAAATTTACTATTTTCAAAATAGTCATCTATAATTATATAAATAATATATGGGAATATTATTTTATATATTGATTGGAAAAACATATATATATCTGGTAAAACTCCAAATATATAGATATATATTGTAGTTGTTATTCTATATAATATATTAGGAATAATTCCATATTTTTTTACAATATAATTACATAAAAGATTAACGCTTATACTTGGAAATGTAACATATCCTATTAATATTAACATTTCACTTAAATTCCATATATTAGATGAATTTATAAAAGTTGTTATTTCTGCTAGTACTAAAGCAATTGTTATAATTATAGTGTTCATCTTATTTTGAGTTGTAACAAAAATTTGTCTTATTATTTCTGAACATATAACAATTATTATATATGGCAAAATTGTTTTAAAAATTCTTTCTGTAGTAAAAGCATTTATATTCTTGTAAAATCCCACATATATTCCTATTAAATATAGTAGAAAAATATATATTATAGATAACCCAATTATTAATATTATTATTTTATTTTTATTTACATTATCAATTTTTTTAAATTTTAATATTTTTGTAAGTACTATCGTATATAAAACTAGAAAAATAGCTAGAGTCCATTTTTGGAGTTCTACATTTGGCAAAAAAAGGTTAAAGAAAGTTAACATACAAATTATTACCAATAATACATATTCTATTGCTTTATCTTTTTTCATAGATTTTGCCTTTCTTTAACTATTTTTTACCAAACGTATTAGTTTGCTTTTGGTACAGCTGTTATTGTTGCTGTTATGCTTGTATTAACATCAGTTGTTGGTGTTTTTAATAATTTTGTAGAAACTTTAACATATGTTTTTGCACCATTTGCTACTGCAAAATTACTAATAGCATTACCAGTTGAATCACACATTACTGCACTTACTTCAAAAGTTTCAGTATCTGTTGAAGTTGCTGTAACCGTAATAGATTCTGCTTCTATATCAGCACTTCCATTTTCTATTTCAAGAATTGCATATCTTTCATCATTTCTAGTTGTTAATCCTGAAAAATTAACAGTTGCTGTTGTTGCTTTTGCTGTAACTGCTGTTTCAACACTACTATCATTATTACTTTTTACAGTATTTTCACCTGTAAAATATACTTTGAAATTTTCTTGATTTGCAGTTGCTGTTGCTCTACCTGTTATAGATAACTCTACATTTGTTATTGCTGCATAACCAATTCCCATAAATAATACTATAAGTAATACAATTCCTAATATTACTTTCTTCTGTTTATTCAATCACTTTCACCTCCCTTTATTTTTTTATATTAATTGTTTTGGTCTCACATAAAAACGTAGTGAATTTCTCCTCTATATAATAATATATATTACTTTTTTCTTCAATATTTTCGTAAGAATGAGACCTAAATGTCACAATTATGTAATATTTTGTAGTTTACTTAAAAATAGAAAATGACCAGCGCATACGCGCTGGTCACCCACCTTCAAATTATGATTAAAATTAAAATGACTGTCGCAAAAAAAGAAACGAGATTTGCAGTAATTTCACTGCTTCCATTACGCCGGAAAGAATTTCTAATTCCAACATAAAACACAGGGATAAACTGAATTAAGTGCCTAGCGCACCACCCCAGTGCTGAAAGTACAGTTCTGCCAATGTAACCAAGGCCTCTAACAGCTCCATTAGCAATGGTTCCAAAGACACCGCCAGTTCTAATCCCAACAATAGACAGCAACACGCAAATGCCAACACACATAATGACAAGTGGCATCATAGCATTAATACCAACAGTGAAAATGCTGCCAAGAACCGGAATAATAGTATCTTTAATGAAACTCCAAGTGAAAATCAACATATTTTTTCCTTTCTTTTCTCAAGCTTATATTTTCATCATAACTATATATAAACACACAATTGTGCGTAAAAAAGGGAAATTTATATAAAATAGAAAATTCTATGTAATTATATTTTACCATGATAAAAAAACTTCGTCAATTAAGAAAAGCCAGCTGTATGCTGGCTCTTATTTTTTTCACTCTCTTATGAATAATTGATTTTCTTGAGCATCAATTATTATTTTACTCATTGGTAGTATTTCACCGAGTTAATATTTTTTCAGCTATTAAAGTTTCTAATTTCTTTCTAACAAATCTTTTTAATGGTCTTGCTCCATAGATTTCATCATATCCATTATCAATTAAATATTCCTTGGCAGATTCTGTTAATTCTAATGTTATATGTTTATCTTCTAACCTTTTTTCTAAATCTACTATTAACAACTCTAATATTCTAGCAATTTCATTTTTCTTAAGTGGCTTATAAAATATAATTTCATCTAAACGATTTAAAAATTCAGGTCTAAATGATCTTTTTAAAAGTGTTTCTACTTTTTCTCTTGCCTCTTCTGAAATTTCGCCATTACCATTTATTCCTTCTAATATAAAATCTGAACCTAAATTAGATGTTAATATTATAATTGTATTTTTAAAATCTATTGTCCTACCTTGTGAATCTGTTATACGACCATCATCTAAAACTTGTAATAATATATTAAATACATCTGGATGTGCTTTTTCAATCTCATCAAATAGCACTACTGAGTATGGCTTTCTTCTAACAGCTTCTGTTAATTGACCACCTTCTTCATACCCTACATATCCTGGAGGTGCACCTATTAATCTTGATACTGAATATTTTTCCATATATTCAGACATATCAATTCTTATCATGTTGTGCTCATCATCAAATAAACTTTCAGCTAAACTTTTAGCAAGTTCTGTTTTACCAACACCTGTTGGACCTAAAAACATGAATGAACCTATTGGTTTTTTTGGGTCACTTATTCCAGCTCTTGAACGCATAATTGATTCTGATACATCTTGAACAGCCTCATCTTGACCAATTACTCTTTTATGAAGTATTTCTTTTAAATGTAGTATTTTTTCTCTTTCACCTTCCATTAATTTAGTTACTGGTATTCCTGTCCATCTTGATATAATTTCAGCAATTTCATCATCTGTTACTTTATTTCTTAATAAACCATTTTCAATATTTTCTTCATAAATATCTTCTTGTTTTTCTAGCTCTTTTTGAAGTTCTGGTAATTTTCCATATTTAAGTTCTGCCGCTTTATTTAATTCATAATTTCTTTCTGCTTTTTCAATATCTGCATTTACTTTTTCTATTTCTTCACGAAGTTTCTGAACTTTTTCAATAACTACTTTTTCATTTTCCCATTTAGCTTTCATGCTTTCAAATTTTGTTTTTAATTCAGATTTTTCTTTTTGAAGGTCTGCTAAACGTTTTTTAGATATTTCATCTGTTTCTTTACTTAGTGCTGTCTCTTCTATTTCAAGTTGCATTATTTTTCTTGAAACTTCATCAAGTTCTGTTGGCATTGATTTCATTTCTGTTTTTATTATAGAACAAGCTTCATCTACTAAATCTATTGCTTTATCTGGCAAAAATCTATCTGAAATATATCTATGAGAAAGTGTTGCTGCTGCAATTAAACTGTTATCTGATATTTTTACTCCATGATATACTTCATATCTTTCTTTTAAACCTCTTAAAATTGATATTGTATCTTCTACTGTTGGTTCATCAACTAAAACAGTTTGAAATCTTCTTTCTAGTGCTTTATCTTTTTCTATATATTCTCTATATTCATTTAAAGTTGTTGCTCCAATACAGTGAAGTTCTCCACGTGCAAGCATTGGTTTTAAAAGATTTCCAGCATCCATTGCACCATCTGTTTTTCCTGCACCAACTATTGTATGAAGTTCATCTATAAATAATATAATTTTTCCTTCACTTTTTTTTACTTCTTGAAGAACAGCTTTTAATCTTTCTTCAAACTCACCTCTATATTTAGCACCAGCTACTAAAGATCCCATATCTAATGAAAATATAGTACAATCTTTTAAACCTTCTGGAACATCTCCTCTAACTATTCTTAGTGCCAATCCTTCTGCAATTGCTGTTTTACCAACACCAGGTTCTCCGATTAAACATGGATTATTTTTAGTTTTTCTTGAAAGAATTCTTATAACATTTCTTATTTCTGAATCTCTTCCAATTACTGGATCTAATTTTTGTTCACGTGCTAAAGCTACTAAATCTTGACCATATTTTTTTAATACATTATAAGTACTTTCTGGATTATCAGAAGTTACTCTTGTGTTTCCTCTAACACTTGATAAAGCTTTTAGAAAATCATTTTTATTTAATTTATATTTGTTAAATAATTCCTTTACTTCTTTATTTGGATTATCTAATAAAGCAAGCATAATATGTTCAACTGAAACATATTCATCTTGCATTTTACTTGCAATTTTTTCAGAATTTGTAAGAACTAAATCTACATCTTGAGCAACATAGATAGAATCTGCTGTTCTAGCTCCTCCTGTCATTCTAGGTTTGTTTTCAACTTCATATCTTAAATCATTTTCAAAACCATCTGAAATACCTATTTTCTTTAATAATTCTTTTATTAAACTATCTTTCTGATTTAATAATGCAAGTAACAAATGCTCTTCTTCTATCTGAGAACATTGATATTCTACTGCTAAATTCTGTGCATTTTGAATAGTTTCTAAAGACTTTTGAGTAAATTTTTGTGCATTCATAAAATTCCCTCCATTTCTTTTCTATATATTTCTGTTTATTATTTCTAATCCTAACAAAATTATTATAGTACTCTTTTTTAGCAATGTCAATAGTAGAGTGCTAATTTTATCTACTTGCTCTATTTTACCTAATATGGTATAATATAGAAATAACATATCATGTGTTATATATATAAATTAAAGGATTTTTTAATATGGAAAATAGTATAAAATTTACATTAATTATTGATAAACTAAATAGAAAAATATCAGAATTAAATATAAAAATTTCAAAGGATTTTAATAATGATGAATTACAGAAAAAGCTTCAATCTCTTTTAGAAGATCGAGACTTACTTTACAAAGGAAATGTTGATGATGTAAAAAAAATAATAGAGAAATATGGAGATACTTTTAATGAATAATTTGGAAGAATTAACTTTAAAAATAAAAAATATAATTGAATCTGAAAGAGCTATACATCCAGAAAATATACAATATCTGAATGCATCTCATTCAGCACTTGTTGCTCAAATTATAAGTAGTTATAATTTAAAACCTTCTAGTGAAAAAATGCCACAAGCAGATATGGTTGTTTTAGGAGCTCCTACTGGTGCTGGTAAAGATACACTTGTAAGAAAAATAATTATGGATAATCCTGAAAAAAACTTTATAGTTTTAAATATGGATATGTTCAGACATTATCATGATGAGATTCTAGGTTCACATGAAGATATTTCTGATAAACAATTTGCAAGAAAAACAAACCAAACTTCTTATGAACTATACTATATTATTGAACAAACAATTTTAAAAGAATTTCCTGGAACAAATATTATTGTTACTGGAACTATAAAAGATTTACCTTGGGTAAAAGAAATTGTTGAAAGATATAAAAATGATCCAAAAACAAACTATGCTATCTCTCTTGTAACGCTTGCTGTTCCTACAAATGAAAGTGCATTTTCTATTTTTGAAAGATATTTAAGTATGGTTGATACTCGAGAATCTGATAATGTTCCTTTAAGATATACAGATTTAACATATCATAATGAAACAATACGAGATTTTATTTCTAATGTTAGCTATTTTGAAAATGATACTAGAAATAATCGAGATACAGCTTATTTTAACTCAATAAAAGTATATCGTAGACATAAAGATATGTTTGATCTTTCAGAAGATACTTTACTTTATGATAGTAAAACTTCTCCTGAAAGTGAAACTGCAACAAATCATCTTCGCATGATTATGACTTCTCGCAGTCAAATTAGTTCTGAAAGAATATCAAATTTGTTAAATATTGTCAAAAGAAATTCAGATTATTTGAAATCTCAAGGATTGTATGATGAAATTGGTAAAGATCTTGCAAAAGTTTTACCACAACTATCAAAATCGCCTGATGATATTGAAAAATAATTAAGATAAAACAAAAGCGCATGGAATCCCATGCGCTTTTATTTGGTTTAATCAAAAATACATTCGATATCAATTCCCTCGTCTGCAAGACGTGCTATTATTGGTATCATAAACATATATCCTGCCATGATTAATATTTTAAGCAAAACATTCACATTCAGCATCATAACAGGAATCCATATCAATAGTATCAGTATAGCAATATACGTCAAAATAAATACCTTAGGATTTTTGTTGTATAACTTTTCAAAAAATGGTTTTTTTCCATCCACTGTCAAAGTCACAGCAACAAGAGCATCTCCTGCCATCCAAAGTACTTTTGTTACAACTGCAACAAATCCAACAATACTGACTGTTTTTATTACACCAGTAGCTATCCCTCCAACAACTATAAGTAATACTGTTCCCGCAGCATATATACATGTATACTTGTAGTCATCTTCAAACGTGTCAAATTTTAAAAAACCACATATCCCAAGAAGGCACATATAAATTGCAAAAAGCCAGAACCAAAACATTCCTATTCTGGGGGATGTAGCCCACAAGAAAATAAGAACAGATATAATGGATGTCACATGTGCAATCTGTGCCCAGGATTCATTAATCATCTCTACTCCATCTGCGTATGATTCCCGAATCCCTTCAAAAAGCTCTCTCAAAAATCTCATCTTTCTTCCTCCTTAAAATAATTATTTTTCGGGTTACTCTATATAATCTTGCTAAAGCAAGTTGTAAAATTTATGTTAACATTCTATCACGATTTTTGTTTAATTGCAATAAAAAAGACTTTCTAAGAAAGTCTTCTTTTATCTAAATTTTAGTTTTTAATATTTTAGCAACTCCACTTTCATTATTAGTTAAAGTTACTTCTTTTGCATATTCCTTTAATATTGGAACTGCATTTCCCATTGCCACTCCATATCCTACTGTTTTCATCATAGATATATCGTTATGATCATCTCCCATACCAATAACATTATCTAGATTTATTTTTAGAAATTTGCATAAACCATTTATTGCATTTCCTTTTGAAGTATTTACATTTATTATATTTATTGCCCATACTGTATATGTTTTTGCTTTAGCCAAATATTTATTTTCAATTTTTATGTCAGACCTATTTAAAGATTTTACATATTCTATTACTGAATCAATTTCCTCTTCTGTTTCAGTTCCAATAGTAAATTGAAGCACTTTGTTTTCAGAAATAAACTTATTTACATCAGATTCAATCTCAACTTCTTTTGAAATAAAATACTTCATATTATTTATAAATCTACCATACCTTGTATCTATTCTTGTAAGATAATTTCTTGAATTTGCATAATCATACAAATTATATACTATATCTTCTGGTAAATTGGCTGAGAATAATTCTTGTTTAGAATTGCAATCATATATTTCTGCACCATTACAACAAATTATATAGTCTGAAGCATTAATTTCATTTTTATAATCTTTTACTAAATTTTGTTGTCTTCCTGAACAAAGAAATATTTGTACTCCCTTTTCCTTTGCTTGTTTTATTGCTTCTTTATTTTCTTCTGATATTTTTTTATTATCATCGAGTAAGGTTCCATCTAAATCTAAAAAAACTGCTTTATACATAAATTCTCCTTATACTAAAATCCTATTCTCTTTTTAGATTCTTCTGCTTTTATTTCTGGAATATCCTCTTCTGTAAATGTAAGTAGCCTATCTGTATCTGTGATACTTCTTGTTTTAATAGCATGTTCAATAAATATTTTTTGTACAGTATTATCTACAAATCTACCATTTCCAAAGTTCTCTACATTTTTAGCATCATCAAATATTTTTTGTACTTTATCGCTTGCTTTAGAATCTACTTTAAATCCTTTTTCATTAACTTTTTTATCAAAAATGCTCATTAGTTCTTCTATTGAATAATCTTCAAAATCAATTTCATATCCAATTCTTGATTTTAAACCTGGGTTTAAATCTCTAAACCTTCTCATTTCTTCTGTATATCCTGCAAAAATTATTATTAGTCTTCCTCTATAATCTTCCATTGCTTTTAGTAATGTTGCAACACATTCAGCAGAATAACTTGCATTTGTTCCGCTATGTTCCATTATACTATAAGCTTCATCTATGAATAGCACACCGTCTAACGCAGACTCTATTACAGCTTGTGTTTTTGGACCAGTTTGACCTAAAAATTCACCAATTAAATCTTGAGATTGAACTTCAACTAATTTGTTTCTTTTTATATATCCTAAATTATAATATATTTCAGAAATTAATCTTGCAACTGTTGTTTTTCCTGTTCCAGCATTTCCTTTAAATATCATATGCATGTTAAAATCTGATGCCCTATCTAATTTTTTGTTCAATTCTATTACTGAAACAAATCCATTTATAGTTTCTTTTACTTTGCTAAGACCTATCAAAGAATTAAGTTCTTCAAGTATATCATCTACTGTACGTTCTTTATCTTTTTTAGTTGCTTCATAAATTTCAATATCTTTGTTTGTAATTACTTTTAATTCTGCATCACTTGTATAGTTTGCTGAATGTGTAATTACTAATCTATCAAATAAGCTTGTAACAAATCTAGCATTACCAAAATTTCTACCAATCTTATTTTTCATTATTAGTTTTTCAATTTTAGATTCTACTCCCTCTTCTAATGTAAACTCATTTCCAGTTACTTCATCTTTAAATATTTGAAGTAGTTCTTCTTTTGAAAAATCTGGAAATTCTAGCTCATAACCTATTCTTGACATCAACCCTTGATTTTCATTTATAAAATCATTCATTTCTTTTGTATATCCTGCAAAAATTACTATTAATCTATCTTTATATAATTCCATTGCTTTACAAATTGTCGCCATACATTCTGCTGGATAATTCGATGTAGAACCACCTTTACTAGCCATTATTGTATATGCTTCATCTATAAATAATACTCCATCTAAAGCTGTATCAATTACAGCTTGTGTTTTAGGAGCAGTTTCACCTAAATGGCTTCCTATTAAGTCTTTACTTGTAACTTCTATAATTTTGTTTTGTCTTATAAATCCTAATTTAAAGAATAATTCTGCAAAAAGTCTTGCAATTGTTGTTTTTCCTGTTCCAGAATTTCCTTTAAATATCATATTTAAGTTTGCAAATCCTTCAGTATCAATTTTTTTACTATATTCTAAGTATTTCAATAATTCTCTAACATTTTCTTTAACTTCAGAAAGACCTACTAGTCCATTAATATCTGCTAAAATCTCTTCAACTTCTCTTGTATTTTCCGCTTTTGGACT
>Ga0073906_1005795_pt1 | contig 10739 bp, 6 predicted proteins | sample Inofromicrocosms_FD_65485 | JGI IMG/M metagenome (GOLD analysis project Ga0073906, IMG submission 65485) | Mouse cecum microbial communities from Vienna, Austria - Inoculum for glucosamine and mucus D2O microcosms | ecosystem: Host-associated > Mammals > Digestive system > Large intestine > Cecum... | reverse complement strand
ATCTCCGAGTGGGTATTGCAGTCGCAGGCGATGTGCCCGGCAAAGCAGGAGACCTCCTCCACCACCTGGGAGCGGTCCTCCCTCCAGGCGGTACCGCAGACCCCCTTGCCATACCCGATACGGCTGACGGCGGGCTTCCCCTGGAAGGGCCCCAGCACCAGTTCCTCCCCCTCAATGAGGTAGAAGCCCACCCAGTTCGCCTCCGGAAAGGCCTGGGCGAGGACCGAGGCGGCGTTGGCGAGGACCGCCGTCTGTTCGGACTCCTCCCCGGTGTACAGCGCCACCTGTTCCCTCAGAAGCTTGTAGAATGCCGCCTTCTCAGCGGGGTATTGTACCTCGATGTAGCTCATAAGTGCGTATCCTCCGTCCTTTCGGGCGGATGGTCCGCCCGTGTTGGGGTCAGTATATCACATCGGGCGGGAAAAAGAAAGGGCCGGTCCCGCTCCGGGCGGAAAACCGGATGCCCCGCAGGCGGCTTTTCACGGGAAAAAAGGGCGGGGCGGAGTCATGCTTCCGCCCCGTCCTGCCGGGATGTGTGGAAAATTGGCATCACGGCGTCGTCCTTGCGCATGAAGAGCAGGCCGAAGGAGCCGGGGCCGCAGTTGCTTGCGATGGCGGGGGACGCCTTTTGCAGGTACACCCGCTCAAAGGGGCAGTACTGTTTGACCAGGTCCTGGACGTACTGGAGCTGCTTCTGGTCCATGCCGGAGTAGGTGATGAAGAGGATGCGCCGGTCGATGCTCCGCGCATCCAGGAGTGTCCTGCGGATGTACCGCTTGGCCGCGTGGGGGAAGCCCCCCATCTCCATACTGCCCACCACCATCCGGCTCTTTTTCAGCACCAGGACCGGATGCAGGAGCAGGGCGTCGCAGAGGATCTGGGTCCGCCTGGGAATCCGCCCGGCCTGGCAGAGCATATGGGTGCTGTTGATGATGAAGGCGGAGGAGATCAGCCGCTCCAGCCGCTTCACCGCCTCCACAATGTCCGCCTTGGCGGCCTGGTGCTCGGCCATGTAGGCGGCGTTGAGCACCACCAGGCCCAGGCTGCTGGAGAGATGCCCGGAGTCGAGGACCGTGACGTTCTCAAAGGACTTCGCCGCCTCCTGGGCGTTCTGGTAACCCTCGCTGACATTCCGCGCCATGGTGATGTGGATGATGTTCTGGGCCTCGGTGAGCCTCTCGGCGAAAAACAGCTCATAGTCCCGCACGTCCGGGGGCTGAGACGTCCCCTTCCGCCCCATGGAGATGTGGGCGAGGATCTGGTCGGTCTTCAGCTCCTGCTCGTCCAGGAACCGCCCCTCCTCCGTACACACGTAGTAGGGGCATATGGAAATGCCGAACTCCCGCCGCAGGGTCTCCGGCAGGTCGCACACGCTGTCCGTGGTCACGAGGATGGAGCGCCGCTTGACCTGCTCGAAGATGAGGATGTCCTTGTCGATGTCCGCCTTGGGCACCGTGTCGCTGAGAAGGACCAGCTCCTTGGGGAGGATGCTGAGCACCGCGGCCTCCAGCAGCGCGCCGCTGACCGGCTTGGCGAGGTAGCCGCTGAAGCCCTCCTTGCGGTAGAGGAGCTGGTTGCCGCTCCCGGCGTTGGCGGTGAGGGCCACCACGGGCACGTCCTGACAGAGCCCCCCCGGCTGGGAGCGCAGGGCGTGGAGGCAGGCAATGCCGTCCATCTCCGGCATCATGTGGTCCATGAGGATGCAGTCGTAGTGGTGGTTCTGGGTCAGGCGCAGGCATTCGGCCCCGCTGGAGGCCGTGTCGATCTGGACCTTGGTGGCGGCGAGAAGGCGGCTGACCACCATGAGGTTCATGTCGTTGTCGTCCACCACCAGGATGTGGGCGTCCGGGGCCTCGAAGCTCTGCCGGTAGGGCTCCCCCTCCTGGACCCGGGTCCGGGAGGAGAGGTCAAAGCGCCCCAGCTCCTTGGCGTCCACGATGTCCTGCTCCAGGGTGACGATGAAGATGGAGCCCTTGGTGTAGACGCTGTTGACGCTGATCTCGCCGCCCATGAGCTCCACCAGCTGGTGGACGATGCTCAGCCCCAGGCCGGTGCCCTCGATGTAGCGGTTTTTCTCCTCGTCCACCCGCCGGAAGGCGTTGAAGATGTAGGGGATGTTCTCCTTGCGGACCCCCTGCCCGGTGTCCTCCACGGAGTAGGAGACCCGGACCCGGTTGACATCCAGCCGCTCGCACCGGACGGAGAGGGTCACGGAGCCCTCGCTGGTGTACTTGACCGCGTTGTTGAGCAGGTTGATGAGGATCTGCTTGATGCGCACCTCGTCGCCGCAGAGCATACTGGGGATGGAGGGGTCCACATGGAGCTTGAACTCCAGCCCCTTCTCCCGGGCCTTGACCCAGATCATGTTGACGATCTCCGAGAAGAGGGCCCCGGTCTCGTAGGAGACGCTGACGACCTCCATCTTCCCGGATTTGATCTTGGAGATATCCAGGATGTCGTTGATGAGGGTGAGCAGGAGCTTGCTCGCCCCCTGGATGTTCCGGGCGCTCTCGGCCACGCTCTCCGGGATGTCCTCCCGCAAAATGAGCTCGTTGAGGCCGATGATGGTGTTGATGGGCGTACGGATCTCGTGGCTCATGCTGGAGAAGAAGTGGTTCTCCGCCCGGTTGAGCTCCTCGATCTCCTTCTTCTGCTGTTGGGAGAGGGCGTTCTCCTCCTCGTACATCCGGTTGAGGAACATGAGCAGGACGCTGGCCAAAAGCCCCACCATGATAACGGAGAAGGCGGAGTCGAAGAAGGAGCGCTCCAGGGTGTTCCCCACCGCTGTCTGGGGGAAGAAGAAGGCGGCGGAGTAGCAGATCAGGGTCTCCGCCGCGCACAGGACGAAAAATACCCCCATGCGCCGCCCCTGCAAGGTGATGCAGACGTAGATAAAGCAGAAGACGAACCACTCCGGAACGCCGCTGTAGAAGCCCCCGGCGGTGAAAAAGCTGATGGGGAACAGCACCAGCATCAAGACCGCGATCGCCGTGGCCCCCACGTCGATGCGCCGCTTCCGGATACTGTATTTGACGGTGGCCCCCATGACCACAAGGCTCACTGCCAAGATGAGGATATTCCAGATGCTCCTGCCCATGGGCAGAATAAACAGCAGAGCGAACATGCAGATACTCGTCACCAGGCGGAACATCCGCTCCCGCAGGCTGATCCGGTGGTCTGTAATGACCTCTAACCATTTTTTGATCAAGCCGTCACTCACCCCTCCTTACTGGGTATTTTCAGACAGCTCACCGGACTCAAAGCCCGGTGAGCTGTTCGCACAGCGCCTCATACGCCGCCATGAGGGCGGAGTGATGGGCCTGGATGTAGCCGCCGTCCCCCCGCTTTCCGGCCATCTCCAGCTCCTTGGCCTGGGCGGAGAGTGCCTGGGCGCCGATGGTCAGGGATGTGCTCTTGAGCGCGTGGGCCTTCACCGCGTAGTCCGCCCACACGCCGGATTCAAAGAGGGCGTCCAATTCCTCCCGCTTCTCCCCGCTCTGGGCGGAGAACATGCGGAGCATCTCCCGGTAGAAGCCCTCCTCCCCGGCGCAGTAGCGAAGGCCCGTCTCCACGTCCAGCCCGGCCTGGGCAAGGCGGTCGAGGGGAAGGCCCGGTGCGGCCTCCTGTGCCTCCTCCGAGGGTGCGGCGGGGGCTTCCTCCGGTTCGGCGGGGGGCGGAGCCGCCTCCGCAGGCTTTTGGGACGGCGCCTCCTCCAGGACATGGCCGGTGCTGTAGTGGATGCGGTCTTTGGGCAAAACCCTGCGCAGGACCCGCTCCAGGACGGTGCGCTCAATGGGCTTGGGGACAAACTCGGTAAAGCCCTCGCTGCGGAACATCTCCCGCGCGCCGCTGACGGTGTTGGCGGTCAGGGCGATGATGGGCAGATCCCGGTACATGCCCTCTCCCAGGTCGCGGATGCGCTTGAGGGTCTCCACGCCGTCAAAGCCGGGCATCATGTGGTCCAGGAAGATGATGTCATAGGACTCGGTATTGCACCGGGCCACCGCCTCCCGTCCGCTCAGGCAGGTGTCCACCTCAATGCCGTAGCTCCCCAGGACGCCCTTGGCCACCATGAGGTTCATCTCCTCGTCGTCCACCGCCAGGGCCCGGACGCCCGAGAAGGTGAAGGGCTTCTGCCCCGCGGCCTGGGCCTCGGCGAAGCCCCGCTCGCCGGTCTCCCCGTTGAGCAGGTTCGCCACGGAGAGGGCGGAGAAGGGCTTGTGGATGATGAGGAGCTTGCTGCCGCTGTCCAGGGAGAACTCCCGTTCGGCGATGATCACCACCCGGAGCGCGCCGGCCAAGTCCTCGTAGTATGCCGGGTCCTCCTCGTACTCCGCCTGGGCGATGAAGACGTGGGTCAGAGGGTAGCTGCGCCGGAGCTTGAGGAGCGCGTCGAAATTGTGGGCCTGGTAGCCCCGGACGCCCAGGCCGTTGACAAGGTTCCCGATGAGCCCGTCGTAATACGCGCGCACCTCGTCACAGCTGTACTTCTCCGGCTTGAAGTAGCAGGCGATGCACAGCTGCTCGGCGCGGCTGAGGGTGATGCAGGGCTGGTCGTCCACGATGCCCTGGGGGACCACGATGTGGGCGTGGAGGCCCTCCTGCCCCCGGCTCTCGAAGTGGATGAAGCCGCCCATGGCGTGGAGGAGTCCCCGGGCAATGGGGAGCCCCAGCCCCAGGCCCCCCGCGAGGCGGCTGCTGCCGGAGTCGGCCTGGTAGAACTCTTCGTACATCCGCAGCAGCTGGGAATCGGTCATGCCGATGCCGGTGTCCCGGATGTCGATAATGAGGTTGAGGCCGTAGGTCTCCCGGCGGCCCCCGATGCGGACGTTGATGCCCCCCTCCTCGGTGAACTTGATGGAGTTCTCCACCAGGATTTTCAGGACATGGGAAATTTTTTCCGCGTCCCCCACCAGCACCGCCGGGATCTTGGGGTCGATGTCAAAGACCAGCTCCAGGCGGTGGCGGTTGGTCTGGAGGGCGGTGTTGGTGATGACGTCGTTGAGCACGGAGGTAATCATGTAGTGCTCCTTGGCGGGGAGCAGGGTGCCCTCCACGATCTCCGTATAGTCGAGCATATTGTTGATCTGGTTGGACAGGCGCTTGCCCGCCAGCTTGATGGAGGTGAGGTCGGAGCGCACATCCGGCGCCAGCTCCTTGCCCAGAGCCACCTCGCTGATGCCCAGGACCATGTTGATGGGGGTGCGCAGCTCGTGGGAGACGTTGGAGAGGAAGACAGCGTTCTGCTTGCCCGCCGTCTCCAGCTCCGCAAATACACTGGTGTACCACGCCTGCTGGGCGGTTCTGCGGCCGATCCAGTAGTCCGCCAAAACCGCGCCGCCCAGGGTCACCCCGGCCCCCAGCACCAGGCGGAATATCTCCCGCAGGTCCATGTCCGCGGAGAGGGTGCCCAGAATCAGCAGGTGGTAGAGCAGCTCCAGCCCATACAGGGACTCGATGGCGTACAGGATCCACTTCTTGTTGAGCATGAAGAGGGCCAGTATCAGGATGCAGGCAACGGCGGGGATGTCGAAGAGGCTGGACGGGTGGACGCCGAAGAAGAAAAACTCCACCAGCATCAGCGCCGCGCACAGATTCTCATAGAACAGGTGCGAACCTGCCCGGGCGATGTGCAAAAGCCATACGCCCAAGCACCCCGCCGCCATCAGCGGGACCATCCAGATCTCCCAGGCCATGACCAGGGTGACCAGCACCAGCATCCCGCTGAAGCCCGTGGTGATGAGCGCCAGCAGCAGGTGGTTGCTTGTCCGCTCCTCTGTCCTCATTGCTCCTCCAGCTCCTGGGCCACCCGGCGGATCAGCTCCTGGGGCTCAAAGGGCTTTTTCAGGTAGTTGACCGCCCCCAGGCGGATGGCGCTGACGACGTCGCTCTCCTGTCCCGAGGCGGTCAGGAAGATCACAGGGATGTCGCCGGCGAACTCCTTCATGCGCTCGAAGGTCTCGATGCCGTTGAGCTTGGGCATCTCAATATCCAGCAGCACCAGGTCCACCTGCTCGTGCCGGAGCTTCTCCAGGGCCTCGATCCCGGAGTTGGCGAACAGCACGTCGTACTCCTTCCCCAGGATCATCTTTGTCCGCATCAGGTTCATGGAATCGTCATCTACCACTAAAATGCGCTTGTGCATGGCATTGTCCTCCTTGTTTTTGCGGGGAGTTTCCCTCCCCAATCAGAGTTTATTTTATATGATTCCCGCCGGAAAATCAAGCCTGGTTCTCTCCTTTTTCCGGAAATTAATTTTGCAAAAGGAGCGGAAGCGGCGGCTCTGCCGGGCCCTTGAAAATGGCTTTCCCTGTGATTTTCCCGCCGCCTCTTGCCATCTCCCCTGTTTTCCTGTATACTGGGATACCATCATCCGCCGCAGGCGGCGCAGTTCCATACTGCAATCTGTATTGAAAAGAGGAATCACAGTGAACCGAGCATTTTTAAAGGAATTGCTGGCCACGCCATCGGTCAGCGGCTGGGAGGAGGCGATCCAGGCGAAGGCCCTGTCCTACGGCAAGGCCTTCGCCGGGGCGCAGCTCACCGACCCCAGCGGCAACGCCATCTCCGTGGTCAACCCGGAGGCAGAGCACAAGGTGCTCCTGTGCGGACATATCGACGAGATCGGCTTTGTGGTCACCCATATCGACGCCTCCGGCAGGCTCTCCCTGATGGGCGCGGGCGGCGTACGGCCCCGGCTGTACCTGGGCTCCCCGGTGCAGATCTGGCACGAGGGAAAGATGGTCAGCGGCGTGATCGCCACCTCCGGGGACCTGCTGAAGAAGGATAAGACGGAGGTTTCCGACCTGGTGGTGGACATCGGGGCCAATTCCCGGGAGGAGGCCGCCCAGGCCGTCTCCATCGGCGACCCGGTGTGCGCGGACGTACAGGTGCGGGAGCTCCTCAACGACTGCTTCACCTGCCGGGCGCTGGACGACCGCACCGGGGCCTTTGTGGTGCTGGAGGCCGCCAGGGAGGCCGCCGCCAAGGGCGCCTCCATCGGCATCTGCGCCGCCACCACCGTGGGGGAGGAGACCACCGGACGGGGGGCCTACTACGCCGCGGCCCGGGTACGGCCGGACTGCGCTATCGCGGTGGACGTGACCTGGGCCAGCGACGCTCCGGGCGCCAGGCCCGGCGATACCGGGGAGGTCAAGGTGGGCGGCGGGCCCGTGCTGTGCATGGCCTCCTCCGTGAACAAGAAGCTAAACGCCCTGCTCCGGGAGACCGCCGCTGATCTGGACATAGACGTGCAGTGGGAGATCGCCACCGGCCGCACCGGTACTGACGGCGACACGGTGAACCGGGCCGGAGAGGGCATCCCCATGGCGCTGGTTTCCATTCCCCTGCGGTACATGCACAGCTCTGTAGAGGTGGGTTCCTGGAGGGACCTGCAGGGCTGTATCGACCTGCTCAGCGCGTTTTTGGTGCGCCTCTCGGAGGAGATGGAGAAGGGCTTCGATTTCTGTACGCTGAAGCCGTAAGCGGGAGCGCTGTCCCGGGATCGTTCAAATCAGGGCGGTCAGAGAGGACGCCCCTTTCCTGACACTTGCAGGAAGGGGCGTCCTTCTTTACGGTTCCTTCTTTTTCAGAGCAGTTCCGGAAGAGCGGCGGGTCACTGCTTTGCCAGCAGCTCCGAATACATCTTGCGCTCACCCTCGGGGATCTCCAGAGCGCTCATCGCGGCCTCGATGGACAGCCCCAGCGTGGCCATGAGGCTCCTGATGTTGGAGAGGATTCCTTCCGCGCGGCCTTCCGCGCGACCCTTTAAGATTCCTTCCTCTTTTCCATCCAGATAAAGCTGTTCCAATTCACGGCACATACTGTCAACTCCCTTCGGTGTCTCTTTCAACGCGCGGACGCGGCCGGCCAAGACCTCGCTGTACATATCGTCCGCATTTTTGCAGTGGAAGTCGTGCATCAGCCGCCCGAGCTCCGTGTCCTCCTGAATGCTTGCGGTCACGTAGAGGATGTGCGACCTGTCGCCGAAGGGACGGCCCGACTCCCTGATGATCCGCTCGATGTGGTAGATGGGGCGGCTCTCCTTCAGCACGTCCTCCCGGGTGATAAAAATGGTGTAGGTCTCCGGCAGTTTGTCAAAAGCCGCCCCGGGGTCCAGGGTGTTCATGTCCAGAAGCCCGCTGTGGTACCGCGCCCGCACCGGCGAGGCACCTTCGCTGTCCTGCTGGACCTCCACATCGAAGAGCCTGCCGTCCCCGTCCCGGGCCACACAGTCCAGCACGGCGGAGCGGCCGTGCAGATTTTTGTTGTCCTGCTGAACGATCACATCTACGACCTGAAGGTCCCTGCGCTCCAGGATGACCTGGAGGACGTACTCCGCGCACGCGGTCACCTTGAGCACATTGCGCATAAAGGCGTCGCTCATAAGGGTCAGATTCCGGAGGATCTCCCGATAGCGCTCGTAGCGGGCGCTCAGCTCCTTTTGTGCGTTGGGCATCGTCTCACCTGCTTGTCCGCTCTCTCTGATATCCCTATTATAACACAGCGGGGCGGAGATATCAATCCCATTCTGCGGCCCGCAGCTTCGATCTCTCGCGCTTGTGAGACCGCAGGAGCCTGTAGGGGCGCACGGTGTGCGCCCGTTCTATTGATATCCTGTGCGGTACCGCCGCCCCGCACCCATATGGCGCGGAAAAATTTTTATGAAGCAGGCGTGTTCCGCGCCCGGTCCAGCCTTGACGCTCACCTCCAAATCTGGTATATTGGATGTGGAACGATCCAAAAACGTATTTGAGAGGACTGTTTGCGTGAAAAAATTACAAAACCCCCAAAATCTTTTCCGCCTCCCGGCCCTGCTTCTGGTGTGGACGCTGCTGTGCGCCTGCGCCCTGCCCGGGGCGGCGGCAAAGGAGGACGGGAGCCTGCACATCAAGCTCGGCATCGCAACTGGCCTTCGGGAGGCCCCGGCGGCGGAGCTGGACTGCGCCTGGGACGACAGCTGGTTTGCCGGGGACCCTGGAACATACGATTCCGGCCTCGCCCGGGCGGCCATGGCCCTGAGCGCCGCCGCCTACGAGGGGGAGGACGATCCCCCCGGCGTCCGGCAGGCCCTGGAGGATCTGGGCTTTGACCGGGTGCGCAGTTACAACTACCACGCCGCCGCCCTCTCCGCCGGGAAGACCGCCTACACCTTCGGGCTGAAGACGGTGCTGGATGAAGCGGGCAGTCTGGTCCACCTGGCGGCGGTCATTATCCGGGGCACCGGGAGCTACACCGAGTGGGCCGGGAACCTGAACGTGGGCGAGGGACGGGACCACCAGGGCTTCGCCGCCGCCCGGGATGAGCTCCTTGCCAACCTGGACCGCTACCTCACCCAGGCCAAGGTCACGGGGAAGGACCGGGAAACCACCCGCTTCTTCCTCACCGGCCACAGCCGGGGCGGCGCCGCCGCGAATCTGACCGCCGCCCGGCTGACGGAGGAGAAAAACACGGTGTTCGCCTACACCTTCGCTTCCCCCGCCGTGTCTCTGGACGGAAAAGAAGAGGGCTATCAAAATATTTTCAACACCGTCCGGGGGGACGACCTGGTGACCCTGGTGCCCCTGGGCGGGTGGGGCTACCGGCGCTATGGCGCGGACATCCCCCTGCCGGTCCCCGGGGACGAGGGGTATGACGAGGCGTTTAAAGCCATGTCCAAGGCGTACAAGGACCTCACCGGGCGGAGCTACAGCACCTACAAGGACGCGGAGGCGGTGGAGGACATGACCGCCTCCCTGGGCCGCCTGGCCCCGGACGTGAAGCGGGCCAATTTGCGGCTGCTCTCCGCCCTTCTCACCGGGGACCTGGAGGGCGTCTCCGCCCTGGTGGAGGCCGACCCCTCCGGGGCTGTCAGCCTGGGGCGGGCGGCGCTGGAGATATCCGCCGTGCTGACCCCTCTGCTCCAGAGCGAGCGGGCGGGACTCACCAGTGCCCACTGCATGGCGGGGTATCTCTGCTGGATGGAGGCGGCGGAGTAGGCCCTCCCTCAATATCAACAAATAAGACCGCCGTACCGGGATTTCCCGATCCGGCGGTCCCATTTTATGCGCCTACCACAGCCCCAACACCTCCACCGCGGTCCGCACGACCCGGTAAGGGAGGGTCTCCAGCTCCCGGGCGGCGTTTTTCAGCTCCTGCCGGATGGCGATGCCCTGGGGACAGTGCTGCTCGCACCGCCCGCACCCCACGCACCGGGACGCCCCCGCGTTCTCCCGCCGGAAGGCGGTGCAGCGCAGGTAGTCCCTGCGCCCGGCCTGCCTGCTCTCGGCGTACATGGCGTTGTAGCAGCGGAAGATCCCGGGGATGTCCACCCCCCTGGGGCAGGGCATACAGTAGCCGCACCCGGTGCAGCCCACTTTCAGGGTCCGCTCGATCTCCCGGCGCACCTGCTCCACCAGGGCCCGGCCCCCCTCGCCCATGCACCCGGGACGGCCCCGGTCCGCCACCCGCAGGTTCTCCTCCACCATCTCCACGCTGTTCATGCCCGAGAGGACGCACGTCACCTCTGGCTGGTCGTAGAGCCATCGGAAGGCGAGCTCCGCCGGAGTGGCGGCCTCCGGGGCGGGGAAGAGCCGCTTCGCACCCTCCGGCAGGGCGTCCACCAGCTTCCCGCCCCGCAGGGGCTCCATGATAACCACGGGCAGGCCCTTGGCGTGGGCACAGCGCAGGCCCTCCACCCCGGCCTGGGAGCGCTCGTCCATGTAGTTGTACTGAATTTGGCAGATATCCCAGTCCCAGGC
>Ga0073906_1005785_pt1 | contig 10759 bp, 8 predicted proteins | sample Inofromicrocosms_FD_65485 | JGI IMG/M metagenome (GOLD analysis project Ga0073906, IMG submission 65485) | Mouse cecum microbial communities from Vienna, Austria - Inoculum for glucosamine and mucus D2O microcosms | ecosystem: Host-associated > Mammals > Digestive system > Large intestine > Cecum... | reverse complement strand
ATTTAACAAACGTATGTGCCGTATATATTAGTCCTGTATTTGGAAAAATTGAACCGGCTGATATGGTAAGTTATATGATTGAAAATAATTTGAATGATATAAAATTACAGATACAAATGCATAAAGTTATTTGGAATCCAAATTTGAGAGGGGTATAATAACATGATCGATGAAAAAGCTATTGAAGAACATATACGCGGTATATTAGCTGCTTTAGGGGATGACACAGAACGTGAAGGTTTAATTGATACACCTAAGCGTGTAGCTAAAATGTATACAGAAATATTTGCAGGAATGCAATATACTAATCATGACATTGCGGAAATGTTCGGTAAAGTATTTGATGAAGAACGTGTTTCCGGTAATAATGTAGTAGTTATGAAAGACATTGATCTTTTTTCATATTGTGAACATCATTTAGCATTGATGTATGATATGAAGGCAACTGTTGCATATATTCCAAAAGGAAAAGTCATAGGGTTGTCAAAAATTGCGCGTATTTGCGATATAGTTGGGCGTCGGTTACAGTTACAAGAGCGTATAGGCTGTGATATTGCCGATATAATTTCAGAAATCACAGGAACTGAAGATATTGCTGTAATTTTAGAAGGTTATCATAGTTGTGTAACTACAAGAGGAATACAAAAAACAAATACTAAAACAGTTACTGTTGAAAGACGTGGAAAATTCTTGGAAGATGCGGCATTACAATTATATTTAAGGTAAGGAGGAGCTTAATGAAAGTATTAGTATTATCAAGCGGTGGTATTGATTCTACAACAGTACTAGGAATGGCTGTTAATAAATATGGAAAAGAAAATGTAATTTCACTTTCTATTTCTTATGGGCAAAAGCATAATAAAGAATTGATCGCTGCTAATGAAGTTGCAAAATATTACGGTGTTGAACAGTTATTTTTGGATTTAGCAAAAATATTTGAATATAGCAATTGCTCTTTATTACAACAATCAACAGAAGAAATTCCAGAAGAAAGTTATTCGGAACAGATTAAAAAAACAGAGGGCAAAACTCCTGTAAGTACATATGTGCCATTCCGTAATGGTTTGTTTTTATCTGCTGCTGCCAGTATTGCATTAAGTAAAGATTGCAGTATTATTTATTATGGAGCACATACTGATGATGCTGCCGGAAGTGCTTACCCTGATTGTTCTCCTATGTTCAATAAAGCTATGAACGATGCTATTTGGGAGGGCTCAGGAAAACAATTACACATTGAGGCGCCTTTTGTAAATAAAACCAAAGCGGATATTGTAAAAATTGGTCTGGAATTAAAAGTTCCTTATCAGCTTACCTGGTCTTGCTATGAAGGACAAGATAAGCCTTGTGGCAAATGTGGAACTTGTATTGATAGAGCTGTTGCTTTTGCGAAAAATAACGCTGTTGATCCTGTGTAGAAAAGAAGGTCCCGTAAAACAAAACTAAAGGAGAAGAACATGAAAAAAACAAACACAGCTTATCTAAGCCAGGCGGCAATGATCGCCGCCATCTACGTGGTGCTCACCTATGTATTTGCACCGTTTTCTTTCGGAGAGATCCAGGTAAGGATCGCAGAAGCGCTTACCATCCTTCCGGTATTCACCCCCGCCGCCGTTCCCGGCCTGTTCATCGGCTGTCTGATCGGCAATATCTTAGGCGGAGCCATCCTTCCTGACATAATATTCGGGAGTATCGCCACCCTGATCGGAGCCTTCTGTACTTATCAGCTGCGCACTTATAACCCATTGCTTGCGCCTCTTCCGCCGGCTCTTGCGAACACGGTGATCGTTCCGTTCGTACTGCGGTTTGGCTATGGCGCCGTCCTTCCGATCCCGTTCATGATGCTTACCGTAGGCATCGGCGAAGTTCTTTCCTGCGGGATACTCGGAATGATACTTTACTGCGCGCTCAACAAATATAAGAATATCTTCTTTGTCCCTGCCAGAAGATCATAGATCTCTGCCGGGATACCCTTTAGCAGGTACAATGAAAGGGCATCTGGAAGTCCACACTTTCCGATGCCCTTTTTTATCACAAACTATCCAATATACGTATACCCGCTTCCAGACGTCATCTGTTCCAGTTCCCCAACCGGCACCGTCCTGCGCTCTGCGCTGTCCACATTGATATATATAGCGCTTTTCTCTGTATAGCCTACCAGTATAACCGCATTCTGGGCATTCAGCATTCCGATCACAGGAATATCCCTGTCAAGAAGATACTTAAGCTCATCCACCGTACATCCAGTCAGATTCAGACACCTCTCGTTGTTCAGGTCCTTCACAATATCCGTCGGAGCCTCGCCCTGCCGCAGCCTGTCCACCATATTCTGGATCAGATCATCCTTGCCTGTTATCAGATGCTGCCGGCTTCTGTTGCCCTTCTCCCAGATATATGACTGCCTTGCATCCACAACATTTCCGCCGTATTCTTCCGCCTTCCTGATGGCTTCCCCGGCATGTTCGAAGATCCCTGCAAGTTCTCCGTATCCATACACATAATATTGTTCTCCCCGGTCAAGTTCGTCAAAATTAAGCGTCTCCGGATCTTCGAACAATATCTGTTTCGGTTTCAGCACCTTGGGCTGTCTATCCGAGATCCCGTCATTATAAGCAAGCCTCACCTGTGTTTCCTTCAGATCTGTCACATATGACTCCACGGATATATTGCATTCTTCCTTCCCGCCGTTGTTCGTGATATAATCCGGCGCCACACTGCTGTAAGTCTCGCCTTCTTTTACCACCCGGTTAAGCGTGACCATCGTCTCGTCAAACAGAACGCTCAGAACGTAGACGCCTTCTGCCTGGTAGGTCTTCACAATCTTGCTTTTTTTGTTCTGGATCTCAACCTTATACATCGGCACCGCCGCTTCTCCTGATACTGTTCTTCCTGTATCAGCCTTCTTGGCAACTCCATAGACAAAATCATCCTTTATAAATCCGAGCGGCCGGATGCATTCATCTTCCCCGCATTCCACCGTCCGCTCCTCCCCGGTCTCAAAATCCATCACCACGATCCTCGACGACGAATCCAGATCATCCCCGTCCTGCCATGCCGCCAGGCGTCCGTCTCCGGAAATCACATACTGCCCCTTCTTAAGCTTCTTCGCAAGCTCCTTGCTTTTGTTGCTCTTGGTATCGTATTCATACAGCATACCGCCCGGCATCACATACAGCTTGTTCCGCCCCGTACTGTGGTAGATCATGCTGCTCAGTTCATGAATCGCATTTCCATAGGATCTGTTACTGGAAATAAACACCTTCTCCTCTACGGAATTCTTCTTTACATCATAGTAATAGACCGCCGCTCCGACCTCTCCTTCATGTGCCCCCCTGCTCATATAACCGCATACGGCAAAGGTAACACCGTCCTCTTTGTCTACTGCCAGAAGCTTTATCTCATGATGCGGCACCATGTTCCGCACATCAGTGTTCTCCACATCCGCAAAACTAAAGACCAGCGCCATCTCATCCGTCTTCTTATTATAATTCCACAACTCGTTTGCCACGACGAAAGACACCGCGTTTCCTTCATCATTGACCAGATAAGGGACATCCTCCGGAGCGATACCAAGCACCACGCCCGCCCCGCCAAGAACATGCTTCGTGACATCAAACACCTGCTCCATAGTCCGGTCATAATCAAGAAGATACGTTTTCTGAGCCTCCGCCGCATGGGTTACCCGGAAGAACTCCCTGACCTGGTATTCATCCGTATCATTCTCTTCTCCCCTGCACCTCACACGATAATCCAGGAGCACAGACACAGAGCCGTCATTGATCTCCTTGATGCTCCACCGTTCCCCCTTCTCAACCATCGGCTCAAGCTCTCCCCAGGATACATGGTCATAATCCGAATGGATCGTCACGTGCTGCAACGTCGTATTATCCGACTCGGGGCCCGGCTCAAGCACCGTTCCAATTCCCACGCCCTCCGCTTTGCCCATGGCATTCACATGGAAATCCCGGATATAATCCAGACACTGTGCAAGATCCGCATTCACAGCATCCGTAATCCTGGTGTAGAAGTACACGGACCGGTCGTTTCCGGTATCCAGCACAATCTCTAAGATCTGCTCCACTCCGGTGATGCTCACACCGTTCAGATCCACCGTAAAATTCTCTCCCGTCCAGTCAAGCTTCCCTTCCTTAAGCTTCTCCCTGCCGTCCGGTGTATAGACTGAATAGACCGCTTTGCTGATCTTATTGTCATAGGCATAGATCATCCCCTCCACCCGGCCGCCGCTTACAGGTGTGATCGTGTCTCTCATGGTCGATATATCCATCACTCTGGCATATCCGCTAAGTATATTGACAGAATACCCGTTATAAGAAAATGATATCTGCGGATATGTAGCCGAACCCATATCCGCAGTCATATTATCATTGCCCTTATTCGTATAATAGCTGAATCCGATCATTGCAGCGATAAATACCAGAACCAAAATTGCCGTATCTTTTAATCTTCTCTTCCAGCTCATCTATCGTTCCCTTCCCGCTCGAGTAACTTCCCCGGCAGATTCTCTCCGCTGACGGCAAGACCGTCGTCCCATCCTTTCCCCTCAAGCAGCCTCCCAAGCGTCGGCGATACATGCAGATACTCCTCGCAGCGCCGAAGCGCTTCCTGATTCTCTCTTCTCTTACCGCTTCTGACCGCCCGGATCAGAATATTCTTCGGCGTATGCTCCATGTCTATAAATTCAAGGATCTGGGTGTCATACCCCTCCCGCTCCAGATACTGCGCTCTTAAGGCATCCGTGATAAGCGCCGCCATGCGTTCTCTGATCAGCCCGTATCCCAGAACAGGTCCAAGCACCTCACAGTCAATCTGGCCATTCAGCTCATGCTGACAGCAGGGCACCGACAGGATCACCTTCGCCCCCCATCCCACAGCCTTGGAAAGCGCATAGTCTGTCGCCGTATCACAGGCATGGAGCGTGACCACCATATCCACCCGGGTACATCCCTCATAATCGGCAATATTGCCCTCCAGAAACGTCAGCTTCTCATAGCCATACTTTCTGCTTAATTCATTACAGTTACGGATGACCTCCTTCTTTAGGTCCAGGCCGATCACCCTGATATCATACTGCTTAAGCTCATGAAGATAATAATATACAGCAAAAGTCAGATAAGACTTTCCACATCCAAAATCCAGGATCGTAAGCTCTCTGTCCCTGTCAAGCTCCGGCAGGATATCTTCTATGAATTCCAGAAAACGGTTAATCTGGCGGAATTTGTCAGACCGGGAACGCACAACCTTCCCTTCCTCCGTCATAACGCCGAGATCCTGAAGAAACGGAACCGGGATTCCCTCCTTTAGAATATAATTCTTCTTACGGTCATGACTTCTGTCAACCTCCCTGCAATCCGTCTGGCGAGCCTTCTTCTTCACCGTAACCTTTCCTTTTTTGCTCACCAGCACCGTATACAGATATCTGGTCGTCGTAAGCTGCATCTGGCGCATATTCTCCAAATAACCAAGCAAAATCTCACACGCCTCCCCGGAAGGCGCATTCCTGTGAAATGCCTGGTTATTGCAGAATGTCTCTATCTGGAACACAAGCTGCTCCTTCTTAAGTAAAGGCCGCACCCGTACCTTTGTTATCCTGTCCTTATCCCTTGGATTGCTAAGAACTGCCGAAATAAATTCTATATTTAGATTATCCTGTAATAATTCTCTTAATTCATTCATAATACCATTATTGTAATGTTTTTTCGGCACGAGTGCAAGCCATTTTAAAGATTGCCCTAAAATATAAAAAATCTGCTATAACGATTTCTGCGGAAATGTGATCGTAACCCGGAACAGATCGCCGTCCAGATACAGCTCAAACCGCCCGCCCTGCATCTCTGTAAGTGTCTTTGCGATAGAAAGTCCAAGTCCGCTTCCCTCTGTTCCTCTGGATATATCCCCCCTGATAAACCGTTCCGTCAGCTCCTCTGCCGGGATATTAAGCGGCTGGTCCGAGATATTCTTCAGGCTGAATACCGCTGAATACTCCGCCGTATAGAGATCTGCATAGACTCTCGTTCTCTTCATCGCATATTTCGCCGCATTGTTATAGATGTTCGCAAGAATCCTCCACAACTGCCTGCCGTCCACATGGATGATCACATCCTCTTCCGGAAGCGTCATAACCTCTGTCAGCTCCTGTGCCTTGAACTTCTCTTCGAACTCTCCGCTGGTCTGCTGTATCATCTCCACAAAATTAATATCCATATATTCGAGGGTGATATTTCCCGAGCTTACTTTGGATGCCTCCACCACATCCTCCGTCAGCGTCTTGAGGCGCTGCGACTTCTCCTCTAACACCTCGATATATCTTCGAATCTTCGGATCTTCAAAATCCTCCTGCTTCAAGAGACTTACATAATTAATAATAGAAGTCAGCGGCGTCTTGATGTCATGGGATACATTCGTGATCAGATCCGTCTTAAGCCGCTCGCTCTTCACACTCTCTGCCAGCGCCGCGTCAAGTCCCTGTCCGATCGAATTGATCTTCTCCGCGATACTCCTCTGTTCCTCGCCCATTCCGTAGAGCGGTATCTTATAATCCACCTCGCCTCCTGCAATCTTCTCAACTCCGGTATCAATCCGCTGTCTTCCGACCGCCAGTCTGATCAGATACACGAATATGACAGCCTCTCCTGCAAACATCAACAGCATCGCCGCACTGCTGCCGCTTCGCAATACCGCAAACCAGTGGACGGCCACGAAGACGCCGAACACCAGGACCGCCCTCCAGACTGCGTGCAGACTGCCCGAAACCATTCTCATGAAGCTTATCATGCTTCTCAGGATACTGTTCTTCCACAGCGTACCCGCCTTTATCCGCCTCACCAGACTCAGATATCCGGCAAGGAACATCGCGCAGGTATATACTGCCGCGAATCCGTTGATCACTACTGCTCTCAGCAAGTTTCTATATATCAGGCTGGCCTCATAATAAGACAAATCCGCTTCCACCATCCGGATATCATTGTTCCCTATCGCCAGTACAACCATAGGGACCGCCCACAAGACAATCACGATAAACGCCGCCGGCTCCGTCTTCCATCCATCAAACCAGTTAAGATGTAACTGCTCATCCAGATTGCTCCGTCCCGCCACAACCGTCAGCCAGATCAGGATCACTACAAACAGGACAGCCGACAGAATCCCCAGGGCACACATCCCGTATGCGGCCGGCATATATTTCTCATACGTATGTGCTTCCGTATAGAACACGTCCTTGACCGGGTACTCTGTATCCAGGCCGACTACATATACAAACTTCCCGATCTCTCCATTGCCGAATCTTACCTCGTCTCTCCATTCCTTTGCAGAAATATCCTTAATGTTGGACTCAAAGCCCTTAAGCTCAGGTCTTACAATCGCATATTTCCCCATCTTTCTGAACTGTTCCAGGTTCTCCTCAAGCTTCGAATAATCCTCAAATTCTCTCCGGTTTGTATACACCTGCCCCGTCTGCATATCAGCATACAGGTATGCAAAATTCGTCTCGCCTTCCTGGTAGCCTCCGTCCACATGCTTATAAAGAAGGATCTCATTTCCCAGCGCATAGAGGGTATTCGTCAACATATCATATATATCATTCAGACGTCCGTTCCATACGGGATTGTCGTTGGCCACCTGCATGATACTCTCTGCGTCGATCGGAGGATACTTCTCTTCTATCCAGCTGCCGTCATAACTCCAGCAGTCAATATAGACGACCTTCCCCTCTATATCCTGGAGGCCCTTGAACGGCGTATCGGCCACATTCTCGAAACTTCCGTCCCGCAGCTCCGCCAGAATATCGTCTTCGGATACTCCTGAATCATCTGTCACGATCACAAACCGCAGTTCCCCGCCGTCGATCATCTTCTTAAATTCACTGTAGTAATAATAATGGTAAGTGTCGTCAGACTTTTTGCATACGATGATGTTATCCTGGATCTCTTTTTCTTTCAGATAAGGATCATATCCCTCTTTGATCCAGTTCTCTCCCCATTCACAGAGATCTCCCAGTCTGTATGCCAGTCCGTTAAAGTCCCCTTCAAAATCCTCCATTCCCTCCTGATATCTCTGGATATCTATGATCTTATCCGGATCATAGGTGCCGTCTGTTTCAAACATCTTACTCCGCCTGATCCCCTGTAACACTTCCATGCTTATATTCATCATGTCCCCGCGGAAACGGGCTGTCTCTTCATACTCCCCGGCCATGCTTCCTGCAATCACCTCATCCCACAACACCGGATAAGCCGACAGCCACAGGCAGCTTACGACCACAGCGGCCAACAGCACATGCTCCAGAACAATCAGGATCCCCTTCGTAAGCATTGCCTTATACCATTGACGCTTCATATATACCCCTTTCTATAGTTTTTCCACCTTGTAACCAACTCCCCACACCACCTTGAGATACCGCGGCTCCTTTGGGTTGATCTCTATCTTCTCACGGATATGCCTGATATGGACAGCCACCGTATTGTCCACGCCGATCGCATCTTCGTTCCAGATATTCTCATAGATCTGGTCTATGGAAAAAACCTTTCCCTGATTCTTCATTAATAATAACAAAATATTATATTCGATCGGCGTAAGCCTGACCGGCTCTCCGTCGACCGTCACCTCCTTGAGATCGTCATTGATCGCAAGGCCGCCCGCCTCATATACCGCCTGACTGGTATGGTCTGCCGTACTGCCAAGCTGGGTGTACCTGCGCAGCTGGGACTTAACCCTTGCCACAAGTTCCAGCGGATTGAAGGGCTTCGTCACATAATCATCCGCCCCCACGTTAAGCCCCAGTATCTTGTCCGCATCCTCTGACTTGGCGGACAGGATAATGATCGGCATATTATTCTCTTCCCGTATCTTAAGGGTGGCTCTGATCCCGTCCAGCTTCGGCATCATCACATCGATCACCAGAAGATCTACCTTCTGTGTCTTCAGGACTTTCAGCGCCTCCTCTCCGTCATACGCCTTCAATACCTGATATCCCTCCTGAGTCAGGTAAATGTCTATCGCTTCTACTATCTCTCTGTCATCGTCACATACTAATATTTTTGACATATTCATCACCTCCCTTATACTATACAAGATTATCAATTATTTTTTAAGAGCTATTTACTTAATTTCTTAAGATATTATGAAAATTTGTTCTTTCCACTAAATGTCGGAAAATGTCGAAAAATGTCACTTTGTGCCGAAAAATTACTGTATTTGTCACATTTTATTCGCCCCTCAATATTTTCGCTATAATGGCTGTGTAGCATGCTTTTTGTTTCTCAAAACTGTAAGGCAATCGAGGATTTACCATGTTGAAAACGGATATTGAACTTTTAATTCGGTCACTTGGCATTGGTGCCACCTACCGTGGATACCGTTATCTGAGTTACGGGCTTCAATTATGTCTGGAAAATGAAGATTACCTACTCTCTGTCAGCAAATTGTTATACCCACAGATCGCAGAGCATTATTACACAACGAGCTGTAGTGTTGAGAGGGATATCCGTACTGTTATCAAGGTGTGTTGGGAACGAGGAGACCAAAAGCTGTTGCAGGATATAGCATTAAGGCCGCTATGTAACAAGCCTGCTTCCGGTGAGTTCTTTGACATTCTCACTGCGCATTTGAAACATAAATCAATATCTCCATCTTCGATTTAATGTTTCAATTATCTTTTATACTTGTATCCAGATAGCTGGTCATTGACCACTATCTTCCCTCAACCAGGCAACGCATCAATGGGGATAGGTAGATGGTGCGGAGCTTTACTCTCATTCCTTTAGATTTTTAACAGCGGCGAACCCCGCGGGCCTTACGGTTTGCGGGGGTTCGTTGTTTCTATCTTTTCAATTTGTCCATATATCCGCGCAAAAAACGCCGTCAGATTCTCTCTGACAGCGTTTCCATAATCCAGAAACTATATATCGAACATTTTTCTTGTACTTTCCACTTCTTTCATATTGCATCCAAGTTCCTCTGCAATCTGTTCATTTGTAAAATCAGGACGGCTTCTTACCAACTGGAAAATCTCCCCAGATAGGATCAATCCTTCCTGTCTTCCTTCCTGTCTTCCTTCCCGTCTTCCTTCCTGTCTTCCTTCTTGCCTTCCCTCTTCCAATAATAATTCTGCAACCTGCGTCATACGTACAACCTCCTTAATATATTTTGCTGTTTCAGCGTCAATAATCTTATCAGCAAACACCAAAATCCCAGATAATACAAATGTCTTTTCCTCTTTATCCACAATCCTCTTTGCCAGCTCAACTGCTTCTTTTACTGCCTGCTTTTTCTTCTCTTTTCCCTTATATGTCAAAGGTAAAATAATTAATTTCATCAGTTCATCATCTGACAGCGGAAGCCCCTGCGCTAATTTCTCCCTGATCTCTTCCTGGACAGCTTCAGAATCTATTTTGCGGAGAAATGCCTGCTCCATCTTTAAAGTAAGACAGCCTGCCGAAAATTCTTCAGGCGCTTTCTCCACATCCGCCGTATATATGACAATCATACGGATCTGCTTCGGCCTCTCTTCCTTTTTATATCTTTCTAAAATACGCACAATATAATTAAGGTATTTTAAATGATTCTCCCATTTAACATCACTTTCATAATCTATAATTGCAATCGAATCATCTTCCAAGAGGAACAGATTGTCAATCCTCATTTCATTGACCTGGATCTGCGGAAGATTCGTTGGCAGAATCTGTTTGATCTTAGGCACATCAATCCCATAAACCTTCAAAGATTTATCTTTAAAATTCTCTGCTAA
>Ga0073906_1005783_pt1 | contig 10761 bp, 6 predicted proteins | sample Inofromicrocosms_FD_65485 | JGI IMG/M metagenome (GOLD analysis project Ga0073906, IMG submission 65485) | Mouse cecum microbial communities from Vienna, Austria - Inoculum for glucosamine and mucus D2O microcosms | ecosystem: Host-associated > Mammals > Digestive system > Large intestine > Cecum... | reverse complement strand
GGTATAAGCCCGCCCCGTCACCATCATCTTCTTGTAAAGGTCACGGTATGGCAAATCACTCTTATCGGCAATTTGTTTTTCCTGATCGCGACTATATCCAATATGACGGAAGCTAGTTTCAGCTAAACCAATATCGTCTACTTCCAAAATTAGATAATGAGCCCGCAAATCACGCTGGAGAGGTTGCCAGTGGTTGAATGGTTCGCCGATTGCTCCGGGATTTAAAACCATGCGTTCATCATTCCCATACCGCAAAAGGTCATGATGAACATGAGCATAAATGGCAACATCAACTGGTTCGCCAGCGACGTTAAACAACTTATCAAAATTCTCACTCGCTTGCGTAGGAAAAAGGTCTTGGCCCATATTAAGCCACGGCAGGTTATGGGAGATACCAAAATTAAGGGGACCCACGCGTTTCGTCACGTGCATCGGCCAACTTGCAATCTTATCAACCATTCCGTCGGGGGCATGTTCTGCAACGTACTGGGCTAACCGCGCAAAGTAAATGTGGGAAGGACGTTCCATATCCATCATTCCGCGAGCACCACGCACAACTAGGTCATCCCAATTCCCTCGTACAATTACTGTCGGCGTCATTTCTTGTAAAATTTCCCAAATTGGTTTTACACTTGGACCCGGCATTAGTAAATCACCAATAAACCAATATTCATCAGCATGTTGTGCTATACTATCGCGATACATTGCCTGCAACGCTGTTAAATTTCCATGCGTATCTGAAAAGACTGCAATCCTCTTTTTCACAGATGATTTCCCCTTTCTTATCTTCATTAATATATTAGCAAATTTTCTAAAAGGAATGCTAAATTAATTTGTATTTTCGGAAGGATTCCCCACATTACAAATTATTTTGTTACAATATACTTTTATGAATAAATCATTTTAGGAGATGATAATTAAAATGGATTCGGAAGTCGCAAGAGGAAAATTTCCTCACGGTTGGCACCGAACTTTTTACACCCTCTGGCTCGGCGCGTTCATCACCGGGATGGGCTACTCGATGACGATGCCGTTTATCTCACTTTTTATTGCAGAATTAGGAAACTTTACGCGTTTTCAGCTCAACATTTACTCCGGACTAGCATTTGGGGTGACCTTCATTAGTCAAGCCATTGTTTCACCGTTCTGGGGCAGTCTAGCTGATCGCAAAGGACGAAAACTGATGTGTATGCGTGCATCGGGAGTAATGGCTTGTACAATCTGTGCAATTGGATTTGCCCAAAGTGTCTGGATGATTATTGGCATGCGGTTCCTTCAAGGAGTCTTTTCTGGCTACATTAATAACGCTACTGCTTTAATGGCTGGGGAAACACCGCATAATAAATCAGGCTGGGTAATGTCAGCGATGACTACTGCGGGGGTGGCCGGCAATTTGGTTGGTCCTTTGCTTGGTGGTTTCCTATCAGGATTGTTTGGCTACCGAATCCCATTTTTCATCACCGGAGCACTAATGTTTTGTGTCTTTCTCAGTACATGGTTATTGACGGTAGAACATTTTACCCCAATTAAAAAAGAAGCGATGAAGCCAATGAAAGAAATCATTCATAATTTGGATAATCCACCATTGATCTTCGCTATGTTCTTAACCACAATGATTGTTACTTCTTCTACCATGTCAATTGACCCAATTATCAGTTTATATGTTCGGCAATTGATGGGCGGCCATGGCAATATTGCCTTTGTCGCCGGGATTGTCGCTGCTACTCCAGGACTAGGAACATTGCTTGCCGCTTCAAAGGTTGGTCACACAATGGACCGGATTGGACCAGAAAAAGTATTACAGATTGGGATTCTCACGGCCTTTATCCTCTTTATCCCCATGACCATTACTAAGTCCCCATGGGCCTTAGCATTCTGGCGTTTCCTGCTTGGTTTGGCAAACGCGGCGTTAATGCCTGCTACCCAAACAGTCTTAACTCTTGATGTTCCAACCGAAGCATTTGGCCGGATCTTTAGTTATAATCAATCTTTCCAGGCTGCAGGTGCAGTGTTAGGATCAATTCTTGGGTCATTCATCTCAGGGATTTCTAGTTATGAAATGGTCTTTGTCATTACTGGTTTGACTCTCCTGCTTAACTTTATCTTGGTTATGTTGGTTAGACCAAAGAAGCAGCTTACAGAATAATTTAAAGAAAAGAGAAAATCATGGTTCAAACAAATAAATTATTAAATGAATACGAAGTAAATAACTTATTTTCCCGGGTTGCCCCCCGCTATGACTTATTAAACAATGTGATTAGTCTAGGAACGCAGAAAATATGGCGACACGAAATCTTTAACCAGCTTCAAATTAAGCCTACCGATAACGCCTTAGATGTTTGCTGTGGAACGGGAGACCTCGCAATTGCCATAGCTAAGCGGATCTCTGCTGGACGAGTAACCGGACTTGATTTTAATAAAGAAATGTTGGAAATCGCTAAAGAAAAGACAAAGATGATTGGTAATCTTTTCTTGGTACAAGGGGATGCCATGGCGTTGCCGTTTGATGACAATAGCTTTGATATCGTCACCATTGGCTTTGGCTTACGAAATGTCCCAGATGCAGATAAGGCGCTCAGCGAGATTTACCGGGTTCTCAAGCCAGGTGGGCAATTCGTTAGCTTGGAAATGTCGCAGCCGACTAATCCCATTATTAAAGTCGGCTGGAAAGCTTACTTTACAGCCTTTCCCTTGATGGCTTCATTAGCTGGTGGACATTATCGCGATTATCAATATTTAAAGAAAACCAGCCAACAATTCGTCTCTGCCCATCAACTTGCGCGGATGATGAAGGCAGCCGGATTTAAGGAAGTCCATTACCAACCATTGAACTTTGGCGCAGCTGCATTACATTTTGGCGATAAATAGAAAGGGAGCGAGGTAGGAGTCACTCATGACTATCTCGCTCCTTTTAGAAAAAGCAGAGTTAAATGAGACCTTTGAACAAATCTCCTTTAACTCTGCTTTCTTTTATATCAGCCCAATCGCAAACGTTACGACTTGAACCAGTGAGCCAATTAATAGTATCTTAACTGCACATGGGAATGTTTCTTTCTTAACTTGCTTAGCAAATAACATTCTTGTTTGCTTAACCACAAACGGGATAATCAATAAGGTTAACAAGACTGTCCATGGCGTGAAACGAAGAACCGCAGCGAAAATAATAGCTAAAAACGCTAAAACGTTCTTAATAGCAAACGCATATAGACCATTTTTCTGCCCAATAAAGTGAATAACTGTATGACGGCGATTGTCTTCATCTTCACCCGCATCACAAATATTATTTGCTAATAATAGGTTGGAAATCCACAATTCATCCGGTAAAGCAACGAGAAAGACGACCCCGATATTTGCCCAGGACCATGTAAATTGCGGGCCAACATTAATAAAGACAGAGATAAGGGTAATCATGAATCCCATTGTAAATCCCGAGGCAAATTCACCAACCGGCAACCCTGACAAAGGAAATGGACCAGAAGAGTAAAGAATGCCGATCGCAAAACAAAAGATTCCCATCCATAGTAGCGGAAGACCAACACGGGTAACTAAATAGATTCCGATTAAGCCGGCTACTATACTAAAGGCAAGCAAGAGACCGAGAACTAAGCGCGGTGAAATATTTTCCCGCCCGATAATATTTGTATTTTTCTTATAATCAACGGTATCAATGGCATGGTTATAATCATTATAATTATCCATCATATCAACCGCCATATTGAATAATAGCATTGCAATGAAAAACAGAACTGAATTTAGCAGGTTTAGTGAATGATAATAATAGACACTAAGGCAAACCCCGAGGAGCATCGGTAAGATACTAGCAGTTTTGGCCTTAATTTCTACTAATTCCAAAAAAACATTTAACGACATTTAGTAAATTTTCCTTTCATAATTCCTTAGTTGTTCGGTACAATATAGATGGTACACCATAACAAAGGAATTATCGATTAATGAAACAACATTTTTTCCATACCTATCCGGCGATTAATAACGCTCTAGATAAAGTAAATCAAACAATTAATGACCGGATTACAATTAAAAATACCCAACTACACGATGCCCTGCAACAGATGGCTTCAAATGGTGGTAAATACCTTCGTCCAGCATTCTTCCTTTTATTTGCAAATATCAATCATCAAACTGCAGCTGAGCAAGAAAAACTAATTAAAATTGCCTCTTCACTTGAGGTTTTACACATGGCTACTTTGATTCATGACGATATTATTGATGATTCACCTAAACGTCGTGGAGCCGTCAGTGTTCAAGCTGCCTTTGGTAAAGATACGGCTGTCTATACTGGAGACTTCCTTTTTACTATCTTCTTTGACCTCCTCGTAGAAACGATGACCGGATCTCCCTATCTGACACGAAACGCCCGGACAATGCGCAAAATTCTTACTGGTGAATTAGGACAGATGGATAATCGCTTTGATCTTGACCAATCATTACTCGATTATTATCGCAATGTAAACGGCAAAACGGCTGCTATTTTTAGTCTTGCCGCTGAAGAAGGAGCCTATTTTGGCCATGGAGATCGTCGGACCATCAACTTAGCAAAACGAATTGGGCAAAACATCGGGATCAGCTTCCAGATATTGGATGATATTCTTGATTATTCGGGGGATGAACGCCTTAACAAACCTGTTTTAGAGGATTTAGCAACTGGTGTTTACTCCCTCCCCCTTCTTTTAACCTTGCAAAATCACCGCCATGAATTAGAACCGTTACTTGCCAAAAAACGCCAAATGACGATTGAAGATATGGAAAAAGTCCAAAAGATTGTTGTCACTCATGGCGGTGTTAAACAGGCGCAAGAAATTGCTACTAAGTTTACACAAAAAGCACAAACCGAAATTGATCAATTAGCAGATAAGCATACCCGAAAGATGTTGAAGTTGGTAGCAGACAAGTTATTGACGAGGGTAAATTAAAACAGAGTTTTAAAAAGGAGTAATCCTCACAGCCGAGATGGCTAAGGGTTACTCCTTTTTATTCGGAATTAATCTTTCCGTTTCTTATTTACTTTTGTTAAACCAAGTGCTGAAAGAAGGCCAGCAAAACCGAGACCAATTAAACTTGATGACTTTTGATTACCAGTTTGTGGCAATTGTTGAGCATCTTGCTTAGTAGTTGGTTGTGTTGATGAAGAGTTAGTAGGTTCGACGATAGAAGTTTCGCCATTCTTAGTAGTGACCTGGGTAGTCATTGGTTGTGGTTCTTCATTCTTTTGTTCACCAGGTAATTGCGTATTTGATTCAATTGCTGGTTGTTCACTCGGTTGGGCGGTTGGCTGACTCGTCGGTTGTGCAGTTGGTTGACTCGTTGGCTGTTCAGTCGGTTGAGCGGTTGGTTGCTCGCTTGGTTGACTTGTTGGCTGCTCAGTCGGTTGAGCTGTTGGCTGTTCGCTCGGTTGAACTGTTGGCTGTGCAGTTGGTTGTTCACTCGGCTGACTCGTCGGTTGCTCTGTTGGTTGATTATCCTTCTGTGCCTCTTGTTCTGCTATCTTTTGTTCAGCAACTAGTCTACCCTTTGCAACAGTTAAGTCTGATTGAGCTTGCTTAAGCTCTTCTATTGCAGTTATAACCTGAGCATCTGCTTTTTCTTTATTTTTCTTCAAAGAACTCAAAATTGATTGTTGAGCAATAACATTCTTATTTGCTTGCAAAGCTTCATCATTTGCATTATCTAAAGTTCTTTGTATTTTTTCTAAATTAGCCTTACTATTTTCTAAATTACTCAAAGTTTGATTTAATGCTGTTAATTTATCTTGAGCATTTTTTAAATCATTATTTTTAGTATTGAGGTTGTTTTGGGCAGCGTCAACACTTGATTGGATAGCTTTAACTTCAACTTCTGTTCCACTTAAGGCTTTTTGTGCTTGACTTAGGGCTTCTGCCGCCTTAGATTGCGCAGTTTTAGCATTATCTAAGGCTTTTGCTTTTGTACCAACTTTAGCTTGAACGTCTGCTAATGTTTGATTTGCTTGGTCTAGTTGTTTTTGTTCAAATTCTAGATTTTCTTGGCCCTTAGCAAGAGCAACTTGCGTATCAGAAATCGCCTTATTAATCTTATCAGAACTATTGTTTAATTCTGCTAGATTAGCTTGTAGACTCTGAACGTTATTTTGGGCTGATTTAACTGCATTTTGTGCTGCAACTAGATTTTGCTTTGCAGTAGCTACGTTAGCTTTAAGGGTGTTTAACTGATCTTCCTTTAATACATCTTTAGAGTACTTATTGAATAAATCAGTATAATCTTCAACACTTAATGGATTTGAAACGTAAAGAACATCATTTACATCCCAAGAAACAGCAGAGTCATCTAAACGGCCCATTCCAAAGTGAGTAAGTTCTGGATTCATCAAGTTCAAAAAGTGACCCACTTGCAAATATTCATTATAATGATTTGCAAAGAAAGCATAGATATTATATGAGCTATTTAACACATCAGCATATTCTGGATGCTCTTTTACCATTTCATTCCAGGTTTCTTCTTCTTGCATCCACGATTGAACTGGTTCCTGCATATAAGTAGTAAGATTTTCTGATTGATATAAACTATCTGGATGTTCCAACCAACCTGTTTGATAATCTGCATCAATCATGGCCACAGCCATATCCGTCAACGATATTCCTAAAACAGATCTATTGTGACTTGTACGCGCCTCATTTACCTTAGGCAAATATGGAAGAACATTTTTCATTTCTTCAATACTGGTAGCATCATTTTTAGCACCTAAATGTACACGTTGTGCATACCAGCTTGGCTCTTTTCCATATTCACCATTATATGTTCCTGCTACAATTTCATATGCAGTTTGAGCATCTTCTCTTAAACTTTCAGAATTATCTTTATTGTCAGCAATTGCCTTAAAGAATCCAGCTGCTCCACTTGCTTCATCTTGTGCAACTTGATTTTGTAAATCACCGAGCGCTTTTTGCGCAGTTGCTAATGCTTGTTGCTTATCTTTAACATTATTTTGGGCATCTGCTACGTTTTTCTTGGCTGCATCAATTTTATTGTTTAAATCTGCAATTTTCTTATTATTATCCGCCAATGCAATTTGATTTTGTTTTAAAACTGATTCATTACTACTATTCGTCTTTTTTATATTATCTAAAGCAGTTTGAACCTTTTGTACATTTTGTTCTGCTTCATTTAAGCCGCTGTTTTTAACATCATCTTCTGCTTTAGCAACGTTATTATCGGCATCTTGCTTTGCTAGATTCTTATCATTGACTAACTTTTGAGCATTAGCCTGCTTTTGCTTAGCATTATTTAATTGATCTTGAGCTCTATTTAATTCTGTATTTGCATCATTAACATTTCCCTGAGCGTTTTGAATAACTTTTTGTTGATCAGAAATATTTTTCCGCGTTTGTTTAATATTTTCTGGGGTTGCTTGTTGCGCAAGTTTTTCTGCATTATCTAAGTTATTTTGCGCCTGCTTAACAGCCTCTTGTTTATTAGCTAAGTTTTTCTGACTATCTATTAATTTAGACTGCTGTGTAGTGTAAGCATTATTTGCTGTCTGTGCCTTTCCCTGAGCATCTGATAACGCTTGTTCTTTGCTATTTACATTTGATTGTGCACTATTAACCGCATTTTGTGCATCACTTACAGCGTCTTGAACCGTTTGGCTGGCTGACTCTGTAATAACAGTATTATTAGTTGCATCGGCACTCACTTTATTATTAGCACTCGCTAAAGTCGCAGCAGCCAATGTTGCAACAGCTACACTTGTATATCTTAATTTTTTCATTATTTACTCCTCCAACTATTTTCCCAATTTAGTACGCTTACATTCTAGTAAAACAATAACGTTTTTTCAAGTTTCTTTACAATTGTCTATAAACCTATTTATTTTTGATCTATAAAATGGAACAAGAATTCATGCTCTTGCTCCATTTTTTATTCTTAAACCAAAATCTCAACATCCCACGAATCAAGCAGCGTTTCAGGTGAATCCCCAGTCAAAAGGTCTCGATAACCCTTTTGAAATTCTACTGGTAATGGTTGTTTACCCTTTCCCATATTAAGGACAAAGTAAATATCCTGGCCCGCGGAATTTTGGCGTTTTGTTATCTCCAGTTCTGTCGGCTCTTTGGCTAACGCGGAAAGGTGCACATCATCAACAACATGCATAATAATCTTACGGAGACTAGCATGGTCAAGGCGACTACCGACATACCATGTTTTCCCCTTTGAATAAGTATTCTCAGTTACCGCGGGAGTCCCAGCATAAAATTCACTAGCGTATTTAGCCAAGACACGAGCGCCTTTAAGCCGAATTAAATCTGCTATTAAATGTCCCGTTAATTTATCCCCGGTCGTCATTGCTAATTTAACATCTTTATCAGGAAGGATTGCATCACTCTCTTCAACCCACAGTCCCATTACATCTTTTAATGGGCCAGGATAACCGCCCGGATAGATATTATCGGATTCATTTACCATTCCGGACATAAAACTAGTAATAAAATTACCACCGTTTGCAACATAATCTGTAATCTTCCTGCCTAAGCCATCCTTAATCATGTAAAGGACCGGAGCAACTACGAGATCATATTGGCTAAAATCATCGTCAACGGAAATGACATCAGTCGGAATATTCAGTTCATAAAATTGCCGGTAATAATCAAGAATAATTGGTACATATTTTAGGTCCTGAGTAATACCATCGACATACTCAAAAGACCAGAAATTACTCCAGTCAAAGATAAGGGCCACCCGCGCTTTAGTCTGAGAATTCTTAATAACCGGGCCCACTTTTCTTAAATCATGACCTAATTTCGCCACTTCCTTAAATGCCCGGGTATCAGTCCGGTTGGCATGACTAATCACGGCACCATGAAACTTTTCTGATCCGCCCAGTGCCTGCTTCAACTGGAAAAATTGAACGGTATCCGCACCATGCGCAACTGCCTGTAATTCTGTGGCCGCCATCTGCCCCGGACGCTTTAATGGGCTATATGGTTGCCAGTTAACTTGTGATGGCGTGGATTCCATCAACATAAACGGCTGGTGTTTTAAGGAACGCATCAAATCATATAAGAATGCTGGCTGATAAACCGGTGCATCATAAGCCGGATAACTATCATATGATATGATGTCTTGCGCACTCGCCCACTGCTGATAATCAATCATTTTATTGGGCAGACTATGAAAGTTAGTAGTGACTAAGGTCGTTGGATCATACTTTTCGATAATTCGCTTTTCCATCTTAAATAAATCAAGCATTTGGGTCGATTGAAAACGTAAATAATCAATTGAAAGTCCGGCGACAATTGTTTCCGATCCTTCTGGGCCCCATGCATCACCAAGTTCATTAGGCACAACAATCTCATCCCAGTCATGAATTGTATGACTCCACACATTCATATTCCATGCATGATTAAGATTATCTAAGCTTTGATAGCGCGCCTTCAACCATTGCCGAAATTCTGTTTGGCATTCTTCACAATAACAATTGCCACCATATTCATTATTAACATGCCAAGCAACAATATGCGGATTATCGCCATACCTTTTAGCAAGTTGTTCAACGAGATTTTTTGCTAAGCGCCGATAATTTTTACTGCTTGGGCAAAAGTTATGCCGGGCACCAAATACATGGCGACGTCCTTGGTAGTCGACCCGCGCAACATCTGGGTATTTCTTAAACATCCAGGCGGGCATCGCGGCGGTTGAAGTTGCAAGAACGATATCAAAATCAGCAGCCGTTAATTCTTTGATAATCTTATCAAGCTTGGTAAAATCATATTTTCCTTCCTGCGGTTCAAGCAAGGCCCATGAAAAAACATTGATCGTGGCGGAATTTATATCTGCCTGTTTAAATATTTTAATGTCTTCAGCCCACGTTTCTTCTGGCCACTGTTCCGGATTATAGTCGCCACCGTATAAGAAATGAGGTAATTCTCTCTTCATCATTTTCTCACCTTATTTAAATTCTACTGTTACTACTTTATCACCATGTTTAACAATCTTACCGGGAGTAAAACCAGCCGTTGCTTCAATATTATGCGGTTGCGCAAAGAAAGTAATTACCCAATCTTCGTACCCGCTTTGTTTAATCAATTCACGATCAAAGTCAAAGAGTAGCTGACCCTTTTTAACGATTTGCCCGTCATTATAATGGGCATTGAAGCCTTCACCACGCATGTTTACGGTCCCGACGCCAATATGAACAATCATTTCTAACCCCTTGTCAGAAGTAATGCCAAACGCATGCCGGGTGCCAAACGTAAAATTAATCTTCCCGTCAAATGGGGCGTACAACTTATCACTTGTTGGCTTAATAGCAAAGCCCTTGCCGGGGAACGGTTGACCATCACGATCGACAACTTCTTTCATGGCGACTAATTCTCCATCTGTTGGGGCATAAATCGTTTCTTCTTTAAGACCAGTCGATGATGTCGACACTTCACTTGTCAGTTCTCCTTGTGCTAATTTATCCTTTAATTCTTCAACTACTTCCGCATGAACTTCTTCACTCAATTTCACCTTAAAAAGGAAGACAAAAATTGATAAAACAGCTAATGCCAGCGGGATATAAAAGGCCATACTATCAAAAGTCCGAATATCATGACCTGTCATGTCAGCAGCAGTTGCGCTCCCCGTCATTCCGGCCGCGATTGCGATATAACCGACAAGTCCATTTGAGATCGCCCCTGTTAATTTATCAATCATTGGTCGCACAGCAAGAACTACCGCTTCATTTCGTTGACCAGACTTTAATTGGCCATATTCAATTGCATCCGT
>Ga0073906_1005782_pt1 | contig 10763 bp, 7 predicted proteins | sample Inofromicrocosms_FD_65485 | JGI IMG/M metagenome (GOLD analysis project Ga0073906, IMG submission 65485) | Mouse cecum microbial communities from Vienna, Austria - Inoculum for glucosamine and mucus D2O microcosms | ecosystem: Host-associated > Mammals > Digestive system > Large intestine > Cecum... | reverse complement strand
GTCCACCAGCACCCCCAGGGCGCAGGCGGTGGGGATCTGCTCGCTTTCCACGAAATACGCCGCCAGGTCCTCGGCAATCTCGCCGCCCAGAAGTCCCACGCTGCCGATATACGGCTCCTTCATCCCCAGGTCCTTGATGACGGTCAGCGTCCCGCTGCAGCCCACGGCAGCGCCCACATCCAGCTTGCCGTCCTCCCGGAGGGGGAGGTCCACCTGGGGATTGTGCACATAGCCCCGGACACAGCCCTGGCTGTCAGAGACCGCCAGCACCGTGCCCAGCGGCCCGCCGCCCTTGATCTGCAGCGTCAGGCTGGCGCCGTCCCCCTTCAGGGCGTTGCCCATCATGGAGGCGGCGGCCAGCGCCCGGCCCAGGGCGGCGGTGGCGACGGGCAGGGTTTTCTGCATATTCCGCGCCTGCTCGGTGAGGCTGCGGGTGGTAACGGCAACGGCCTTGACGGCGCCGCCGGCGGTCATCGCACGGACGAGCTTGTCCATCTCCTGTTGGCTCCTTTCTCAAAAACAGACTCGATTGGCCCTCAATCATCCGCAAAGGGATTGCCGATCTCCCCTTCCCGCTCCGGCCCGGCGGGAACCAGCGCCGGCTCCCTCTGCTTTTCAGCCGGCTTTTTCAGCGACACCCTTCCCGCCGGCGGCTCCTCCGGCAGAGCTGGCTCCTCCGCAGGCGGTTCCGGCTCTTTTGGCGGCAGCTCCAGATTGCGGCCCGTCTCCTTGTCAAACACGTGGGCCGCGCTGCCCCGGAAAACAAACCGCAGCGGCATCCCCCGTGTGTACCACACCCCGGACTCCGCCTCCTCCTCCGACACCGGCACCACGATCACCACGTCCCGCCCCTCCGCGTCCACATGGATGTGGATGGCGCTGCCCATCATCTCCGACACGTCCACCGTGGCGGCAATGCCGCCGGACGCCTCCGTCAGCTGGATGTGCTCCGGACGCACCCCCAGGGTCACGGCCTGGCTCTGTACGTCCCCCGCCAGCAGGCGGCGGCACTTCTCCGCCGACAGCGCCACCTGGGCTCCCCCCACGCTGACCGCGTAATCGTCCCCCGTCCGCTCCAGCCGGGCGTCAAAGAAGTTCATCTGGGGCGTGCCGATGAATCCGGCCACGAAGAGGTTGGCCGGGTGGTGGAACACCTCGTTGGGCGTCCCCACCTGCTGGACAAAGCCCTCCTTCATGATTACGATCCGGTCCCCCAGGGTCATGGCCTCCGTCTGGTCGTGGGTGACGTAGATGAAGGTGGTGTTCACCTTCTGGCGGAGCTTGATGATCTCCGAGCGCATCTGGTTGCGCAGCTTGGCGTCCAGGTTGCTCAGCGGCTCGTCCATCAAAAACACCTGGGGCTCCCGGACGATGGCCCGGCCGATGGCTACCCGCTGCCGCTGGCCGCCGGAGAGGGCCTTGGGCTTGCGCTTGAGCAGCTCCGTGATGTCCAGGATCTCCGCCGCCTCCCGGACCTTCTGGTCAATGACCCGCTTGGGGAACTTCCGCAGCCGCAGGCCGTAGGCGATGTTGTCGTAGACCGTCATATGGGGGTACAGGGCGTAATTCTGGAAGACCATGGCGATATCCCGGTCCTTGGGCGGCACCGTGTTCACCTTCTTCTCGCCGATGTACAGCTCCCCCTCGGTGATGACCTCCAGCCCCGCCACCATCCGCAGCGTGGTGGACTTGCCGCAGCCGGAGGGGCCCACCAGCACGATGAACTCCTTGTCCGCGATCTCCAGATCAAAGGACTGCACCGCCACCACGGTGTTGTCGTAGACCTTCTTGATTTTTCGTAAGCTCAAACTCGCCATATCTAGTCACCTTTGTCTTTGAACGCATTTTCCAGCCGCTCCTCCCGGCGCTTCTCCACAGCGGCCTCCACCTTCTCCGGAATCCTGGCCTTGGCCAGCCGGTACGTCCGAATCACCAGGCGGATGAACTGTACCAGCGCGAAGCAGGCCGGATAGAAGGCGAACAGACCCGCCAGCACCAGCAGCAGCGCCGCGTAATCCTCCGTCAGCCGGGCGGCGTTCTCCCAGTAGGGGTACATCACGCCGTTGGTCCGCATGGAGCGGCTGCCGAAATCCCGGATGACCTCCCACAGATGGCCCAGGGTATAGCGGCTGCTGTTTTCCACGATGTCCCCGGTCCCCACGGGGAAGTTTTCCTTCACCAGATTCTTGGCGAATCCGCTGATGGGGTCCGGCATGACCAGCTCATAGCAGCTGATCGCCGTATCCTCCTGCAGCCGGGACAGGGCGGAGTAGGACAGGAAAATGCCGCTGTCGCCGCTGTACGCCTTCCTGGTGGCAAAATCCTCCTCACGGGCGATGACGCCGGACACCACAAAGGGCTCGCCGTTGATGGTCATGGTCATTCCCGTCAGGTCCGTGCCGCCGAAGAGCTTCCAGGCGGTCTCCTCGTCCAGCACCACCAGATCGTCCATCAGGTCCCCGCCCTGAATATAGGAACCGCTGCGCAGCGCCAGGGGATGGAAGTGGAAGAAATCCCCCCCCACGCCGACGGCCCCCACCGAGGCGGAGGCCCCGGTGTTCCCGGCGGCGGTCACCGCGGCCATGCCGCAGTAGGCGTCCAGGTACAGGCTGCCGTTTTCCGGCGCCTCCAGGGACTGCTCCACCAGCTTGCTGTCCAGGGTCTGGCGGAACTTGAAGATATCCTCCTCCGACTTGCCCTGGCCCACCGGCAGGAAGCAGCCGATCTGGGCGAACCGGGTCTCCGTACCGCCCCGAAAGCGGTCCGCGGCGGTCATGGACACCAGCGTATGGCGCACGATCCGCAGCCCGGCCAGGGACGCGGCTGAAGACAGGAGCAGCACCGCGATCAGCACAGTCATCAACCACTGCTTAAAGCCGAAGCCCTTCACAGCGGGAACGATCCGGCTCAAAATCCTCCTCATGACGGGTTCTCCACCATCCTGACCTGGGTACCGGCATCCAACGGCTTGCTGGACGTGGTGATGACATAGTCGTTGGCCGCCAGGCCGGTAACCGCCACATTGTTGTCATCCTGGCTGAGCACCTGCACATCCGCCCGGGTGGCGGTGTAGCGGTTGCCCAGAGGCGTGCTCCTGCTGGAAACCACCAGGACGAAATTGCCGTTGGTGTCCTCCCGCAGGGCGCTCTTGGGCACAATGGTGTCAAAGTTGGCGCTCTTCTGGCCGATGGACAGGCTGATCGTGGTCCCCGCCTCAATGTCGCCGGTGATGCGGAAGATCAGCAGCTTTTTCTGTCCGGCGCCCTCCGGGTCGGCGGTGATGGCCTCCAGGGTGGCCTTGATATCGTTGCCCCAGTAGTAGTTGCTCACATCGGCCTCGTCGCCGATCTTCACCTGCTTGGCCTGCTCGTTGGTCACGGAGACCTTGATGGTGAAGCCCCGGTCCACCACGTCGATGACCGCCATAGCCTCCCCCGGCGTGGTGTCCTTGCCGGCGGTGACGTTGATGGACTTGACCACCCCGGCCACCTTGGATTTGATCTCCGTCTCCGTGGTGTCGGCCTGGTACTTGGCCACCAGCTCCCGCTGCTTGTCAATGGCCAGGCGCTGGGATTCCAGGTCCAGATTGTCCATCTGCTTGGTGATGTCCTTGCCGGAGAGGGCCGTCTCCAGCTCCCGCTGCTTCGCGTCGATGGTCTCCACAGCCGCCTTGTAGACCTCCTGCTTCTTCTCCAGCTCCGTCAGCTTCTCCTCCAGGGTCTTGATGTTGGCCTCCTGCTCCCGCTTGGAGGACTCGTAGACCTTGATCTGCTCCTTCAGCTGGGAGTTGGCACCGGAGAGGGCGTCCAGCTCCGCCTGGGCGTCCCGCAGCTGGGACTGGGCCGTGTCCCGGTCGGCACGGGCCTTGTCCAGCTTGTTCTGGATGTTCTGGCGCTTATTGCCGGCGCTGCCGTCGGCGTCCTGGGCGTCCTTCCGGGCCTCCTGCAGGGCGGCCTGCTTCTCGCTGACCGCCTTCTGCTTCTCCGCCACCGCCGCCTGCTTGGCGGCAATGGCCTCCTGGTCCGCCTTCAGCACGCTGTACGCCTTCTGGAAATCCGACGGCTTTGCGGTCTCGCCGTCCTCGTCCCCGCCGGAGGTATGCTGGGCGAGATATGCCTCGATATAGCTCTTCAGCTGGGTCCGGTCGCTCTCGCTGGCGTCGGGATAGACGCTGCGCACCGCCGCCAGCAGGCGGTTATAGGTGTCCCGGTAGGCCACGTAGTCGCTGTTCAATGTGGCCTGGGCGGCATTCACCTCGGCCTGGGCGGCGCTCAGGTCGGACTGTGCGGCGTTCAGGGCGGTCTGTGCCGCGGAGATCTGTTTGTCATAGTTGATCTCCCCGGACACATCCAGCTCGCTGAGCTGCTCCGCGTATCCCTCCGCCGCGGTCTCCAGCTCCTTGATCCTGCCGGTCAGCTCATCCACCTTGGCCTTGGCCGCGGTGTACTCCTCGCTGTCCTCCTGGAGGGCCTGCAGCTCGCCCAGCAGCAGCTCCACCTGATTGAGCTGGGACTTGGCGCTGGCCAGCTCCCCCTTGGCGTAGGAGATATCCGTGTCCGTGACCTTGTTGGTGTCCCGCTCGTGGACGGCCTTTTCCAGGTCCAGGCGGAGGTTTTTCACCGTCAGGTCATTTTCCGCGTAGCCCTTGGACAGCTCCAAAATCTTTTTCTGATAGGCCAGCTCCGCCTCGGCCAGGGCGTTCTGGGCCTCCCGCATCTCCTGGCTCTCCATGTCGCCCATGACGAACAGCAGCGTCCCCTCCTCCACCTTCTCCCCGGTCTTCACGCATACGGAGCGGACCTCACGGGTCTGCTCGATCATGACCTCATAGCTCTCGTTGGCGGCGACGGTGCCGCTGCCGCGGATCTTGGCGTTGATGGTGCCGGACTGCACCACCTGGGTGGCCACCTCCGGCAGGGAGTGGTTCATGATGGTCTGGGAGAAAAAGGTCAGCAGCAGCATAATCACCAGGAAGATGATGGCTATGGTTTTGATCAGTTCCCGCTTTTTCGATTTTTCCTGTACATCCACAGTGTTTCGTCCTCCTTATCAGCCCTTTACAGAGCCTTGATGGGCAATGCCCTCCACCAGATAGTCCTCCCCGTGGAGGAACAGCAGCAGGCAGGGCACCATATAGATCGTCGCAATGGCAAAGGCCAGTCCCACCTCATTGGCGTTGATGGTGGAAAGATACACGCTCAGCGGCTGCTGGGCCGCGTCCTTGAGCAGGATAATGGGCTGCTCGACCATGTTCCAGTAGTCGATGAACACCAGGATGGCCACCGAGTACAGGGCGCTGCGGCACTGGGGCAGGCAGATGTCGGTGAACACCTGCCACTCGCTGGAGCCGTCCAGCTTGGCGGCCTCGATCAGCGACGAGGGGATCCGGCGCATGGATTTCGTCAGCAGGAACACGGAAAAGGGGGCGAACATGCCCGGAAAGATAATGGCCCACCGGGTGTCCAGCAGGCCCAGCCAGTCGCTGACCAGATAGTTGGGCACCAGCGTCACCTGGTAGGGCATGAGCATCAGTATGACGTAGAAGAAGAACAGAAAGCTGCGCACCTTTCCCCGCCAGCGGGTGAAGCCGTAGGCCGTCACCGAGGCCACCGCCAATTGCAGCAGCACAATCGGGATCACCAGGATCACTGAGTTCCAGAACTTCAGCAGGTAGTCTGGGCTCTTGATCAGGGTGGTGATGTACTGGCTGAAGGTCACCTTGTCCGGGATGAACTTCAGATTCACCGTCTCCGCGATGTAGGTCTTCCCCTCGCTGCCGGAGGCGTTCTTGAACACCTGCCCGTAGTTGGCGCTGATCTCGCTCTGGGTCATGAAGGAGTTGGTGATGGTCAGCACCGTGGGCATCAGGAAGGCCAGGGCGAAGCAGGCCGCGATGATCGTCAGAACCGTCCGGGCCAGATAGCGGTTTTTTACCATATCAACCCTCCACATCCTTTCCGAAAATATCCTCCGCCTTGAACAGCAGGGCAATCAGCGCCACCATCACCAGGGCCAGCACCACTGCCGCGGACGCCATTTTCTGGTAGTCCGGCTGCTCAAAGACGTTGTTCATAAAGTGCTGCATCATGTACAGCCCCACGTAGGGGTAATTCCCGGTGAGCAGATAGATCTCCCGGAACACCTTAAAGGAGTTGATGATGGACAATATCGCCACAAACAGCACCGTGGGGGAGAGGTAGCGCAGCTTGATGTTGAAAAACTTGTGGGCCGCGGACGCGCCCTCCACGTCGGCCACCTCCAGCAGCTCCTTGGGGATGTTGTTCAGCGCCGCCATGAAGAGGATCATGTTGTAGCCCAGGTTCTTCCACAGAAACAGCACCACGATCACCAGCAGACAGTAGGGGGAGTTGAGCCAGTCCACCGGCTCCACCCCGAAATTGGCCAGCACCACGTTCAGCGTGCCCCGGTAGTGGAACACCACCTGCCAGATCAGCACCACCGACGCCACCGGCACCATCATGGGGCTTAAAAAGAAGGTGCGGAACAGACTCTTGCAGGGGATCCGGCACTCCAGCAGCAGGGCCAGCGCCAGGCTCAGCACCACCGCCAGCGGCACCGCCATGACGGAAAAGAGGGCGGTATTTTTGGCCGCCGTCTGGAAGGAGGAATTTTTCAGCACAGCGATAAAGTTGTCCAGCCCCACGAATTCCGGATTCAGGGGGCTGCGGATGACGGAGTAGTACACCACCACCAGGAAGGGGGCGATGAAAAACAGCGTCACGCCGGTCACGCTGGGCCCCAGAAACCCTATGCTGCACAAAAGGTCCTTCACCTGGGCGTTGCCGCCGTCCCAAAGCCGCCTGGCCTTCCGGACGCCTCGGAGGCCCCGGACCGTCCGCTTCTGACGCGGAGGTCCGGGGTCCCGTTTTTTGTTCTGCAGTCTGTCAGCGATTTTCATTGATATACAGATTCACCCGGTCCTGGATGTTCTTCACAGCCTCATCCAGGCTCTTGTCGCCGGAGAAGTAGGGGCCCGCCTGCTCGGTGACGATATCGAACATGCTGGCGTCGTAGTCAACAATGGAATCAATGGCGTTGTACAGCTCCATGATCTGGTCGTACTCCTGCTGGGTGGTGGCGACGATGTCGATGTTCAGGCTGCCCCAGCCCCAGCCGCTTTTGGTCTCCTCAATGGGGTTGCCCTCGGCGTCCAGGATATTCTTGCCGTCGGCGTCGGTGATATACTCCTTCTCCATCGCGTCCGCCGCCATCTTGTCAAAGGCCGCCTTGTTGCTGGGGAAGTACCAGTACCCGCCGTACCGGCTGTCCTCGTCCTCCTGGGGCAGCAGCATCTGCCGGACAAAGCTCCACGCGCCCTCCTTATCCTTGCAGGTGGTGGAGATGGCCATGCCGTGGGCGATGTTGAACGCGCTGCCCACGCCGCCGTCCTCTCTGGGGAAGCCCACGTAGGAGATATACTCCCCCGGCTTTACCCGCTGGCTGGCATTGTTCGGGTAGTCGTCCGAAATGGTCATCGAGCCCGTCATGGACCCAACCCCTATGGACGTATAGGTGCCGCCGCTGCCGCCGAACCGGATGGCGTCCGTATCCACCGTATACAGGGCCTCGCTGCCGCCGAAGATGGCCTCATACATCTGGATGTCATTGAAGCCGGAGAGGTACAGGGTCTGGAGCATCTGCTTGCCGTTGGCGATACGGGTGGGCTCGTCGTCAGCCTCATCCCAGTTGTAGTTGTCGTAGTCAAACTCCGCCGGGAAGCTGTTGCAGAACTCCAGCGCCGCCTTAAAGCTGTCGCTGTCAAAGTGGCTCTCGCCGGTCTCCCAGTCCACGTAGCTGTCCAGGTTCATAGCCATCAGGGCGGTGAGCATCTCCGACTTGGTATCGGTCTCGCCGAAGATGGCGCAGCCGTCGGGCATGGTAGCCAGGGCCTCCTGCAGCTCCTTCAAAGTCCAGCCCATGCGGTCGCCCACCACCTTGCGGGAGCCGATGGCGGTGGTGATGGCGAAGGAGTCGAAGACCTGATAGAGCTTGCCGTTGATCTCGGCGGCCTTGAAGACGTTTTCCATCAGGTCCTCCCGGCTGATGTCGGGGTCCGCGTCGATCATGGCCCACAGGTCCTCCAGATAGCCCTTGGCGGCATAGCGGCTGACGGGCAGGCTGTCGGTGCTGAGGATGTCGGGGATGTTCCCGGCCACGATCTCCGTGTTCAGCTTGGTCATGCCCGCCTGATAGTCGTCAGCAGTATTGTACTCCGAATAGTCCCGGATCTCAATGCGGTACTTGTCGCTCTTTTTGTTGAAGTCGATGATGCTGGCCCGGGTCTGCTGGTCGATGTACATGCCGGCATAGGTGAGGACGGTCTTGTCCGCCAGAGCAGAGGCATCGGTCTCCGTGAGCAGGGCCAGCTCCGTTCTGCTGCCCTCGCTGCCCCAGGTGCGGGTCATAGCCACCACCCGGCCGTCCTCCAGGAAAGAGAAAAACTCCACGTCGTCCACGTTGATGTCGGCGGCGCTCCAGCTCAGCAGCCGCTCGCCCTCCTGGGACTCGGCCTTGTAGCCGTAGAGGGAGTCGCCGCTGTCGTAGTAGAAGAGGTAGTCCCCCGCGCCGTCGTGGAGGGAACCGCCGCTGACCGGCATGGGGTACTCCTCGCCCCACTGCTTGCCCTCCACGTCGATGACCCGCATGGTGATCTTCGTCTCCTCCACGCTCCGGTCATAATAGCGGCTGGCGATCCTGCCGTCATTGAGCCGGATCAGGTCCCAGACGTCGCCCTCCAGGGTGAAGAGGACGTTTCCGTCCTTGATTACGGCCACGCCCGACTTGTTATTCTCCGTGTCCTGATAGCAGGCGTAGATGTTGCCGCTGTCGTCCGTCGCGGTGTCGCCGATATAGTTGGAGTTGAGCTGCTCCTGCAGGCTGCCGGCCTCCACCCGTTCCAGCTCCGTGCCGGTGGAATCCAGCTTCCGCTGGACCTGCTTGTCATCGCTGCCGGTCTGGTAGTTCCACTTGTCGTCCTTGGTCTCGTCGAAGTCCGCCGGCAAGTCGTAGTTGTAGATGGTCGCCTCCTCGGTCAGCCACAGGGAGCCGTCCTCCCCGGCGCGGATGCTGCGGATGTTGTACCAGCCCTCGCCCCCCTCAAGCTCATAGGCGGGCTTGAAGTTCTCCAGCTCTACAGCCTGCCCGCCGCCCTCCAGGGGGACCCGGTAGATGCCGGTCCTGGAGTCGTAGTTGGTGTAGGTCTCCCCGGTATCGGGGTCCGTCTCCTCCGTCTCGGTGCTGGTCTCGGCCACGATGTACACATTCTTGCCGTCGCAGCAGGCGCTGTTGACGTAGTCCACGTCCAGCCCCAGGTCGATGAACTCCGGGACGTAGACGGCGCCGCTGAGCTGGTCGGCGTCGCCGCCGTCCTTGCCGCCGCCGCAGGCCGCCAGTCCTAAAACGATGCACAGGGCCAGCAGCAGCGCCGTCAGCCTGTTGGAATGTCTCCTCATAATGGTCCTCCTTGTTCTTGGGATTCAGGATATGTTTCTATTGTACTGAGCTGTGCATCAAACTTGCATCATTCTTTTATCACTCCGGTTACATTTTCCATTAAGAATTGATTAAGGACACTTCTGGTTTCTATGGCGATCTTCCCAATTGCCGGGAGGAACGCCCTCTCCGTCACGGCTGGCGCCGCGCCGCCTCCCCCTAAAGTTTCATAAGATAAAAAATAAGCAGAACGGTCTGGAAAATCCTTTCGCCGCCGTCCTGCTTATTTTTTATGCCCGGCGGTACTTCAGGGCCGCCGTTCGTCCTGTATGGTTTTCATCTCCATAGCGTTCATGTCGTACAATTCTGCATACCCCTCGCCCTCAAGCCGCAGATAGAGAGGCTCTTGCGGATAAAAGCGGGATGTCATGACCTGTTCGCCGTCATTCAGGAAGAGCTCCAGATTGACATTGAACGGGCTGTACTGGTAGTAAACATGGTAATTCCCGCGATGCCAGCACAGACCGTTGGGGTCGTTCATCCAGCCGCAGGGCGGCATCAGGTGGAACTTCTGACGCCACGGGCCGGTGGAAACGCGGTGAAGCTCCCAGGCTTCCACACGGTTGACCAGAAGATTCAGGTCCTTGTGCAGTCGATTCATGGTTTCCCTTCTTTCTGACCGGGGAGAGGGCTGGACAAAGGCCGTCCCCCCGGTGTCTGTCTCATACTTGACGTATCCCTGTGCGAATCGGTTAAAAGGATGCCTGCCCAGCGTTCAGCTCTGGGCAGGCACAAAATGGATCGTCGATTCCCTTACGATCACGCGCGATTCCAGCTCGTACATCTGCGCAGGCACACCGTCGTGCATCTGCGCCAGCAGCACCTCTACAGCTTTTTTCCCAATCTCTTCTAACGGCTGGGCGCGGACTGAGCTTTTGGGGGCACTGGAGCAGTCCGGACCTGCTGCACTGGACGCAGCAGCCTGTCCTGCCAATCCGACCGCAGATTTCGGTTGGCAGCACTGCCTGAGCGTCCCGCGGGAGCTGCACTGGGCGAACGGCAGATTGACCGCCTGGCCTGTGCGGGAACTGGAGCGGCTGCGGAAAGGTATCCGGACCATTGATTTTTCAGGCGCAGTGCGGCGGGCGGTTGGTCCGGCCCTGGACCTGGAGCTGGAAAACCACGGCAGTCGCTTGACAGCCGCGCTGGAGGGGGCGGCGGTCATTTGCTGGGAGGACGGGCTGCTCACGCTGACCCTGGAGGAGCAGATCGCCCTTCTTCACCGCCTGCCCCACTTGGACATGGCTCTT
>Ga0073906_1005781_pt1 | contig 10765 bp, 7 predicted proteins | sample Inofromicrocosms_FD_65485 | JGI IMG/M metagenome (GOLD analysis project Ga0073906, IMG submission 65485) | Mouse cecum microbial communities from Vienna, Austria - Inoculum for glucosamine and mucus D2O microcosms | ecosystem: Host-associated > Mammals > Digestive system > Large intestine > Cecum... | reverse complement strand
TCTGTGTCGGAAACAGCATGATAATTAATGTTCCAAACATCATTAGAGAAGTTACTAAAATTGTACTGTATCGAAAAACTGATTGAAGCCTTTTTAAATTTCCTGCTCCATAATTAAATCGCATAATGGGCAAACAGCCTTGTATTAATCCATTAATAGTCATAATAATTAACTGCTGTACTTTAAAATATGCTCCAAAAAAAGCAATGCTCGTATCTGAATATGCGACTAAAAACAGATTTGCAATCGTTACGGTAAAAGCGTTTAGGGCATTCATAATAAAAGAAGGCAGCCCTAAAATAATTATTTTTTGTACAACGCTCCATTCAAAACAAAATCCAACTGTTTTAAGTGCTATTTTATGTTTTGCTTTTAAAAACATAATAAATGCCAAAACCATTGAAACAGAATATCCCAAAACTGTTGCCGTAGCAGCTCCTTTAATACCCATTGCCGGGAAAAAACCTATTCCAAAAATAAGAAGTGGGTCAAAAATGAAATTGGTTATAACACCCGTCAGTTGAAACAACATGGGTTCAATCATGTTCTCGGTTGCCTGTATCATTTTTTGAATAACGATATGAACCATGTTTGGTATCTGCATGAAAGAACAAACACCCATATACTCCATGCACAAAGTATAAATATCGTTATTTTCAGTAAACGATTTGAAGTATTGGGGTATAATTAGTAATACCGTTATATTTAAAATAATGCCAACCAAAAAGGAAAGGATCAGTCCAAGGGTAACCGTTTTATTTGCTTCTTCTTGTTCACGTTTTCCAAGATGTCCCGCAATTATGACATTTATACCAACCCCAATCCAAATAGATACCGCATTCATTAATGTTGTGATTGGAAAAGACAGAGAAGCAGCCGTTAATGCGTTCTCGCTTAACCGGGCGACAAAAACACTGTCTAACAAATTGTATGAATATTGAAGAAACATGGAAAAATAGTGGCGGTAATGACATTTCAAAAATCAGCTTTCCAATTGGCATAACTTCCATTTTATTTTCAGCCATCATATATCCTCCAAAATTTGATAAACATTTTCCGAATTATAACAACAAAAAGCCACACAGTTATCAAACTGATAACTGTGTGGCAAAAAGATGACATATCAATCTGGAAAAGTCCACTCAAAATTTTACAAAAAAATTATAAGGAATTTTTTTTTGCTTGTCAATAGTTTTTTAAAAATGTTAAGGTTAAGGTTAATTGCAAAAAGAAAATATAAATATTACGTCATATCTTCAGCAGGCAGGAACACAAGCCCCGCAAATTCTTCTTTATGCCTTTCTCAGACTATCAACGCCAAACAGCCAAATCAAGGACGTAAACGCCACTAAAGCGGTAAATCCTTGACTTGGCTGTCTGCCGTTGATAAAGGGTAATTAAGGCATAAATGAATATCTATGTTGTATCAACCTCTTTTCCCTTCCATTTCCCGAAGCTGTCCCTTTTTATCGCGTATTCTGTTGTGGGTAATATATCCTGCCTGCTCCAGTTCGTGTATAATCGTTGTAATAGCGTCTAACCCCTCTTTGTTGATATAAGCTAACCCTTGCAGGGTAAAATTCCATTCCGGGGGCAATGAGAGCATTTGACAGAGCAATACTTTTGCCCGCAGGGATAACTGGCGGTTGCGTAAGTGGGTATTTCCGCGAGCAACGAGTCAAAGTCAAGCTGGCTTGACCCTGACGACTGCCGCGAGAGTCGAATGCCCAAGGGGGATTCGACATGGCATGATTGTATAATCTTTAACTTTTTCTACTCTGAATACTGGTACTATAGGCTTGTCCTTTCTTTTTGTGCAAAAGCCGAAGTCCACAGCTTTGAGGTTCGTGTGGGTATGCGTCTTAGTGATTATGTTGTGCGTGTTCTGATTTACTACAATCTTCCCGATTTGCTTCACCAAAACGCTGGAAGTGGACAACTTCGCGTGCCCTTAAGAAACGGATAGGGTCTGCAATTTCAGGGTCTTTAATTAATCTTAATATATTATCATAAGTGGTACGTGCTTTCTGTTCTGCTGCCATATCCTCATATAAATCGGTAATGGTATCACCTTTACTCTGGAATTCGCATGCATTAAATGGAATACCAGCTGCCGCAGTTGGCCATATTGCAAGTGTATGGTCAACATAATATTTATCAAAACCAGATGCTTTGATTTCTTCAGGAGTAAGGTCTTTAGTAAGCTGGCGTACAATAGTTGCAACCATTTCAAGGTGCGCAAGTTCTTCTGTACCTATATCTGTAAGTGTCCCGATTGCTTTTCTGTTTTCCATGCTGTATCTCTGTGAAAGATAGCGCATAGAAGCGCCTATTTCGCCATCAGGGCCGCCATACTGGCTAATAATAATCTGGGCTGCTTTTGCATTTGGCTTGGTAATATTTACAGGGTATTGCAGCCTTCTTTCATAGTTCCACATATACTAATCTCCTTTCTATTCCCAAGGCCAAGGTTCTTTAACCCATTCCCAGTAACATGAATTATCTACATTATCATTTAAAAGAGGCCCATATTTATGTGTGTATTCATCAAGTGCCTCCTTGCGTGCTTTTTTTAGTTCCTGGTAGTATGCAAGTGCATCCTGGTCACATGGATGTGTATCAAGAAAAAGAACTAATTCATCAATGCCAAAACTTACCTGTGAAATATAGAGAAGAAGTTTGTTTTTGTCCTGGTTCATTGTGCACCCCCCTGTCCTTTACAATATCCACGTGGAATACATCCATAGAACGGCAGGTCAAGCGGAGGGAATATTGTACCCTGCTGCAGTCCCTTGCAAAGGTCATAGACTTTGCACCACTGCTGCCAAGGTACATAACCTATAGCTAACGCCATGCCTTTTAATGGGTCATTATATAGACTGGAATCTGCATCACAGCCTGGATTACATCCACAAGGCGGCTTATCATTGCCGCATCCACAAGATGGTTTATTGTTGCCGCATCCACAAGATGGTTTATTGTTGCCACAGCCGCAGGATGGTTTATCATTGCCACAGCCACAAGGTGGCTTATTATTGTCACAGCCACAAGATGGTTTATTACTTCCACATTCCATATTGCAACTAGTATCAAATCCACAATCAAAAGCTGGAGCAGATTTTATGTTGCAATTTGAATTATTTGCTGAATTACCATTCTGGTTAAAATTGCAATTCATTTTACGCCCAAAATCATTTGGACGTCTTAAATTCATGTTGTTCATAAGAAGTATCCTTTCTGTTAAAATTGACGGGAATTATTTTCCGTACTAATTAATATATATGTAATTTTGGGGTAATTGTTACTTTTTAGTACAGGCATAATAATGGGAAAACTTTAATGCCATTAGTTTTGACCCTGGTATCATTATAGAGTTGTTGCACTTTTATTTAAGTGTTATAATTTAAAAACAGGAAATAGCAAATATATGAAAATTTGCAAACATTTTTTATAATGTTTTTATAGTATAATCCAGGAATGGGGGATAATTATGGCTAAAATAGTGAGGCGTGGTTATGTGCCAGGTGATGAAAAGGAATTTGGGAAAAAAGCTTTAGAGAAAATAAATGTAGCAGCAAATGATATATATTATCTTTTAAACCGTGGTTATAATATGAAAAGTGCTTCTGTATTTACTGGAAACCATTATATGCTGTCAGAGCGGCAGAGGCTTGCACTTGCGCGTATGGTATCACAGGAGGAACAGTTAAATATACGTGCTGCAAAGTGCAGGGCAGTTTTAGATAAGGGTGAAACAGTCTTTATTGATGGTTTTAATACAATTATAACATTAGAGATAGCACTTTCAGGAACTACTCTTTTAAAATGTATGGATGGAACAGTACGTGACCTGGCAGGTTTAAGAGGGACATACAGCCTTATAGATAAGACACCAGAAGCAATACAGCTTATAGGAAAAGAACTGGAAAGTATGGAAATTTCAAAGGCAGTATTTTATATGGATGCGCCTGTATCTAATACTGGAAGGCTTGCAGCTTGTATACATGGGGAACTTGTGATGTATCCATTTGAAGTAGAAACAGAAGTGATTAATAATGTTGATTCCGTATTATCTGGTTTAAGCAATGTGATAACAGGGGATGCAATTATACTGGATAAATGTACAAGCTGGATAAATTTTACCAGAAACATAATTGACAAAGAATTTCCAGGATATCCTTATGTAGAACTGGACAGTATATAGGATAATTTACAGTTATCTGGTGTTGGTTTGTAGATGACATACGCAAGGTTTCAATGTTCCACTGAAAACTTGCTGTCTGCTGGTAAAATTCCAGAAAAAAACATAAACCAGCAGATTTAGCAGGATAACTGTAAATTATAACGTGTCTGGGAATTTATGAGACAGACGTGACAGTTTTTGAATAAAGTATTGACTTTTAACAAATACTATGCTATATTTTAAACAAACATATGAATAATTGTTCATATGAATAGACACAGAAGGATTTTTTGTATAAATCTATAAAGTTAAGGGGGTATAGCATGAAGAAGAAATATTCAATTACTGGAATAGACTGCGCTAATTGTGCAGCTAAACTAGAAGCTAAAATGAATAACCTTCCAGAAGTAAATAATGTAGTATTAACATTTGCAACAGGCCAGTTATTAGTGGATGCTGATGATTTAGACAAGGCACTGGAAGTTTTAAGGGAACTGGCGGAGAAAGAAGAACCAGGTACAATAATAGAAGATTTAAACCGTACAGATGGACATAACCATACACACCATCATGATGGGCATGAACATGGACATCATCACCACCATGATGGGGAGCACCAGCATAACCACGGTGGATGTACATGTGGATGTTGTAATAGTGAGGAACATATACACAGCCATAGTAAGAAAACAACCCTTTTATCTGCTTTTCTTGATGAGAAGAAGGAGCTTGCAGGTATCGGGGCAGGTATAGTATTTTTTGCAGCAGGCATTGCAGCAGAGAATTTTACAAATTCTGCAATAATATATATTTCACTTTTTATAATATCTTATATTATACTTGGCGGGGAAGTTCTGGCAACTGCTGTTAAAAATCTTTTCAGGGGCAAAGTTTTTGATGAAAACTTTTTAATGGGAATTGCAACAATAGGTGCATTTGTTATAGGGGAATATCCAGAAGCGGCAGGTGTAATGCTTTTTTATAGAATTGGTGAACTTTTTGAAGATGTAGCTGTTGGAAGAAGCAGGAAGCAGATAATGGATGCTGTTGATATGAGACCAGAAACAGTAAGGCTTATGGTTAATGGAAAGCCTGTTGTATGTAATCCTGCTGATGTAAAACCTGGTGATATAATTGAGGTAAGGGCGGGTGACAGGATACCACTTGATGGTATTGTAACAGAAGGTGAAAGCAGAATTGATACATCAGCTGTAACTGGTGAGCCTGTCCCTGTTGCTATAAGTGAAGGGAGCCAGGTGTTATCAGGCTGTGTTAATATTTCAGGGGTAATATATTTAAAAGTTGAAAAAATACTTGAGGAGTCAATGGTCAGCCGTATTCTTGAAGCAGTAGAAAATGCTGCTGCTTCAAAACCGCATATTGACAGGTTTATAACAAAGTTTGCAAGTATTTACACACCAATAGTTGTACTTGCAGCTGTACTTACAGCGGTTGTGCCTTCCCTGGTTACTGGAAACTGGAGTTACTGGGTTTATACAGCACTTACATTTCTTGTAATAAGCTGTCCTTGTGCATTGGTGCTTAGTGTACCTCTTGCATTTTTTGCAGGAATTGGTGCAGGTTCTAAAAAAGGTATATTATTTAAAGGCGGTGTTTCACTCGAAACCCTTGCAGGGATTAAAGCAGTTGTAATGGATAAGACAGGGACTGTTACAAAAGGAAACTTCAGTGTAGCTGCAATTATGCCAGAAAATGCAAATGGGATAACAGAAGAAAAACTTCTTGCATATGCAGGATGTGCGGAAAAACTGTCAACACATCCTATAGCAACAAGCATAATGAAAGAAGTGGAAAGCAGGGGCATATATATTCCTGCAGCCAGCAGCATAAAAGAAATAACAGGCAAAGGCATGGAAGTATCATTACAGGATGGAGGCATGGTTTTATGTGGCAGCAGGCAGCTTCTTGAAACAAATGGAATAAAGATACCAGCAAAAGAAAGCAGGGTATATGGGACAGAAGTATTTATCTCATTTGATGGAAAATATGCAGGACATATAATTATAAATGATACTATTAAAGAAGATTCAAAACACGCAGTTTCAGAAATGAAGAAATATGGTTTATGGACAGCAATGCTTACAGGTGATGCAGAGGAAAACGCAAAGAACGTGTCAATGGTTACTGGAATAGATGAAGTGTTTGCACGCCAGATGCCACAGGATAAAATTGATAACCTTACTAAAATACGCAATAAACATGGAGCAGTAATGTTTATTGGTGACGGGATAAATGATGCGCCAGTCCTTGCTGGTGCAGATGTAGGCGCTGCAATGGGAAGTGGTGCAGATGCAGCAATAGAAGCAGCAGATGTAGTATTTATGAATTCAAACTTAAGTTCAGTACCTGAAAGTATAAAAATTGCCAAAAAGACTAAAACAGTAGCTATGGAAAACGTTATAGGTGCACTTGTAATTAAAGCCATTGTAATGGTACTTGGATTTGCAGGGATTGCATCAATGTGGATGGCTGTCTTTGCAGATTCGGGAGTTGCAATGCTTTGTGTGCTGAATGCAACAAGGATTTTATTTAACCAGAAGTACCAGGAAAACGGGTTTGAAGCAATTCCAAAGACATCAGCCTGAAAAAGTTATTTGTCCATAGTTTCCAGGTGTGTTCCAGAAAACCTGGCATATGCCAGGCGTTCTGGAATATCTGGAAAAATTATGTATTGTCTGGTGGTCCTGGGAGCTATTTTTGCTTGTTATTTTTAATTTTTCCACCAGGTACTATGGCAACCGCTTTAAAAGCACACTGTTTAAAAGTATTGCCTGTAACTTTATTTATAACTGCATTTTCACGTACATACAGCCCTGCTCTTTTGGCGTTTGTAACTTTGTTATTATATACAGAGCCTGTAACTTTTGAACTTAATACAGATATTCCATCTTCTTTTACATTTTTAATTGTATTGGAATGGATATTGTTTACAATAGAGCCAACACGGAGATAAATACCATGCTGGCTTGATTTTGTAATTGAGTTTTCACAGATATCACCATAAACCCTTGCATGTGTATCCACATAAATGCCAACATGTGCACCAACTTTACCACCTTTTGCGATTTCCTTTTTCCATTCCTTGCTAGGCTTATATGTCCCGATATTATATAAGGTGTTTCCTTCAATATTTCCCTTTACAAATGCTTTATCCTGGTTGGCGCTGGTTTCCTTCTTGCCGCTTGGTCCAGAATAAAGGGCAATGCCAGAATAAGAAACATTTTTAATTGTATTATTGGTAATCTTTTTAGCATAGGTTTTATATGCCTTTTTGCCAGGTCCTTCATCTGCATTTATCATAATTGCAACATTGCCGTTAAAACCATCATCCCTGCCGCCAATGCCGTCAAGCATGTTTCCGTCTATTGCATTAACATGGGAAGCATGGTAAATCCCGATGCCCTGTCCTTTTACATTTTTAAGTGTATTTTCCTTTATATCACCGTCAATAGGGCTTAAACCAGCATAAATACCTGTTGCTTTGCAGTTTTTAATAGTGTTATTTGCAATATCGCCTTTTAAATTTGAATTATAAATATATATTGCTATTTCTGTAGATTTGGTAATGGTATTTTCTTCAATATTTCCTTCAAATTCAGCACCAAGAAGTGTAATAGACCATTTTTTTGAATTGTTAACAGTATTTCCACTCAGGGAACATTGTTTATTAACACCTTTAACTACAATCCCGCCATATGGAGGGTTTTCAATGACAGTATCTTTTATTGAAACATTGTCACTCCCATTAACAAGTATTCCTGAACCGTTAAATATGCCGCCCTCAACAACTGCATTTTCGGCATTTCTGATACGGATTGCATATTCCCCTGTACTTTTACAATTAATATTAGCATCTTCATCAAAACTAAGTGTAGTATAACTTGGAATTTCAATCGTGGAGTCAAGCTTATAATTACCAGCTTTAACTGATATTATATAAGGTTCATCCTCTGATGCCTCACTTCTGGCATCGCCAAGCATATTCTTTATATCCTTGATGCTTGATGCTGTCACTTCGTTTGCATTTGCAATACTGTTACTGGCATTTAATGAAATAAATGCGGCAGAGCAGATAAAGCAGAACTTAAATAAATTTTTAAATGTCTTTTTGCTCATAACTGAGTACCTCCTGTGAGTTATTTATTTGAATTTTTCAATTCCATCTTTATTTGTTTCAGAGATAATGTAATGTGGGCGGTGTTTTGTTTCCATATAGGTTTTGGCAGTATACTGCCCCATAACGCCAAGGCAGAACAGCTGCACACCGCCGATAAAAATTATAATACATATTGTAGAAGCCCAGCCTGCAACCGGGTCGCCAAATATAAGCCTGCGTAATACAATAAAAATAAGCATTATTATAGAAACAAGGGTCATCCCAATACCAGACCATGAAGCAATATCAAGTGGTATATGTGAAAAATTAATTATTCCATCTATTGCATATTTGAACAGTTTCCAGAAATTCCATTTAGTTTCCCCTGCAACCCTTTCAACATTATTATAAGCAAGCCAGTATGTATTAAATCCAATCCAGCCAAAAATACCTTTGGAGAACCTGTTATATTCTCCCATTGATATTACTGCATCTGCCATTCCTCTTTTCATTATACGGAAATCTCTTGCACCGTCAACAATATTTGCATCAGAAATTTTATTAATAACCTGGTAGAACTTTCTGGCAAACCATGACCGTATAGGAGGTTCACCTTTTCTGTCTGCCCTTCTTGCTGCCACGCTGTCATAATTTCCAGAATCCAGTATATCCATCATCTGCGGAAGGAGTGCCGGAGGGTCTTGCATGTCAGCATCCATAACAGCTATATAATCACCATTTGCATTACAAAAACCAGCATACATTGCTGCCTCTTTGCCAAAATTCCTTGAAAATGAAATATATGTTATATTATTATCACTTCCAGCTAATTTGCGTATAATTTCAATAGTATTATCACTAGAACCATCATTTATTAAAATAAGTTCATAAAGATAATCCATTTTATTAAAAATTTCTACTAGTTCTTTATAAAATAAAGATAATGCTTCCTGTTCATTATAACATGGAACTATAATTGATATTGTTTTATCCATTATTCTCATCCCTTTTCCCTGGTTGTTTTTTTCTTTTATTTTCTGATATCCATATCCATATTCCAAATAGTAGGACGGATATAACAGAGATACAAGTTCCAGCTTTAAGTAAAGGAGTATGGTATTTTAATAAAATATTATGGCTGCCGGCATCCAGCTCTAATGCCATATACATAAGGTTTGCTTTGTATAAATCTGCTTTTTTGCCATCTACAAAGGCTTCCCATCCGTCAGAATATGGAATTGGAAGACACAAAAGTTTTGGCTGGTTTAAAGCAATGCTTCCTGAAAAACAGTTTGTGCCAGTTTGAATATTTTCTAAAACATCTTCTTTTAATGTAGAAATTTTATTTCCATAATCTTTCATAGGTTCACAGATAATATTAATATCATCAAAAAGATAAGTACCAGCAAAAGGGAAGGTAATTGTTATCTTCTTTAAAGCTTTTTTTGAATATCCAAGGTTTACTATATAGTCATGCCTGCCATTATAATTCCTGGACTCTTTTGTACGGTAAAATAGCTTTTTGGCAATATCTTTTGAAGATTTAATGGTTAATTTGGCATCATTTGAAGTATCTTCTAAGTCTAGCCCCTTTATAGAAAAATATGTCTCACTGTTTTTAAGCCCCTTAAATTTGATTTTTATTTCTGCCTCGTCTGATGCTGCTACAAATGAATTATCATTAATAGTGACATCATTATTTTTACAGGTAATTTTATAATCTATTTTTTGTGATAAAGATTTAACACTGGTTTCTTGGATTTTTCCATTATAATTTTCCAGTACAATTCCTTGTAATAAAGCATCTTGTTTATCTATTGAAGAAAGTTTTTCCCATTTTTCTTCTGGTATAAAGTTTTTATATGTATAGCCATATGGAAGTGCATACTTATTTTTGTAAACCTTATAATTTTTGTCTGAAGCATTTTTGACCAGCTTATATCCATATGGAGGAGAATATTTTTTGCCATAAGGATATGTATAATAAAGAACAGATGAAAGTGCCATTAGTGCTGTCCTGTCATCATATCCATTATAATTATAAGCGCTTGTTTCACGCATTTCTATTTTTCTGCGGAAATCTGCCATATGTGGATTTGACAGTGACCAGAAATATTGTGTGGAGGAAATTCCTGCTATTATATTGGCATTTTCAGTTAGTTCTTTTCCTGAATACCTGAAAAGCGGATTTGTATTAACAGTCTGTGCTGCATTTAATATATTCTGTGTTTCATTATGACTTAATTCCTTTATTTCACTAATCTTTTTACATTCTGCTGCATAACCATTTGATATATTTGACAGATAGTTGTTGCAAAAAACACTAATAACTATAAATATTATTGCAAACCTTTGCTTGTTTTTTCTGCCAGATATTTTAAGTTTGTTTTTAAATTGCACCGCAACAGGTGATACAATAATAAGAAATACACATACCAGGAATATGGAAACACATGTCATTTTTT